>FWPV01004366.1_pt1 | contig 30412 bp, 25 predicted proteins | sample 2228371 | NCBI WGS metagenome assembly FWPV01 (sample SAMEA103939776, study PRJEB20133) | metagenome | reverse complement strand
GTATATAGAAAGAGAAGAAAAAATTGCGAATAAAATTAAAAGATTAGAAGAGATAATAATTCCTGAGAAGTTTAAGTATGAAAATATTAAAACCATATCTACTGAGGCTCGTCAAAAATTGACAAAAATAAAACCTAAAACAATTGGCCAGGCTTCAAGAATATCGGGTGTTTCTCCAAGCGATATAAATGTTATATTATTGCATATAGGAAGATAAAATGTTCCACGTGGAACATTTTATTTTAATTTTATTGATTATCAATATTGAAAAGAGATTTTATTAAATCTATAATTGCAGGATTACCTGAAAGCCCTGGAATTTATAAATTTTTAGGAAGGGATAATGAGTTATTGTATATTGGTAAAGCAAAGAATCTAAAGAAAAGAGTTTCGTCTTATTTCACAAATACTGCAAACCTGAATCGAAAAATTCAGCTTCTCGTTCAAAGAATTTGTAATATTGATTATGTAATTGTAGATAATGAGCATGACGCATTGCTTTTAGAAAATAATCTTATTAAAGAAAATCAACCACGTTATAATGTTCTTCTGAAAGATGATAAAACTTTTCCATGGATTTGTATTAAAAATGAAAGATTCCCGAGGGTTTTATTAACAAGGCGTTTTGAAAATGATAATTCCGAATATTATGGGCCATACACTTCAGTAATGATGGCTAAAAGCTTAATGGATTTGATTAAAAAAATTTATCCTTTACGAACATGCTCCTATAATTTATCCGAAGATAATATTAAAAAGAAAAAATTTAAGGTTTGTCTCGAATATCATATAAAGAATTGTAAAGGTCCCTGCGAAAATTTGCAATCATTTGAAGAATATAACGAAAACATTAACCATATCAGGTCAATTATAAAAGGTAATCTCAATTCTATTATTGATCATTTAAAATTATTAATGAAGGAATATGCAGACAACTATCAATTTGAAAATGCTGAAATTATTAAACAAAAAATTAATATACTCGAAAATTATAAAATTAAGTCAACTATTGTTAATACCAATATTACCAATGTTGATGTGTTTTCAATTGTTTCTGATGAAAAGATAGCCTGTGTGAACTATTTCAAAATAATAAATGGCTCAATAGTTCAGTCGGCCAATATGGAATTAATAAAAAAACTGAATGAAAGCGATGAAGAACTACTAATTTTGGCTATACTCAATATTATACAACAACATAACAGCATGCCGGATGAAATAGTATTGCCTTTTGAAATAAAATCTATGACGGGCATTGCAAAACAAGTTGTACCAAAAACAGGAGACAAGAAAAAATTACTTGATTTGTCAATAAGAAATTCAGTTGCTTTTCTAAAAGATAAACAACGGTTACAAAAAAATAATAAAAAGCCTCAAACAAAAACAATTCTTGAAAAGTTGCAGCACGACTTAAAACTAAAAAATTTACCCGAACATATTGAGTGTTTTGATAATTCAAATATTCAGGGAAAATTTCCTGTAGCTTCATGTGTGGTTTTTATCAACGGCAAACCTTCGCCTGCTGATTACAGACATTTTAACATTAAAACCGTAAAAGGAGCCAATGATTACGCCTCTATGGAAGAGATAGTCTTTCGCCGATATAAGAGGCTTTTGGATGAAAAAAAGCAAATACCGCAACTTATAATTATCGATGGGGGAAAAGGGCAATTAAATGCCGCTTTAAAAAGTATTCATGCGCTGAATATTGAAGAAAAAACTGATATTATTGCTATTGCTAAAAAACTTGAGGAAATTTTTTTCCCGAATGATCCTTATCCTGCATATCTCAACAAGAATTCATCAAGCCTTCGGTTAATACAACAAATAAGAAATGAAGCCCACAGATTTGGAGTTTCTTTTCATAAACTCAAAAGATCAAAGCAAATGACTGTTTCTGCACTTGATTTTATCCCCGGAATCGGTAAAAAAACTAAAGATAAACTATTAAAATATTTTGAAGATATTGAAAGTATTAAAAAGGCCGATGAAAATATTTTAACAGCCCTGATTGGCAAAAAATATGGGAAAATTGTTGCAGACTATTTCAAAGATTTAAATAATGATTACAAATAATCTTATTGATTGCGGTTTATCGTAAATAAAGCTAATTCAGTCAATGCTTTTTTTGAAGGGCTGTCGGGATAATGACTCAATATTTCCAGAGCCTTGTCCTTATATTCATTCATTTTTAATATACTGTAATCTATTCCTCCTTTTGATGAAATAAAAGAAACGAGATGTTCAAATATTCTCTCCTTACCATTTGCTTCACCCCTGTTAATAATTGATAATATATTCTTACGTTCCTGATTTGATGCGTTTTGCAGCGAAAAAATAAGGGGAAGTGTAATCTTCTTCTCTTTTAAATCATTTCCTGATGGTTTCCCTGAAAAATTTCTAATCTGATAATCAAGCAAATCATCTTTTATCTGAAAAGCAATGCCAATATTTTCGCCTAATTGAGCCATTAATTGTACGTCTGCATTTGATGCACCTACAGAACTTGCACCACTTGCAGCGCAGGCACTCAATAATGCCGCTGTTTTCTTGCGAATTATTTCAAAATATTGATCCTCTGTAATTGAAAGTTTACGTGATTGACGTATTTGTAATATTTCTCCCTCACTCATCTCTTTTACAGCATTTGAAACAATGCGTAAAGTTTCAAATTCGTTCCGGGTTATTGATAAAAGCAGACCCTGTGCAAGCAAATAGTCCCCAACAAGCACAGCAATTTTTGATTTCCATAACGCGTTTACTGAAAAATAACCGCGCCTTTCATAAGAATCATCCACGACATCATCATGTATCAGTGTTGCTGTATGTAAAATTTCAATTAACGCTGCTGCTGTATGTGTTGATGGAGTAATATCATTAATTAACTTCGCAGATAAGAAAACCAGCAAAGGTCTCATCTGTTTACCCTTTTTTCGTAAAATGAAATTTGTTATTATATCCAATAGTGGGATTTTACTTTTCATTATCTGCTGAAAAGTAATATCAAATTTTTTAAGATCTTCTTTTATCGGTTCTTTAATTTTATCAAGCGCTGACATGTATTGTTCCTTAATTGTAATTATCAAAAATAATAATAATCTGATTTATATTTCATCCGTACAAAATTTTAAATATCTTAATATTTATCGATTTACATTTATGTATTTTATATCTTCCGGGATGTAACACCTATTTTTTGTTCAGGCCTGTTAGTGCAGGTGTGTTGCATGGGTGTCTCATAAATATTTCTTCATTCGCACTATTGATTATTTTATGGTAATTATATGATTTATGATTATATATTAATATATTTGCATAAACAACTTATTGAATATGTTATACATAATACATTTTTAATTTCTAAAGACTGATAAAATATGCAATTCGATAATCTAACTGCAGAACAACTTGAAAAAGCGGCAAGTATGCTTAAAGCAATGGCACATCCTGTAAGAATTGCTATTTTAAAACATCTTGACAATGCAAAACTACTTACTGTTACTGAAATACACGAACTTTTAGGACTGGAACAATCAACTACTTCACATCATTTAGGGATACTCAAAGATAAAGGAATACTTGTATCAAAAAGGGAAGGGAAAAATACTTATTACAGTATCAAAAACGAAGATATAAATAAAATGATAGAATGCCTCGGAAAATGTACATGCTAATTTGTTTACCAATTATATTAAGCCGGTTGATGTATTTCAACCGGCTTTTTCGTATCTTGACGTTGTGAATTTTATTGCTTAAGAAATGAAAAGACTTTTTTTGATAGATGCATATGCTCTGATATTCAGATCATACTATGCTTTTATAAACAGACCAATTAAAAATTCAAAAGGCATAAATACATCTGCAATTTTCGGATTTACTGCAACGCTTGATGAATTATTACGTAAGGAAATCCCCGATTATATTGCTGTAGTCTTTGACCCGTCCGGACCGACATTCAGAAATAAAATATTCACTGAATATAAAGCAAACCGACTGAAGACACCTGAAGAAATCAAAGTTTCAGTACCTTACATTAAATTGATTCTAGATGGCTTTAATATACCTGTAATTGAAATAGATGGTTATGAGGCAGATGATGTAATCGGTACCCTGGCAAAAAATGCTGAACAAAAAGGGATGAAGGTTTTTATGGTTACTCCTGATAAGGACTATGCTCAGCTTGTAAGTGAACATATATTCATGTATAAACCTTCAAGAAAGGATAAAGGCATTGAAATATGGGGCATCCCGGAAGTATTGAAAAATTTCAATGTAAGTCATCCTGAGCAGGTAGTTGATGTTCTTGCTCTATGGGGCGATGCATCAGATAATATACCCGGCGCGCCGGGCATTGGTGAAAAAACAGCAAAAGAGCTTATTGGAAAATATAATGATGTTGAGAATCTGATTAATAATGTAAATGAATTAAAGGGCAGGCAAAAAGAGAGTATTCTGAATAATATCGATAAAATAAAATTATCAAAACAATTAGTGAAGCTTAACACTAATGTTCCTGTTAATATTGAGATTGAACAACTCAAAAAAAGCAATCCCGATTTTAACAAACTTAAAAAAATATTTAATGAACTTGAATTTAAAGCCCTGTCAGAAAGGATTTTAAATGCAAAAATGAATTCAGAGTATGAACAAGGTACTTTATTTCCGGTTGAGCAGCAAAAGCAAAATGATACGATACAAAATGAATTAAAAACAATAAAGGATGTGTCGCATAATTATTATCTTATTGATAATGAAAATGAACTAATTATTCTTATAAATTCTTTATTGAATAAAGATCAGATATGTTTTGATACTGAAACAACAAGTCTTGATGTTTTTAATGCCGAACTTGTAGGAATGTCATTTGCTGTTAAACCACATGAGGCTTGGTATATATCGTTTCCGTCTGATAAAAATCTGACTTTGCAATGGCTTGAAATAATAAAGCCATTGTTGTTAAACGAAAAGACCATTAAAATAGGACAGAATATTAAATTTGATATGCAAGTGCTTAAACAGTATTCAATTGAAGTCAGAGGAAAATTGTTTGATACAATGATTGCACATTATCTTATCCAGCCTGAGCTTAAACATAGCATGGATTATCTCGCTGAAGTCTATCTTAAATATAAACCTGTATCTATTGAAGAACTTATTGGTAAAAAAGGTAAGAATCAATTGAGTATGCGCGATGTAAATATTGAAACTGTGAAAGAGTATGCGGCCGAAGATGCTGATGTTACGCTTCAGTTGTACCTGATTCTTAGTGATGAACTTGAAAAATATGTTGTTACTGAATTAGCCGAAGATATTGAAATGCCTTTAATTGAGGTTTTGGCTGATATGGAAAAAGCAGGCGTGAAAATTAACATTAACGAATTAAATAATTATGCTAAAGTACTTAAAAATGAGTTAAATATAATTCAAGAGGAGATATACAAAACAGCCGGAAAATCTTTTAATATTGCTTCGCCAAAGCAATTGGGCGAAATATTATTTGAACATCTGAAAATTGCTGTCAATGTTCAAAAAACGAAATCAGAACAGTATCCTACCGGTGAAGAAGTACTTATTAAAATTAAAGATAAACATCCTATTATACCAAAAATACTTGAATTTCGTGCTATTCAGAAATTACTAAATACTTATGTAGAGACTTTGCCTGAGTTGGTTAATCCGCTAACAGGAAGGATTCATACTTCTTTTGAACAAGCATGGGTATCAACAGGAAGGCTTAGTTCGAAAAATCCGAATTTACAGAATATTCCTATTCGTGATGATAGGGGACGTGAAATACGTAAAGCATTTATTCCGGCTGATGATAATCACCTGCTTCTTTCTGCTGACTATTCACAAATTGAACTGAGAATAATGGCTCATCTTTGTGAAGATGAAAACATGATTGAAGCCTTCAGGGATAATCAGGACATACATACAGCAACAGCTGCAAAAATTTATAACATCCCTGTTCAGGAAGTTAACCGTGAAATGCGAACAAAAGCCAAAACTGCCAATTTTGGTATTATTTATGGCATTTCTGCTTTTGGATTATCACAGCGGCTAAATATTCCCAGACAGGAAGCATCAAAACTAATTGAAGGATATTTTATTACATATCCTAAAGTAAAGGAATACATGAATAAAAATATTGAATTTGCAAAATCTCAGGGATATGTTAAAACCATTATGGGACGAAGGCGTTATTTACCACAAATTCATTCAGCAAATACCATGATAAGAGGAATGGCCGAAAGAAATGCAATTAATGCACCCATTCAAGGTTCAGCCGCAGATATAATTAAGCTCGCTATGGTTAAAATACATCAAAAGATTAAAAATAGCTTCAAATCAAGAATGATTCTTCAGGTTCATGACGAGCTTGTTTTTGATGTATTTAAACCCGAATTAGAAACAATTAAAGAAATTGTAAAATATGAAATGGAGCATGCTGTAAGCCTTAAAGTACCGTTAAAAGTGGATATAGGTGTTGGAAATAATTGGCTTGAAGCACATTAAAAACAAAATGGTTTCATGCAAACCACTTATAGAGTATATTCTTAACAATATCGGCTTTTACAGGCTTGGTTATATAATCATTCATTCCCGAAGCAATTGCTTTTGATTTACTTTTTGAACTTGCGGTAGCAGTCATAGCAACTATGGGCATCTGATAACCCAAACCACGTAGTTCAACTGTTGTCTGAATGCCATCACGGACAGGCATGAATAAATCCATAAATATAATGTCATAACAATGGGTTTTTACTTTTTCAATAACTTCATTTCCATCCTGAGCAATATCAATAGTAAACCCAAGATTTCCAAAAATGGTTTCGGCTACTTTTTGATTGATTATATTATCTTCTGCAACCAGTATGGATATGTCGCTTCTGAAATTTCTAATAGTCTCAGTTGCAGGCTTTTTAATATTCACAAACGTTTCATATAAATAGCTCAGCAGATCATTGTATTCAAAAGGTTCAGTCAGATAATAATCAACACCATATCTTTTTGACAATGTGTAATTCTCACGCTTATGATTTGAACTAATAAGTACAATAATATAGTGATCAGTATATTTTTCATCTTTTAGCTTTTTGGCAAGGTTCATGCCGTCAAAACCTGAATCATCAAGAATATAAATAATCTGATAGTTATTTTCTCCTCTTAAAAGACTAAATAATTCGTGTTCATTATTATCTAAGTTAAATATCTTATAACCCATTTGAATACTTTCAAGAAAACGGTTCAGCCGGCTTTTAATATTGGCCTGATGTGATATTATCAGTGAATTAAGCTGATTGAATGCAGTAATGTGATCGGTGGTTATATTTTTAATAATTTTTTCATTTGAAAATACTTCAATAGTGAAACTAAATTTTGACCCGGGATAATTTGGGTTAGTTGAAATAGACGACGGGCTTTCAACCCAGATCTCACCATTCATCAGATTAACAAGTTGCTTGGATATGGTTGTTCCCAAACCCGAACCTCCGTATTTTCTTGATGTTGATTCGTCAGCCTGAGTAAAAGAATTAAAAATATTTTCAATTTTATCCGCAGGAATACCAATTCCTGTGTCTTCAACATAAAAAAGTAATGTCAGATTACCGTCATATTCTTCATTTAGTTCTACACCAACAACAATTTCTCCTTCATGCGTAAATTTTACGGCATTGCTGATCAAATTTGATAATACCTGCCTTAATCTGTAAGGATCACCAATGACATTCTGCGGAACATCCTGATTTATTTTAATCTTAAGACTCAGATTTTTCTCTTCAATAATTGGCTTAAACAGATCAACCGCAATCTTGACCTCATCTCTTAATTTATAAGGAATTTCTTCAATTTGCATCTTGCCTGCCTCAATTTTTGAAAAATCAAGAATATCGTCAATAAGATTTAACAATAAATCAGCTGATTTCCTGACAATTTCAACATATTCTTTTTGCTCCTTGGAAAGATTTTCCTGATTTAGGGCTTCGGTCATCCCAATTATGCCATTCATAGGGGTCCTGATTTCATGACTCATTTTGGCAAGAAATTCAGATTTTGCCCTGTTTGAAGCTGCTTCATATTTCCGCGCTTTTTCAATACTTGTAATATCAATAAATGCATTTAAATTGACTTCTTCATTGTTTATTACATGAGGAATTTCCTTTTTATAGACAACGATTTCCTCTCCTTCCTTCCTGTATAAAATAAACTGATTTGAATCAAACGCAGCATCATCAGTAATACCTTCAAAGTAATTTTTAGTAAGTACAAACCGATCTAATAAATTCTTTCCTGTAATATCTTCGTTTTCTTTAAAATATAACAGTTCACGTGCTGCATTATTAATTAGTATCAGGTTGTTGTTAGAGTCGGTTACCAAAATGCCAAGTGGCGCAGCTTCTACTATTGATCTGAGATTTAAATAATCAGTATTAATTTTATCCCCGGCTTGTTTTTTACGATTTAACATTATTAACAGATACACAGATGTAAAAAAAAGCAATAAAATGCAACAGCCTGATATGATAAACATTTTTTGAAGGTTTGATTTTAATATTCCAAGATTTTGTGAAAAAACCAAACCAAATCGGTGTGTTAATAAATCAAGCGGATAATAGCATGAAAGGATTCGGCTGTTTTTTTTATCAAGAATGATTTTATGAATATGCGAACCTGAAAGGCCATCCTTTAAATCATTTTTAATAATATCAACTGACAGAATATCGATCTTTTTGTTTAAATTATTCATAAGTATATTTCCGTTTTCATCAGTAATCCATTGCCATATGGTATTATTAAGATGAAAACGACTTGCTATTGAATTTATATAATTGGGGAAATTGAGCGTAATAACCATATTCCCGGCCAGTTGGCTGTCCTTATATATCGGAAGATAATACTGATAACCATTAGGTGTCTTAATTATATTTTCTTTTTCTGAAAGTGACTGCTGATGCTGAGCCAGATAAGGGTCAATTAGTAATGACTTCTTTTTATTATCATAAAAAATATTTAATACATTTTTATTCTGATCATAGATATATATATTTTCAATTAGTTCTCGATAACTTGAATACAGTAATTCTATTTTTATAAATACTTCAAAAAGGTATTTATCACTGCCAATAATATTAATGAGATTTTCAGAATATAAAAGCTTATTTACTTCGTTTGAAAAACGATTAATGTTTTCTTCAATTTCTATTCCCGATTTTTGGACTTGCTCCTGTAAAATATTCCGCTGGTAAATAATTTGATGATTATATATTCTCCAGAAAGCAAAAAGAACAGTGAAAATTATTGCAGCAGAAATCAGGGAAAAGATCAGATAGTATTTTTTCATTTTTTAGCTTACTCCTGTAGATCAATATTCAATTATGATGATTTTTTTCTAAATAATTAAGGATAAATATTATGTAATTTTTTTTTATTTATTGTTTTTAAAGATTGAATTTATTAACAGTTCATTTATGATTATACGAAAAAAAAATTATCCAGTTCTATATTTTTCATTCGGATCATTATAAATATTTATGTAGCTCTGGTAGCGCGACATAGGAAGTTTCCCGCTTTTAACTGCTTCTATTACTGCACATCCGGGTTCATGTATATGAGTGCAATTATTAAATTCACAGTTTTTAGATATCCTGAAAATATCCGTAAAATATAGCCCGACTTCCTGCTTGCTGATGTCAATAATTCCAAAACCCCTAATACCGGGAGTATCAATTATAAAACCTCCTTCGGGCAAAGGTATCATTTCTGCATATGTGGTAATATGTTTTCCTGTTTTATGTGATAATGATATTTCACCTGTTTTTAAATTTGCGTCCGGACAAATAAGATTAATAAGAGATGATTTTCCAACTCCCGAATTTCCGGCCAATAAATTAATTTTATTTTTCATTCTATCCTTTATCAGGTCAATGCCTTTATTTTGCTTGACCGAAATATCAATACATTCATAACCTGCACCACGATATGTGTTCATAAAATAATTAACCTTTTCAATGCTATCATTTTCAATCAGGTCAATCTTATTTATAATAATAATAACCGGCACATGATATGCTTCAGCAGTTAATAAAAACCTGTCAACAAATTCCAGTGGTGTTTCAGGCATGATAACAGAAATCATTAAATATGCCTGATCAATATTGGAAGCGATAATATGTGATTCTTTCGATAGATTTGAAGATCGTCTGATTATATAATTTTTGCGCGGCTCAATATGGGTTATTATTGCTGTTTTGTCTGACATGTATTCATAATGAACAATATCGCCAACTGCAATCGGATTTGTAGTTTTGATATCTTTTTTACGAAATGTTCCACGTATTTTGCAAAGGACAATATTATTCTCATCTCTGACGGTATGCCAGCTGCCGGTTGTTTTTATAACAATTCCTTTTTTCAAAACTGATAAATATTTATAGGTTTGCTGATACTAAAATAGTCATAGATTAGTATTTTTATATAAAAATATGCAAGATGATTAAGACGATTTATTCATATAATGTTAATGGACTTAGAGCAGCTGAAAGTAAAGGCTTTGTGAAATGGCTTCAGACAGAACAGCCTGATATAATATTCATACAGGAAACAAAATTACAACCATCCCAGGTTAATCACAGAGCCTATGAACATCTGGGATATCGTTGCTATTTTCACTCTGCACAACAAAAAGGATACAGCGGAGTAGCCCTTTTGTCAAAGGAAGAACCTGACCAGGTTATTATGGGAATGAATAAGCAGGTATATGATAACGAAGGTAGAATTATCAGAGCCGATTACGGAAATCTTACTTTAATCGGTGTTTATGTGCCTTCAGGAACAATGGGAGGTGAACGGCAGGTTTTTAAAATGCATTTCCTTGATGATTTTCTGGAATTTTTATTAAAGTTAAAAGAAGAAAGGCCAAATTTAATTATTTCAGGTGATTTTAATATTTGTCATAAAGCCATTGATATCAATCATCCTGAAAAACATCAGAAATCATCCGGGTTTTTGCCTGAAGAAAGAGCATGGTTTGATAAATTTATCGGATACGGTTTTGTTGATACATTCAGAGTATTTAATAATCTTCCCGAACAATATTCATGGTGGAGTTACCGTGCCAACTCCAGATCAAAGAATTTGGGGTGGAGAATTGATTATCACATAGTTACAGCATCAATACATAAATTATTGAAAAATGCCTGTATTTTAAATAACGTTGTCCACTCTGATCATTGTCCGGTTACTTTGGAAATAGAATGGAATATTATATGAAATATTATGAAAACGCTAAAGCAAAATCATTTTATTAATGCTTCTCCTGAGGAAGTTTTTACAGCTATAACAAATCCACTCACCATTGAGTTATGGAGCGGATATCCGGCTGATATGCAGCTGGAAGAAGGAGCAGAATTTTCTATTTTTGAAGGTGATATCTGCGGCAAAAACATTTCGTTTGTTGAAAACCAGCAATTAGTGCAGGAATGGTATTTTGGTGACAATGATGAACAGTCTGTTGTTACCATTAATCTTAAACCTTCTTCTAATGGAACACATGTTGAATTAATTCATACAAATATTCCTGACGAGGATTACGATAACATGGAGGAGGGCTGGAGAACTTATTACTGGGGAGCAATAAAAAAGTATTTTAAATAAAATCACTATTTGAAATTATCAAGACAAGATATTGATTTAACAGCACCGGCAGGATCATTTGAAACTTTGGTTGCGGCTATTCAGGGGGGTGCCGATTCAGTTTATTTTGGTATAGAAAAGCTGAATATGAGGGCCCGTTCTGCATACAATTTCTTGATTTCAGATTTGAATAAAATAATTCGTATATGCAGATTGCATAAAAAAAAGGCTTACCTTACCCTGAATATTATTGCTTATGATAATGAATTACCCGTTATCAGGCAGATTATTCAAAAAGCCAAAGAAGCCGGAGTAAATGCAATAATAGCTTCAGACCAGGCAGTAATTAATTATTGCAGAGATGAGGGTATAGATGTTCATTTGTCTACACAGTTGAATATCAGTAATACTGAAACTTTGAAATTTTATGCGCCCTTTGCTGAAACGGTTGTACTGGCCAGAGAACTTACTTTAGAACAGGTTAGTGAAATAAGTAACAATATTGTTAATCAGAATATAAAGGGTCCGTCAGGGAATTTGATAAAACTTGAACTTTTTGCACACGGTGCTCTGTGTATGTCTGTGTCGGGTAAATGTTATCTCAGCCTGCATCATTATAATCAGTCGGCTAATCGTGGAGAATGCCTTCAGGATTGCCGAAGAGCATATACGGTAAAAGAAAGGGAAACAGGTTTTGAACTTGATATAGAAAACAAATACATAATGTCACCTAAAGACCTTTGTACTATTCACTTTCTTGACAAAATACTGAATGCAGGCATTAGAGTTTTAAAAATTGAAGGACGTGCAAGATCACCGGAATATGTCAAAACTGTAACTTCGTGTTATAATGAAGCCATAAATTGCTTTATAGAAGGTAGTTATACAAATGAGCGAATCAATTACTGGAAAAGACGTCTTGTTTCAGTATATAACAGAGGCTTTTGGGAAGGGTATTACCTTGGAAGAAAACTTGGTGAATGGAGTGATGTGTACGGCTCAAAAGCAAGCCATAAAAAAGTGTATATAGCAAAGGCAATTAATTATTATCATAAAATTGGAGTGGCTGAATTTCTTTGTGAAACAGAGTCAGTAGGGTTAGGTGACAAAATATTAGTAATAGGGCCAAATACAGGAGTGATTGAATCTGTGATAAATGAGATTCACAGTGATAATGGGCCTGTAAGCTTTATCAAACCCGGTGAAAAATTTTCAATTCCATTGCCAAAAAAAGTGCGAAGAGCTGATAAATTATATAAAATTGTTAAAAGCTGATTATTAATGTTTTTTAGATATTAATAGGCTTTCCTTTTTCATGGCTTGTAGAAATTGATTCCTCAAATAAATGGCTCTTTCAAGAGTTTTGTCTTTATCATATATGCGGATTACATCTTCAGCGCCATTAAAACGGTTTATTACACCAAGTGCAGCATCGAATTCGGGATTTTCTGTTTTTGACTTAACTTGTTTTGTTAAATAGACCAAAAGGTTCCAGTTAATAGAATCATGAATGACAAAATAAAACTTTTCGGATTCATACAAGTCCCGATATATTCCATTTGATATTTCTTTGATTTTAAATTGTTTAAATATTTTTATTTTACCTTCTTCATTAATTTTTTTATAAGGCATAAGTTTAATATCATTCTTTTTTAAATAATTCTGAATAACAGATATATCGTCAAACTTATTTAAACCTTTAATTCTGACTACAGGAAATAGGTTATTCTTAATGCTAATTTCTCCGTAAACAATCCACCAGTTACTGTTAATATTCTCTTTTAATCCTTTTGCAATCCGGTTTATTTTTTCAGGAAAGTATCTGTATAATAAGGCAGCATATACAGTCCCCGGGGTACTGTCTTCAACTCGTGTACTCAGTCCGGGAAATGGACGAATGGGTTTCATAACCAATGTATCGTCAGGGATAAATGAAGCAATATCATGCAGATGCTCTACTTTAGCAATGCATCCGGTAGTTTCAATAATCTGATTGGTTTCCATTGTTCATTTAGGTTTAAGTAACAAACTCGTATTTCATAAGTTCAAAATCCCTATTACCAAAATCGGGATATTGAAGTAGAACCATTAAGCAGGATTACTGTTTGTAAGGTATAAGTTACAAAAAAAAACAGAAAAAAGGAAATAAAAACAGGTAATTTATAATAACTGATTTATTTTAATTGAAGTGTAGCTTTAAGTTGTCCGACTAGGATTCGAACCTAGACAGGCAGAACCAAAATCTGCAGTGCTACCATTACACCATCGGACAATAAACTTCCTTTCAAAGGACTGCAAAAATACAAAATTAACCGGTTTTACAAAGATTTTGCATTACGATTTTGAAATACTAATTTAGACTTTTTTATGAAATATGATTAGAAAAGGGATATTAAGGAAAATGAATGCAATGGTAAACGATATTGTTCAATATTATTTACCTGTGGGTGATGAAATTGTTTTTATGAATCAGCTACTGGGACAGACTTTAAGAATTGAATATCTTGAGGAAATATATTGCATTAAGTGTGGACGCAAAACAAATAAATCATTTGCTCAGGGATATTGTTATCCGTGTTATATCAACTCACCCGAAACAGAAGAATGTGTTTTGCGTCCGGAATTATGCAGAGCTCATGAAGGAATAGCCAGAGATATAAAATATGCAAAGGAAAATTGCCTGATTGATCACATTGTATATATGGCCGAAACAGGTGGACTAAAAATTGGGGTAACCCGCATTACTCAGCTTATTACTCGATGGATTGATCAGGGGGCATCAAAAATTATTAAGATTGCGGTTACTCCAAACCGTTATTTTGCAGGTCTTATTGAAGTGGCGCTGAAAAAATACTACAGTGATAAAACAAACTGGAGAAAAATGCTAATGAATAAGAATGAAATAAAATATGATTTGATAAAAGAAAAAATGATCGCAATTGAAAAGTTACCCCATCAATATAAATCATTTGTTACTGACGACAATGAAATACTAAACTTTAAATATCCGATATCTCTTTTTCCTGAGAAGATTAAAACTATAGATTTTATGAATAATAAAAAAATAAAAGGCAAATTATCCGGAATTAAAGGCCAGTATTTAATATTTTCAGACGGTAATGTGATTAATATCAGAAAGTACGGAGGATATTTAGTAGAAATTGAATTTTAAGAAAAAAATATGAGAGCTTTAATTCAGCGTGTATTGAAATCATCTGTTCATATTAATGGAGAAGAACATGCTTCCATTAAGAAGGGCTTACTGGTATTTATAGGCATTGAAAATGCCGATAATAGCGATGATATAGAATGGTTATCGGGCAAAATAATTAGACTACGTATTTTTAATGATCAGAATGGTGTAATGAACCTTTCAGTAAGTGATATTCAGGGAGAAATTTTGGTTGTGAGCCAGTTTACTCTGCATGCAGATACGCGAAAAGGAAACCGTCCGTCTTATCATCTGGCTTCAAAGCCCGATCACGCTATTCCAATCTATAACGCTTTTGTTGAAAAGTTAAAAAAACAGTATAACGGTACCGTAAAAACTGGTATCTTTGGGGCTGATATGAAAGTATCTTTAATTAATGACGGACCTGTAACAATTTTTATTGATTCAAGATGCAGGAATTAGTTTTCTTAAAACAAGACACAATCCGAACAAAAAATGTTGATGGGAATAAGATTAATACTGAGGTATCGACTGTTGTTATTTCCCAGGATTCAGTAGTTGCCAGAAAAGCGAAAACTAAAAAATTTATTTCAGATTCGGTTGCACAAAAAACAAACCTGTCTGATAAGAATATAACCATAATTGATTCAACAATTAAAATTAATAATCACGTATATAATCCTTATAATAAATCATTTAATAATTCCATCAATTTTCTGAAATATAACCAGATTTCAGAATTGAAATACAAACAATTGCTTAAATATCAGCCGAAGAAAAGTTTCATTGAGGTTGAACCTGCTAAGGAACTCAGGCTCTGTGAGCGAATCCATATTACAAGTAATTGGGTGTTTTTTATATTTTTTTTCTTGATTTTGATTTTCATCTGGATTAGGATTTTTTATAATAAAATTTTTAATTATTTATTTAACTCATTCATAAGTTATCAGTTATCATTAAAAATGTATAATGAAAGAAATGCATTATTAAAAAGAGTATCGTTTATCTTAGATATATTATATCATATTATTCTGTCGTTTTTTATTTATGAATCATTTACATTTTTAAATATCAAGCCGCTGGGTCTGACTTCATTTAATCTGTTTTTATTTTCAGTTAATGTTTTGATTTTATTTACAATTGCCAGGTATTTGGTTTTGAACATATTTAATAAATTGTTTGATACTGAATCTATAATAGCTGAGTATAATCATAACAATTTTATCATCAACAAATTATTGGGAATAGTTTTATTCCCTGTAATAATTGCTTTTTATTATGTACCGGAAAAATATTCAGGATTAATGTTTTTTGGCGGACTGGCTATAATTGGTATGGGTTATTTCATGAAAATTTTGCGTGGTTATCAAATTATTATTCGTAAAGAAATTTTGTTTTATTATTTGATTTTGTACCTTTGTACCCTTGAAATTTTACCCCTGTTTATTGGGTATAAGGTTTTTATTTCGTTGTTATAGTATCAAATAATAAAGAAAAACCTTTATGAAAATAAAGAAAATCCTGGTGTCCCAACCGCAACCCGAATCTGAAAAATCGCCTTATTACGAATTAGCTGAAAAAAATAATGTTAAAATAGATTTCAGGCCCTTTAGTCATGTCGAAGGCATTTCATGTAAAGAATTCCGAAAACAACGTATTGATATCCTTGCGCATACAGCTATAGTGTTCAGCAGTAAGACAGCAATAGATCATTTTTTCAGAATATGCGGAGAAATGAGGATTACGGTTCCGGATACAATGAAATATTTCTGTACATCCGAATCGGTTGCCTTCTATTTGCAGAAGTATATTATTTATCGTAAAAGGAAAATATTTTACGGAAATGGTACGATACATGATTTAATGGAAAGTATTTTAAAACATGCTGATGAAAAGTTTCTTCTGCCTCTTTCTGATCAGCAAAACGAGGAATTAACCCTTCAGCTTGACAAACACAATATAAAATATTCGAAAGCCATTTTATACCAGAATGTAAGCCTTGATTTATCTGATTTGTCTATTTTAAATTATGATTTACTGGTTTTTTTTAGTCCCTCCAGCTTTAAATCATTATTGAAAAATTTTCCAGGATTTCAACAAAATGATATTAGAATAGGTTCGTTTGGAAGTTCTACTGCGAAGGCTATTCTTGATGCCGGTTTAAGGCTTGATCTTCAGGCTCCGAGACCTGAAGCACCTTCAATGATTGCAGCCCTTGATCAATACATTAAAGAGCAAAATAAAAATTGTAAAAAATAGATCACTTCCTTTTTTCTTACTTAATAAATTATATTTTATTTCCAATTTTTTGGTACCAGTCTTTATTGTATTAAATTACTGAACAAAAGGTTATTAAGTGCTTTTTTTTTATTGTGTTGATTTATATCAATACATATTGCCGGCAAATATTGCAACCCCATATTTTTTTATACGTAAATAAAAACAAATATTACCGGCTATGGGGAATGCTACATTACGGCCTGCAAAGAAGATTTGTAAGCGTTGTAACAAAAACGTTACAGAAGATATTATTTGTGCAAGCTGTAAAAATGAATTGCTAAGCAAATACGATTCCAGAATTGGCTGGAAAACGGCTTACGAAATTGAAAAAATAAGTCGCTACGTTATGCGCAAAGCTGACATTGATGATGCAGAATATTTTTCAGATGAATTTTAATATAACACACAAAACAGTATTGCTCGAAGTGTGTTAAATACTTCAATTACCGGATAATCCTAAAATATAATAATAATTCCGTTATTTGTCGTTGTATTTAAATTATTTTTGCATGTTTTAAAATTGTTAAAAATGAAACTTATTATCAAAAAGAAGAGAGTTAGTATATTTATTGTAATTATCCTGTTATCTGTTTTATCTATAGGCTTTACAGTAGTTAAAGATAAAGAATTCGAAATAGTTAAAAATCTCGATATTTTTTATTCATTATTTCGTGAACTCAATTTGTTTTATGTAGATGAAACTAATCCGAAAAAATTAATTGAATCAGCCATTGACGGAATGCTTGAGTCATTAGACCCTTATACTACATTTATACCGGAAGAAGAGCAGAAAGATTTTGTATTTATGACAACAGGAGAATATGGAGGTATTGGTGCATTAATCAGAAAGGGAGGTGATTATACAATTATTTCAGAGCCTTATGAGGGCTTTCCCGCTCAGAAAGCCGGACTTAAGGCAGGCGATACAATTCTTTCAGTAAATGATATTTCTACCTATAAAAAGGAAATAAGTGATGTAAGTGAAATGCTTAAAGGTCAGCCAAATACTTCAGTAAAACTTAAGCTGAAAAGAATTGGTGAACCGGGGATTATTGAAAAAAAACTGATAAGAGAAAAAATTACTATTCCAAACATTCCTTTTTATGGAATATTAAAGAATGAAGTAGGTTATATCAGACTAACGAATTTTACCAAAGATGCCGAAAAAGAAGCTAAAGAAGCCTTAAAAGAGCTTTTAAATACGGGTGCTAAAAGCATAGTAGTTGATTTGCGCGGAAATCCTGGAGGCCTTCTGGTAGAAGCAGTAAATGTAGCAAACTTATTTATCAGACAGGGGCAGGAAATAGTATTTACACGAGGTAGAGTAAAACAGTGGGATAATATATATAAAACATTAAATCAACCTGTTGACACTACAATTCCTGTTGTTATTCTGGTTAACAGATCATCAGCTTCAGCTTCTGAAATAGTGGCCGGCGCGCTACAGGACCTTGACAGGGCTGTTATAATAGGCCAGCGGACTTTTGGAAAAGGCCTCGTGCAAACTACCCGTCAGCTTAGCTATAATACACAGCTGAAGGTTACTACTGCCAAATATTATATACCCAGCGGCAGATGTATTCAGGCGGTTGATTATACACACCGCAACGAAGATGGGAGTGTAGGAACAATACCTGATTCATTAATTAGAGAATTCAGAACAAGTAAAGGACGCAAAGTATATGATGGAGGGGGCATAACTCCGGATATTGCCGTTGAACAGGAACAACCAGGGAATATTACAATTAGCCTTTATTCAAAAAACCTTATTTTTGATTACGCTACTTATTATGCTAATAAGCATAATACTTATAATCTGTTATTTTCTGATACTGATTATGATGATTTTATTCAGTTTCTGAAAGATAAAAATTATGATTATACCACAGCAAGTAATGATAAACTGAATGAATTGATCAATGTTGCAAAAAGAGAAAAATATTATCAGGAAGCAGAACATGAATTTATTGTGCTTAAAGAAAAATTAGCGCATGATAATGAAAAGGATTTGCAGACATTTAAAGAAGAAATAAAAGATTTGATCAATGAAGAAATTGCCAGCCGTTATTATTATCAGAAAGGAAGAATAAAAGCCTCACTTACAAATGACTTAGTACTTAATAAAGCAATTGAAATTTGCAATAATAATCAAATGTATCAATCAATACTGGCTGGTAAATAAAAAAACAAAACTGATATCAATTTATAATGAATATCCTGAATGCTTGATTTTTGTTATATATTCAATAATCTGCAAATTATATTCTTCCATAATTCTTTGTAATATAATATTTTGCACATCATATCTGTATTGATTAATTGAATTTACCGGTAATATTTTTGGCGATGTTCCTGTGATAAAAACTGAGGTATAAATATTTAAATCTTTAGTTGAAATATTGTTTTCAAATATTTTATAATTTAATTTATTACAAATATCAAATAAATGCTGACGTGTGATTCCTTTTAACACCCGGTGGGATGGCGGAGTTATAAGATGATTATTTTTAATAAAAAAAACATTTGATTTACTTCCTTCCGTTATATAATAATTATGATCCACCAGCAGTACCTCAAAGACATGCTTACTGCTTATTTCATTTTGGCAGTTATCCTGAAGCAAATTATTAATATATTTAATATTTGGTTTCTCTCTTTCACTATAATAAAGTGCTACTTTAACCCCATTTAAGTATTGCTCTTTTGACGGGTAATAGTGAGCAATTTGATATGCAACAGTTTGAATACTATTATCCCTTGCATTATAAAAAAGCAAAATTTTTACATTACCTGCAGAAAGTGAATTATTAAACTTTAAGTTTAATAAAATGTTTCTTATTTCTTTAAAATCAATGGTTATATCTTTATAATAATTTTTTACTGAAAAATTTAAACGTTCAAGATGTTCCTCCAAAAACAAAAAAACGTCATCAATTATTCGAATAACTTCGTAAAATACCTGTGATGGTAATTTGATGTTTTGCAAATGCTTTGTTTCAACAACATTATTATTAATAACGCAATATCTGCCCGTCCAGTCGCTCATTCTAATAATCTGAAACAAAATATTACTGTGGGAAGAAAATATAGGTTATGCTACCTTGTTGTTTTGGAGCAGCTTTAGGATCAAAATTAAACCTGGCCTGTATTATTGATTGGTATGCCTCATTACGCAAGCATTGATCATCAGTTGATTGTGTATTATTAATTGATGCATTTAATACATTTCCCTGTTGGTCAACCGAAAATTGTAAAACAACTGTACCGCCGTTTTTGCATTTATAACTTGGTACGTATATATCTTTCACATGCCAGCGGTTTTCAAGGTTATATTTTATTGTTGCATTTGCCTTATAAATAATGTTTTTTACTTCCTTAGGTTTATCCGGTTTTTTAATTTCCTGCTGAACAACAGGTTCATTTTCAGTTGGCTCAATTTTATTTTCAGGTTTAAGTGATTCAATTCCCAATTCTTCCATAACCTGCTTTTCATATTTTTCTGTACTGATTTCTTCTTTAAGCTTTTCAGCAGTATTTACAGCAATATTATGAATTGTCTGACGGTCAAGCGAAGGGATTTCAACCGGTTCATTCTTTTGTTTTATAATCTCCTCAACAGTCTTCAATTCTTCTATCATTTCTATAAGCATTTGTTCCTGTTGCTTTTCTTTTGCTTCTCCTATTTTAAAAAATAGGAAACAAAGAATGAGCACAAGATGCACAATTATAGTTCCTAATATACCATTAATATTTTCATGTATAAAAGTTCTCATGCCAATATATTAGGGTTGATAATTACAAAAATAATAATTTGTGTTAATTGTTTCAATAACACAAAGCGAATTAGGCAAATAAAACTCAATTGGCCGAATCTTCGTATTCAGAAAAATATTTTTAGAAAAATAATATCAAAATAGAATAGCGGATTAATATTCATCCCAGCTCTTAATTGCAATGTCTTCAATGGTAAGCTTACAAATAGCAGTAAGAAATGCACTGGCAAGACGGGCATTTGTGATGAGCGGAATATTGTAATCAACCGCACTGCGACGTATCATATAGTCGTTACTTAATTCTGATTTTGAAAGATCTTTTGGAATATTGATAACCAGATCAATTATCTTATTTTTCAGATAATCAAGCGTATTAGGTTTTTTATCTTCATCGGGCCAGTGTAAAACTGTTGAAGGTATTCCATTCATTTCCAGAAACTGGGCAGTGCCTTTTGTCGCAAAAAGATTATAACCTTTTTCAGCAAGCATACGGCAGCTATTTACAAGTTCCACTTTTGAACGCATTGGTCCTGTTGACAATAAAATGTTCCGTTTAGGGATAGTATATCCTACTGATAACATAGACTTAAGGATTGCCTCATAAAATGTTTCCCCAATGCAACCAACTTCTCCGGTTGAAGCCATATCGACACCTAAAACAGGATCAGCCTTTTGCAGGCGGGAAAATGAAAACTGGGGTGCTTTTATTCCGATATAGTCAAGATCAAAAACTGATTTATTGGGTTTTTCTATATTTTTTTCAAGTAAAACTTGCGTTGAAAGGTTTATTAAATTAACTTTTAATAATTTAGAAACAAATGGAAAACTTCGTGATGCTCTGAGATTGCATTCAATAACTTTAATATTATTATCCTTGGCAAGAAATTGAATATTGAAAGGCCCACTAATTTTTAATGCTTTGGCAATTTCCCGAGAAATACGTTTGATGCGTCGCATAGTTTCAAAATAAATTTTTTGTGCGGGAAATACAATGGTTGCATCGCCTGAATGCACACCTGCAAATTCAACATGTTCGCTTATTGCATAGGCAATCAGTTCACCATCTTTTGCCACGGCATCAATTTCGATTTCTTTTGCCTGTTCAATAAACTCTGAAACAACAACAGGATATTGTTTTGAGACTTTTGTAGCCACATTCAGATAGTGTTCCAACTCTTCTTTATTAGATACAACGTTCATTGCTGCCCCTGAAAGAACGTAGGAGGGTCGTATTAATACAGGGAAACCTACTTCGTCAACAAAATCATATATATCTCTAATGCTCGAAAGCTCTTTCCATCGGGGCTGATCAATCTTTAACTGATCGCATAGAAGTGAAAATTTGTGACGGTCTTCTGCATTATCAATAGAAAGGGGCGAGGTTCCAAGTATAGGGACATTTTGCTTAAACAGCCTCATTGCCAGATTATTAGGAATTTGACCTCCCATCGACAGAATTACGCCTTTAGGCTGTTCAATCTCAATAATATCCATTACACGTTCGAAAGATAATTCATCAAAATATAATTTATCGCAAACATCATAATCAGTACTAACGGTTTCAGGATTATAATTGATCATAACTGATTGATAACCTTCTTTATTAATTGTGAATAATGCATTAACACTGCACCAGTCGAATTCAACACTGCTGCCAATTCTGTAAGCTCCCGAACCAAGTACAATCACCGAGGGCTTTTCTTTACCGAATTGTATATCATGTTCCGAAGCGCTGTATGTTAAATAGAGATAATTAGTCTGGGCAGGATATTCGGCAGCAAGAGTATCAATTTGCTTGACATAAGGTACTATATTATTTTTCTTTCTGAATTCTCTTACTTCAAGTAATCCTTCTTCAATATAATCATTGACTTTTTTCAGGACAAAACGTGCTATCTGAAAATCTGAAAAGCCGGATATTTTTGCTTTTTTCAATAAATCACAGGGAACTTCCTGAAGCGTGTTATATTGCTGTAATTCGTTTTTAAGTTCAAAAATGTTTTTTAGCTTATATAGGAACCATGCGTCAATTTTGGTCAGTTCATAAATTTTTTCAATAGAATACCCTTTTTCAAAGGCATCAGCAATAACAAAAATTCGCATATCGGTAGGTTCAGAAAGCTCCTGATCAATATTTTCAAATGAAAGGTCGCGGTTACCAACAAAGCCATGCATACCCTGTCCAATCATGCGCAGACCTTTTTGTATTGCTTCTTCAAAAGTACGGCCAATTGCCATTACTTCTCCTACACTTTTCATACTGCTGCCAATTTGTTTTGAAACCCCACCGAACTTATTTAAATCCCATCGTGGAATTTTGCAGACAATATAATCAAGAGCAGGTTCGAAAAATGCTGAGGTAGTTTTAGTTATAGAATTTCTGATTTCGTGTAGACCGTAACCGATGGCAAGTTTGGCTGCCACAAATGCAAGCGGGTAACCTGTTGCTTTTGATGCAAGTGCACTCGACCTTGAAAGGCGTGCATTGACTTCAATAACACGATAGTCTTCAGATTCAGGGTCAAGCGCATATTGAATATTACACTCACCGACAATACCAATATGGCGAATGATTTTAATAGCTAACTGTCTTAGTTTATGATACTCATTATTGGTGAGTGTTTGGGACGGAGCAACCACAATGCTTTCACCGGTATGAATTCCAAGCGGATCAAAGTTTTCCATATTACACACAGTAATACAGTTGTCGTATTGATCTCGCACTACTTCATATTCTACTTCTTTCCATCCTTTCAATGATTTTTCAATTAAGATTTGCGGAGCGTAGGAAAATGCTTTATCAGCTGTTTTTCTGAGCTCAGTTTCATCATCACAAAAACCGCTTCCCTGGCCTCCCAAAGTATATGCTGCACGAATAATTACAGGGTAACCAAGTGTTTCAGCAGCTTTTAAGGCTTCGTCTGTGTTTGTCGCTGCGTAGCTTTGAATCGTTTTAACCTGAATTTCATTAAGTTTTTTAACAAACAAATCCCGGTCTTCGGTATCCATAATTGCCTGAACCGGCGTTCCGAGAACTCTGACGTTATATTTTTTAAGTACGCCGCTTGTGTAAAGGCTTATGCCGCAATTTAATGCAGTCTGGCCCCCGAAAGAAAGCAGAATACCATCAGGCTTTTCTTTTTCAATCACTTTTTCAACAAAGTAAGGCGTTACCGGAAGGAAATATATTTTATCGGCCATTCCTTCAGAAGTCTGAACGGTAGCAATATTAGGATTGATAAGTATTGTAAAAATCCCTTCTTCCTTTAATGCTTTCAGTGCCTGAGAACCTGAATAATCAAATTCTCCGGCTTCACCAATTTTAAGAGCTCCTGAGCCGAGTAAAATTACTTTTTGAATTGATTTATCCATTTAATGAAAAGCTTAAAAATTCTTATTACAAAATTGGGGCAAAACTACAAATATTTTTAAATTGTACTTGCTTAATAATAATATATCGTATATTTTTGCATAATCTTTGAATAATTATTCAAATCATGGGAAACAGAACTGAAAGACTATTGATGATTCGGAATATCATTTCTACCCAGAAAATTTCGAGTCAGGAAGAATTGCTTGGTATTCTTGAAAAAAAAGGTCTTTATTATACACAGGCAACGCTTTCAAGAGACCTGAAATTTCTTAAAGTTAACAAAATAGCCGATAATGAAAAGGGCTATATTTATGAGTTGCCTGACCAGCATCACATGCAGGGATATGAACTGGCTGAAAATTATGCTGCAAAGGGATTTGTTTCCATTAAATTTGCAAATAAACTTGGTGTGATTAAAACGCTTCCGGGTTATGCTCCAAGTATTGCATCGTTAATTGATCAGGCAAATCCGTTTGAAATAATTGGAACTTTAGCAGGTGACGATACTATTTTACTGGTACCAAATGAAAAAGTTACCGAGCAGGATATAATAAATGCACTGGTATTAATAATTCCTGAATTAAAAAACAAAATAAAGTAAAATATTTCAATATTAATTAATAATATGAATAAGGGTAAGATAGTTTTAGCCTATAGTGGAGGTTTGGATACTTCAGTAATTCTGAAGTGGCTGATTGAACGTAATTATGAAGTAATTGCATATATAGCAGATGTCGGACAGGATGATGATTTTAATGAAGTTAAGAAGAAGGCCTTGAAGATTGGTGCATCAAAGGTTTGTATTAAAGATTTAAAACGGGAATTTGTTACAGACTATATTTTCCCTGCATTGAAAGCAAATGCTATGTATGAGAACAGGTATTTGCTGGGCACATCTCTTGCCAGACCTCTCATAGCAAAGCATCAGATTAGGATTGCAGAATCTGAAAATGCTGATATCGTATCGCACGGTGCAACAGGTAAGGGGAATGACCAGGTGAGATTTGAATTATCATATTATGCTTTGAATCCAAAGATTAAAGTATTTGCTCCCTGGAAAACTCAGGAATTTCTTAATCAGTTTAAAGGAAGAACTGATATGTTGAATTATGCCCGGCAATATGATATTCCGGTAAAAGCAACAATATCAAAACCTTATAGTGAAGATGACAACCTGATGCATATTAGTCATGAAGCCGGTGTTCTTGAAGATCCGAAGTTCAAAGCCAGTAAAGACATGTTTACTAAAATAGTTGCACCACAGGACGCTCCTGATCATGAAACACATATTGAAATTCATTTTAAGGACGGACTTCCGGTTAAAGTTGTTAATAGAGATGATCATACCACACTGAAAGACCCGCTCGAACTATTTATGTATCTTAATAAAGTAGGTGGTGAAAATGGGATAGGTTTGCTTGATATGGTTGAAAATCGTTTTGTAGGCATTAAATCACGTGGAGTTTACGAGACACCTGCTGGTACAATACTTATTAAGGCTCACATGGATATTGAAGGTATTGCTATGGACAGGGAAGTTATGCGGTTAAGAAATATGTTATCACCCGTATTTTCTGAACTCGTATATAATGGTTTCTGGTTCAGTCCTGAAATGGAATTTCTGAGAGCTGCCATTGATAAAAGTCAGGAACTAATTGATGGAATTGTCTATCTTACTCTATATAAAGGCAATGTTATTATTGAAGGCAGGGAATCTCCGAGCTCCCTATACGACAAAGAATTATCGAGCATGGACATAGAAGGAGGATTTGATCAAAAAGACAGTGAAGGTTTTATTAAGATAAATGCCATTCGTCTGATGGCTCACAATGCCATACTTAAGAAACAAGGTAAGTCTTTTTAGCGGATTTACCGGTTTTACAGGCATTTTTTCTGAGACATAAAAAATTTTACATGAAGCTCTGGGAGAAGGGAATAAAAACAAATGAACTTATTGAGCAATTTACAATTGGGTTAGACAAAGAACTTGATATTCTTCTTGCTCCTTATGATGTATTAGGTTCGTTAGCCCATATAAAAATGCTGAACCAGGTTAATCTGCTTTCAGACAATGATTTCAGATTATTGCGGAAGGAATTAATTAACTTGTATCATTCAATTCTAAAGGATGGAATAACCATTGAAAAAGGAATTGAAGATATTCATTCGCAGGTTGAGCTATATCTTACAAGAAAATTAGGAGAAGCCGGAAAGCGTATTCATACGGCACGATCACGAAATGATCAGGTATTGCTCGATATAAGGCTTTTTATCAGAAATGAAATAAGAGAAATAGTTGAATTATGCAATCATTTGTTTAATACCTTGCAGCATTTAAGCGAAACCAATAAGGAAAAACTTATACCAGGCTTTACACATCTGCAGATAGCCATGCCGTCTTCTTTCGGATTATGGTTTGGAGCTTATGCCGAAAGCCTTGTTGATGACGTTCAGTTGTTATTATCAGCATATAAACTGGCAAACCAAAACCCATTGGGTTCAGCGGCTGGTTATGGTTCATCATTTCGTATCAACAGGCAATTAACAACTGATATACTCGGATTTGATTCCATGAACTATAATGTGGTATATGCTCAAATGGGCCGAGGCAAAATTGAAAGAATTGTATCATTTGCTCTGGCTTCTGTTGCATCCACTCTCTCAAAACTCGCTTATGATATATGTCTGTATTCATCTCAAAATTTTGCTTTCATAGAGTTACCTGATGAATTTACTACAGGATCAAGTATTATGCCTCATAAGAAGAATCCTGATGTTTTTGAACTTATCAGGGCGAAATGCAATAAAATTCAAAATTTACCCAATGAAATCAACATGGTGGTAAATAATCTTCCATCAGGTTATTTTCGCGATTTTCAAATTATAAAGGAATCATTTTTACCAACTTTTCATGTAATTAAGCATTGTATTTCGATTACCGATTTTGTTTTACCTAAGATTATTATAAGGAACAGTATTCTCAATGACAGTAAATATGATTTCATTTTCAGTGTTGAAGAGGTCAACAAACTGGTTGAATCAGGAATGCCTTTCAGAGAAGCTTATCAGAAAATTGCCTTAGATATTCAAAAAGGTACTTATAAGCCGGAAAGAAAAGTAAGTCATACACACGAAGGCAGTATGCATAATCTTTGTAATGATAAGATTGCTGAACGAATGGAAAAAATTATAAAGGATTTTAATTTCGGCAAAGTTGAGGAATCAATAAAACTTTTATTGGAAGATGGAGAAAACTAAAAGACAACCAAGAATTGTAGTGAGAATTGAAATTTCAACACTTATTACCCAGGGAGGCAAGATTAACAGAAAAAAAATGGACAGGCTGGCTATGGCATTGTCCAATTTAAATAACAGCGGTATTAAAATATTGGTTGTTTCGTCAGGCGCAATTGTACTGGGAGCCGAGAAACTAAAGATCCCCACCATTCCTGATACAAAACTGGATATGCAGGTTTTAGCAGCAGTTGGCCAGGCCGAACTTATCAGATCATATCAGCGTTTTTTTGATGAATATGGGCAGATTGTAGCGCAGGTATTACTCACCAGCGATATAGCCGATTATCCTGCCCGCATTGAAAATACAAGGAATACATTTGATATGCTTTTATCGATGAATGTTATCCCCATCATTAATGAGAATGATCCTGTATCAACTGCTGATATTGATTTAGATGATAATTATTATCTGGCACTTCTTACAGCTAAAATTGCAAATGCAGATTATATTGTAATCAAGTCGGAAATTAATAGCCATTATATTATTGTTGGAAGTAAAGATAAACCTGCTATAATTGTGGAAGATGAAATTGTGTTGCAGGAAAAACTTGAATATTTGTGTAAAGATAAAAACCAACTTACTTCAGTTTATTCGCCAGTAACATTCCCTGCAACGATTGAAGAAATTAATTATAATTAAGAACATTTTGTAAGAAAATGAGAGAAACACTAAAAAATAAAAAAAGAATAGTTGTTAAAATCGGAACTTCAACATTATCATTTAGTAACGGAAGGTTAAACTTTCACCGTCTTGAAAAACTGGCATATGTTTTAAGCGCATTAAGACGGCGTGGTATTCAGATTATTTTAGTAACGTCCGGCGCTATTGGTGTTGGGGCAGCCAGAGTAGGTATGACACAGCGCCCAAAGGATTTGGTTCGAAAACAGGCTTTAGCTGCAATCGGACAAGCTGAACTTATAAAAATATATCAGAAGTTTTTTGAAGAATATAATCAACTTGTTGCTCAGGTGTTGCTTACAAAAGATGTTGTTGTGATACCTCATCGTAACAAGAATGCAAAAAGAACGCTTATTAAGCTTATGGATTCAGGCATTATTCCCATAATAAACGAGAATGATACCATTGCTACCTATGAAATAGAATTTGGTGATAATGATACGCTTTCGGCTATTGTTGCCTCTTTGGTAGAGGCCGATTTATTGATTATTCTTTCAGATATTGATGGATTATATTCGGCAGATCCGAGAGTTGATTCATTAGCAGAGATTATTCATTCAGTTAACGAAATTACACCCGATTTAGAGAAATTAGCCTCCGGAGCAGGAAGTTCTTTCAGTACCGGTGGTATGGTTACAAAAATATCTGCTGTAAAAATCTGTTTTAATGCCGGTATTGATTGTATTATCGCTAATGGCTCAGAGCCTTCAATAATTTTTGATATACTTGAAGGAAAAGAAATTGGAACACATTTTATCGCCCGACAGAAAAATCCAGTACATAATGCATAATAATTTCTAAAGAAAAAGAAAATGAAAGAAATCATTTTACAAAAAGGCAGAAAGGTAAGAGATGCATACAGACAATTGGCTGTTACGAGTACATACCATAAGGATAAAGCATTGCAAAATATTGCTGAAGAAATAGGTAAAAACCGCGAACTTATTAAATCTGAAAATCAAAAAGATTTAGAAGCTGCAAGGTCAAAAGGGTTATCTTCGGCCTTTTTAGATCGCCTTGCTTTGAATGATAAGCGAATTGATGAAATGATAAAGATTCTATATGATGTTATTAATTTAAAAGATCCTATAGGCGAAATTTTTGATATGCACACTATGCCAAACGGACTCAAAGTAGGCAGAATGCGTGTTCCTATTGGTGTTATCGGTATAATTTTTGAATCAAGGCCAAATGTTTGCATTGAAGTGGCTTCTCTAACAATAAAATCAGGTAATGGCGTTATTTTAAGGGGAGGCTCAGATGCAATTCATTCAAATATTTGTCTTACCAATATTATAAAAAAAGGATTGAAAGAATCGGGCTTACCTGAAAGTTGTGTGGAAACGATTGAAAATACCGACAGGGAGTCAGTCCTTCACATGGTTAGACTTAAGGAATATATTGATGTGATTATTCCGCGCGGTGGGTTGCAACTTATCCGGTTTGTTGAAGAAAATTCGCTAATTCCGGTTATCAGGCATGACATGGGCATATGTCATACATTTGTTGATGAATATGCTGATACACAGATGGCAATTAATATATGTTACAATGCCAAAGTTCAGAGGCCTGCCGTTTGCAATGCTATGGAAACATTGCTTGTACATTCAAGAATTGCACAGGATTTCTTGCCTTTAATGAAAAAAGAATATGATAAAGCAGGCGTTAAACTAAAAGGCTGTTCAAAAACCAGAAAGATTTTACCGGATATTGAAAATGCAACCGAAGAAGACTGGAACACCGAATATCTTGACCTTGTATTGTCAGTAAAAATAGTTGATACACTCGATGAAGCAATAGAACATATTAATGAATACGGCTCTCATCATTCAGATGCTATTATTACAAATAATTATCAAAACGGGTTGAAATTCATTACCGAAGTTGATTCAGCAGCCTGTTTTATTAATGCGTCAACTCGTTTTAGCGATGGTAATGAATTTGGACTTGGTGCCGAAATGGGAATAAGCAATCAGAAATTGCATGTCAGGGGGCCTATGGGACTTAAAGACCTGACAGCGCCAAAATATATAATTTTTGGGAATGGCCAGACACGGAATTAATATATTATTTTTAATAATGACCTAATAAAAAAAGGGATATTAAGTATATAAAATATATTTTTTATTAACTTTAACTATCATCTCCGTGTTCCGGTGTCCCAGCACTTTAGCAAGCCATAGGGGATTGGCTTTGGCTTCTAA
>FWPV01004362.1_pt1 | contig 30436 bp, 27 predicted proteins | sample 2228371 | NCBI WGS metagenome assembly FWPV01 (sample SAMEA103939776, study PRJEB20133) | metagenome | reverse complement strand
TTTACCAGTGCCGGCTCGCTGAACACTATATCCCGTTTGAGATCTTCGTATAAAGAGCGCCGGCACAGCTCCAGTACCGCCTGAGTTTTAACGTAACGCGCCATGCCAAGGCCACGGCGCTGGCAAAACTTTTGTTCACTGGCGCTGAAAAACTGTTTCAGGCTGCCAAATTCGGTTAACAGCTCTCTGGATAATGCCAGCGCATCCACCCCCACCAGGCCATTGCCTAAAAATACAGCCAACAGCTCGGCGTCGGTTAAAGATGCGGCGCCATGCGCCAGCAATTTTTCTCTGGGTCTTTCGGCCTGTGGCCATTGTTTGATGCTCATCATCTCGTCCTTGAGTTGAAGTTCGTGTTATCTTAGCGGCCACTTTGTCGACTCCGGGCCTGTCTTACATGACCACAGCTGCCAATTTGTTGCCGCTTCAGGGCAAAAACATTCTGTTAGGGATCAGCGGCGGTATTGCCGCTTATAAAAGTGCGGATTTAGTCAGGCGCTTAAAAGAGCGTGGCGCCGAAGTACGGGTTATCCTGACACCGGCTGCCAGCGAATTTATTACCCCGCTGACATTACAGGCGTTGTCGGGTAACCCTGTTGGCCAATCTTTATTAGACCCCGCCGCTGAGGCTGCTATGGGTCATATCGAGCTGGCGCGCTGGGCTGATTTTATACTGGTGGCGCCCGCTTCTGCCGATGTGATTGCCCGTATCACACACGGCATGGCTAATGATCTGCTGACTACCTGCATTCTGGCGGCCAATGCGCCTTTGGCCATAGCACCGGCCATGAACCAGCAGATGTATAAAAACATAGCCACCCAGAGCAATTTAGCAACCTTAAATTTACGTAATGTTCACATTTATGGCCCGGCAGCCGGTGAGCAGGCTTGTGGAGATGTGGGTATGGGCCGCATGCTGGAAGCCGTTCAACTGGCCGAGTTGGTGGTGGCGTTTTTTCAGCAAAACCCCAAGCCTTTGGCGGGCTTAAAAATTGCGATTACCGCAGGCCCTACCCGTGAGGCGATAGATCCGGTGCGTTACATCAGTAACCACAGCTCCGGCAAAATGGGTTTTGCCCTGGCGGACGCTGCCGCCAAACTGGGTGCTGAAGTAACCTTGATCAGCGGTCCGGTACAACTGGCCACGCCGGCAGGTGTCAACCGTATTGATGTGGTCAGTGCCCGGGACATGTATCAGGCTGCTTTGGCAGCAGCACCACAGCAGCAGATTTTTATTGGTTGTGCTGCAGTGGCCGATTACCGCATGGCCGAAGTCTCTGATCAGAAACTGAAAAAAACCGCCGGTAAAGATGAGCTGACACTACAACTGGTGAAAAACCCCGACATTATCGCGGAAGTGGCCGCACTGAAACAGCAACGCCCCTTTACCGTAGGTTTTGCCGCCGAAACCGAAAATGTGTTGGCTTATGCCCTGCAAAAACTACAACAGAAAAATCTTGATCTGATTTGTGCCAATGACGTGTCAGTGGCGGGTCAGGGTTTTAACAGCGAACAGAATGCGCTGACCGTATTTGGCAAAGATCTGCAACATTCACTGGCGCTGCAGGACAAAAGCACCCTGGCAACGGCCCTTATTCAATTAATTGTTGAGCAATATAAAAAATGAAAAAAAGCATTGAACTGAAAATTCTGGACCCACGCATCGGCACTGAATATCCACTGCCTACTTATGCCACACCTGGCTCGGCTGGCCTGGATTTACGTGCTTTATTAGATGCGCCGCTGGAACTAAAACCAGGTGAAACTTTTTTAATTCCAACCGGCATTGCCATTCATATTGGCGACGCGAATTTATGCGCTACCATTTTGCCCCGCTCAGGTTTAGGCCATAAACACGGTATAGTGCTGGGTAACCTGGTGGGATTAATTGACTCGGATTATCAGGGCCAGCTGATGGTGTCTACCTGGAACCGTGGCAGCGACACTTTTACCATTCAGCCGGGTGACCGTATTGCCCAGCTGGTGTTTATGCCGGTAGTGCAGGCCGACTTTAGTCTGGTGCTGGATTTTGAACAAAGCCAAAGAGGTGAAGGTGGTTTTGGCCACTCCGGCAAGCACTAAATTGCCGCAGCCATTTTTCCATAACAAGATGCCGTAATGAGCACGATACGCAGCAATAACCGCAAAGATGAAATTTTGCAGGCGCTGGCCGCTATGCTGGAAAATCATCCGGGACAACGAATTACCACAGCGGCTCTGGCGGCTGCTGTGGGCGTGTCGGAGGCTGCTTTGTACCGGCATTTTCCCAGCAAAGCGCGGATGTTCGAAGGTTTAATCGAATTTATTGAAACCACTTTGCTTGGCACCATCAGCAAAATTCTGCAGGAACACAAACAAACCGAACAGCGTGTGGAGCTGATTTTGCAAATGTTGCTGGTGTTTGCCGACCGCAACCCCGGCATGTGCCGTATTCTGACCGGTGATGCCTTACAAGGCGAGCAGGAGCGGCTGCGGGAAAGAGTGGCGCTGTTGTTTGACAAGCTGGAGCTGCAACTGCGCCAGTGCCTGCGCGAACGTAAGTTACGCGAAGGCAAAGGTTTTGTGCAGGATGAGGGCGAACTGGCCAACTTATTATTGGCGCTTTGTGAAGGCAAAATTCACCAGTTTGTGCGTTCTGGTTTTAGCCGGTTGCCCAGCCAGCATTTTGCCGCACAGTGGGCGTTATTACGCCAGAGTATGTTTCAGTAAAGGCCGCTTCAGCAGCGGCTTTAACTCAGTTGTTGCCACAGCGCCACGCCCCAGACAATAGCCACCACTGTTAAACTTAAAGTCACAGCAGCAGAGCCTAAATCTTTGGCGCGCCCCGACAATTCATGGCGCTCCAGGCTTACCCTGTCGGTCAGGGTTTCAATGGCTGAATTAAGTAATTCGACAATCAACACCAACAATAACACCGATACCAGCACAGCCCAATGCTGGGCAGACTGTGCCAGCCAGAACGACAAAGGCAACAGCAGCAACGCCAATAATGCTTCCTGCCGGAACGCCGCTTCAAAACGCCAGGCGGCGACAAAACCTTTGCGTGAACATTCTGTTGCTTTCACAATGCGGCCCAAACCGCTGCCATTGGGTTTATTGATCACGGATTTTCCTGCCTGTTCGCAAAAATTTGCTGCTGTTGTGTTTACTGATGCCTTTTAATTTCAGGCTTCATTGCGCTCTTATCAAAAGGGCCAGCATGCTGACCCTGTGCTGTTATCGCAAATTTAGCTGAAGATAGTCTGAAAAGCCTGTTAAAGCTTGACACCATATTGCGCCCGGTAAGCGGTGACCGCATCCAGATGCGCTGCCAGTTCAGGCTTGCCCTGCAGATAGTTGATGAGGTCATTCAGGCCAATAATGGACACCACTTGAGTGCCAAAATCGCGTTCAACTTCCTGAATGGCCGACAACTCGCCCTGCCCCCGTTCCTGCCGGTCCAGTGCAATCAGCACACCGGCAAGTTCAGCGCCCTGCGCCTGAATAATCTGCATCGATTCACGAATGGCCGTCCCTGCGGTGATCACATCATCCACCAGCATAATTTTGCCTTGCAATGGCGAGCCGACCAAATTACCGCCTTCACCATGGGTTTTGGCTTCTTTGCGGTTAAAACAATAAGGCACGTCGCGCTGATAATGGTCATAAAGCGCTACTGCGGTGGTAGTGGCAATAGGAATACCTTTATAAGCCGGGCCAAACAGCACGTCGAATTTAATGCCAGAATCCTGCACTGCGGCGGCATAAAAACGGCCTAACTTCGCTAAGTCGCCGCCGGTATTAAATAAACCGGCATTAAAAAAGTACGGGCTGGTACGGCCAGATTTTAACGTGAAAGAGCCAAATTTCAGCACCTGACGGCTCAGGGCAAACTCAATAAATTCAATCTGAAAAGCTTTCATCTGTACCTCAGGCTAAAACACGTTTTTGTTCGTCGATAATTTCGCGGATAGCAGTTTTGGCCAGCGCCATCATGTCCTGCATTTCTTCAAAACTAAAAGGTTCGGCTTCAGCCGTGCCCTGAATTTCAATCAGTTTACCGGTTTCAGTCATCACCACGTTCATGTCGGTGTCGGCTGCAGAGTCTTCAGTGTATTCAAGGTCGGCTACTGCTTCGCCTTTATAAATGCCAACCGAAACCGCGGCCACCATATATTTCAGTGGGTTGGTTTTAATGCTGCCTTTGGCGCGTAAAAAACTTAATGCGTCACATAAAGCCACACAAGCGCCGGAAATAGCAGCGGTGCGGGTGCCACCGTCGGCCTGAATCACGTCACAGTCAAAAGTGATAGTGTTTTCACCCAGCAAAGATAAATCCACTGCGGCGCGCAAGGCACGGCCAATTAAACGCTGAATTTCCATAGTGCGGCCACTTTGTTTACCACGGGCTGCTTCACGGTCGTTGCGGGTGTGAGTGGCGCGCGGCAGCATGCCGTATTCAGCGGTGATCCAGCCTTTGCCTTGTCCTTTCATAAAACGTGGCACCCCTTCTTCAATCGAAGCGGTACAAAGCACCTTGGTATTGCCAAACTCAACCAGCACCGAACCTTCGGCATGAGCGGTAAAATTACGGGTGAAGCTGATAGGACGAATTTGACTGGCTGTTCTGCCGCTTGGACGCATGAAGGACCTCTGTTTACTGAGTTGGCTGAAATTTCAGCCGGTCATTATAGAGGCTTGTGCGCGGCAAAGCCATCCGCAGCTGTGATTGGCCCCAGTTTCGCCAACTGCTGTGATTGCTCAGGCTATTGCGCCAGGCAGCGCTGCCACAGCCAGGTGCTGGCATCATGCCATATTCGCCTAATGCCAAGGTTCTGGGTATACTCAGTTTTTTGTAGTTTTTAAAGGACAGTTGCATGATCCATAGCATGACCGCATTCGCCCGCCACGAAATTAAAGCCAGCTGGGGCAACGCAGTATGGGAAATCCGCTCAGTTAACCAAAGATATCTCGAGAGTTATTTTCGGTTACCTGAGCAGTTCCGTGGTATAGAAACGCTGTTACGCGACAAACTGCGGCAAAACCTCAACCGCGGCAAACTGGAAATTAACCTGCGCTACAGCGCAGCCAATGCCAGCGGCGAACTGAAAATTAACGACACTTTTGCCAACCAGTTGCTGCAATCTGCCCAGCAGCTGCTGGACAAATGCCCGCAGGCCCAGCTGAATGTAGCCGATATTCTGCGCTGGCCTGGTGTGATGGAAACCCAGGAAGCCGATATGGACAGCCTGCAGGCCGAGTTACTGGCCGGTTTTGACATTGCACTCAAAGACTTCCAGGCCGGCCGTGGCCGCGAAGGCGCCGCTATTGAACAAATGCTGCGCGACCGCCTCGACCAGATTGCCGGCCACGTCGCCACCCTGCGCACGCACCTGCCGCAGGCGCTGCAATGGCAACGTGACAAAATGCTGAGCCGTCTGCAGGAAATTAAAGCCGACCTCGACAACAACCGTCTTGAGCAGGAAATGGCCTTTCTGGCACAAAAATCTGACGTGGCGGAAGAGCTCGACCGCCTCGACGCCCATATCAAAGAAACCCGCCACAGCCTGAAACAAGGCGGCGCGGTAGGCCGCCGCCTCGACTTTATGATGCAGGAATTTAACCGCGAAGCGAATACGCTATCTTCCAAGGCAATTTCTACCGAGATCACCAATACAGCGGTGGAGTTGAAGGTATTGATTGAGCAGATGCGGGAGCAGATCCAGAATGTGGAATAATGTATTTGGATGTTTTTAGAGGTTTCAAAAACAGCCAACAAATTAATTTAGATTATTTTAATTTATCAGGTTTTGATTCCTGGAACTCAAGTTATAGGTGGCAGGAATCAAGTCTCAGTTTCACCACTTATTAGAATGGATTTAGAAAGGATTCAAACAAGGATGGCAAGAAGAAACCAATCGACTTTTCTTAACGATATTTATTTCATTTTCAGTAAATTACCATGGTGGCTAGGGATAATTCTTGCTCCTGTCAGTTACCTGTATATAGACAGTTTTGCTGTGGAGCCTGTACTCAACCCAAAACAGCCAATTACGCATATCTTTGACAACATTATTTATCAGGTTGCTAGTATTGCAAGTTATGTCATTCCAGCAGTGATAGTGCTGGGTTCTCTAAAATCGGCTTTGCACATGTTAAAAAGGATTTCATTGATTGATGGTGTGCGCAACACGCATCACGGTGAGCCATCCAAAGCTTTAGCTGATGTATCCTGGTCAGAGTTTGAATTACTGGTCGGTCAGTTTTTCCGGGAGCGGGGTTATAAAGTATTAGAAACCGGCGGCCGGGCAGATGGCGGAGTTGATTTGCGTCTCCGCAAAGACAATGGCGAGCTTTTTTTAGTGCAATGCAAGCATTGGAAAACCAGTAAAGTACCGGTAAATGTCGTCAGAGAAATATTCGGGGTAATGCAAGCGGAATACGCAAGCGGTGCATTTGTTGTTACCTCTGGTGAATTTACAACTGACGCGGCATCCTTTGCAAAAGACAAAAAAATAGACCTCATAGACGGTAGGTTGTTGATTAGTTCAATCAAAAGCCGAACACAAACTGCAGTAGCGGTAAATGCTGATTCAGTAAGTCACAATCATTCCGCTTCTCCGTCATGCCCCATCTGTAACAGTCAAATGGTGCCAAGAATAGCTAAACGCGGTGCAAGTGCCGGAAAGTCATTTTTTGGATGCAGTCGTTATCCGTCATGCCGAGGCACATTGCCAATTTAACATCGCTGTTGTTCCCTTTTAAGGTCAATACTTTTAACACTGCGACTGTATCGGAATATCGAAAAAAATATCAAAGGAATTAGATGCAACAACTTGGCATTTATGAACAACTTCTTACCCAGCTTATCGAAAGTCGGCTAGATCGTTCACGGTATTACGTTGACGAGCGGCCACTCACTACAAATGAAGCCGCAAAGTGGCTGGCAAATTTTTTATCGCCAATCTTTGAATACGCTATTGCCGCAGTTCCATCCGGTGATTCTCAACTCCATCATCAAATCGATTTGGCCAACAAGCTGTTACTATGGTTAAAACACCAATTCGAGGAACAGCAATTCTTTGAAGACAACCTAATTGATTCCCAAGGAAGAATCCTCCGCGCAATCTATGACACACAGAATCCAATTGCGGCAAACCTACAAGATTATGTTGAAAACGTGTTTCCGCTCACAGGTCTTCGACAAAGCGAATTGCTTTGTGGCAGTAACGCGGGGATCTCGTTAGAAACCGAGTTGAAACGAGAGATATTGTCAGCAGATAAAATCTATTGGCTGGTGTCATTTATCAAGTGGACCGGGATTCGTGTCTTCAGCAAAGAACTCGAAGCATTCACCCAAAGCGGACGCCAGTTAAAAATCATCACTACGTCGTATATGGGCGCGACGGATGCTAAAGCTGTGGAATACTTAGCTCAGCTTCCTAACACGGAAATCAAACTCAGCTACAACACCAACCGCGAACGCTTGCATGCCAAGAGCTATTTGTTCTTGCGAAATACTGGTTTTCACACCGGCTATATTGGGTCGTCTAACCTGTCACATTCGGCCTTAACTAGCGGCTTAGAGTGGAATCTCAAAATCACCTCGCAAGAAATCCCGCACATTATCGAAAAGTCCTTGAATACCTTCGAAACTTATTGGGCTTCGAAAGAATTTGAATTGTTTGACGGATCCACTGCCAGCAAAACTAAACTCAGCCAAGCCTTGCAAGCATCCAGCGTGCAAAAGGAAGAAAACTCTACTTTCTTTTTTGAGGTAAAACCCTACGCCCATCAGCGTGATATTCTGGAGCAATTGGCCGTCGAGCGGCAGGTGCATGGGCGATACAAAAACTTGGTGGTGGCCGCGACAGGAACTGGCAAAACATTGATCTCTGCTTTTGATTTTGCTCGGTTTTTAAAAGCACAACCGAACTCCACCTTTCTGTTCATTGCGCATCGGGAAGAAATCTTAAAGCAAGCCAGAAACGCCTACCGAGGCGTGCTTCGCAACAGTAATTTTGGAGAATTATGGGTTGGCGGCCAGCAACCTGATCATTATCGGCAGCTGTTTGCGTCTGTCCAAACTCTGACTAGTCAGCTCAATATGTTAAAACTCTCACCTGATTACTACGACTATATCGTGATCGACGAAGTGCATCACGTCACAGCACAAACCTATCGTAAACTACTTGATCACTTTAGACCGCAGATCTTGTTGGGTGTAACAGCCACGCCCGAACGACACGATGGCGGCAACATTTTGGCTGATTTTTGTGGAGTGATTGCTGCCGAGATCCGTTTGCCAGAAGCTATTAACCAGCGACACTTGTGCCCATTTCAATACTTTGCGGTAAATGACGATACCGACCTTCGCAGAATCAGCTGGTCAAGTGGACGTTATGATGTGACTCAGCTCACTAACCTGTATACCCACAACAGCAGCCGCGTACATAAAATCGTGCAGGAAATGCAGCGCGTGATAACTGATTTAAATACTATGCGCGCACTGGCGTTTTGCGTGAGTCGTGACCATGCCAACTACATGGTCCAGCAGTTTCTGCTTAAAGGGATCAAAGCGGACATTCTGACCAGCGATAACAGCCAAGAACGTGTGGAAAAACAACAAGCATTGCGCAGTGGCACTATTAACGTCTTGTGCGTCGTAGATATCTTTAACGAAGGGGTGGATATTCCTGAAGTCGACACTTTGTTGTTTTTACGGCCAACGGAAAGTCTCACCATTTTCTTGCAACAACTCGGCCGAGGCTTGCGCTTAGCTGACGACAAACAATGCTGCACAGTGCTAGATTTTGTCGGCAATTCGCGTCCTGAATATGATTTTGCCAGTAAGTTTCGCGCGCTGATTGGTCGCAGTAACAAAACAATTTCCAATGAAATAGAACAGGGTTTTCCCAATGCACCGCTCGGTTGCAGTATTCAACTGAGCAAACAGGCACAGGAACTGGTGTTAGCCAATATCCGACAGGCTATTTTTAACGCCACCCGCATACGCCAAGCCGTACAGCATTATTCGCAGCATCACAGCGAGCCTTTGAATCTTATTAATTTTTTGCGCTTCAACCCAACTTTAGATATTCGGGCCTTGTACAAACACCGCGGCTGGGTGCAGCTACTGCAAGAAACCAATACACTGCCAAATTACCTACCTACTTTGACAGAACTCAAAGTTGCAGAAGCCAACACAGCAAGTTTTTACACAGCACCTTCTGAAGCGCTGCAAAAACTGTTTAAACGTGCAATTGTGACGCGGTTTCTCGGCTGTGATGACTACCAATACCTGAACTTTATCAAACGGCTTTGTCTCGACGGTTTTAATTTATACGACCCACAAGACGTCCGTGCATTGATGTGCCATTACGATTTTTGGCAAGCCACAGGTCAATCAGCTGGGTTTAAAAATGTAACGGCCAGCCTAAAAGCCCTTGCGCAGCCTGAACTATGCAATGAACTGGCTGAAGTTTTAACCTGGCAAATGCAGCAAATTAAACATCAACAAATACCTATCACTGACTTACCAGATGTGCCACTGCATTTGCATGCGCGTTATGCCCGTGAGCAAATTATTACCGCGTTTGGCGCCACAACATTTGAAAACCGAGTTGTCGTGCGGGAGGGGGTTTATGTAGTTCAACAACTAAACATCGAATTATTGTTCGTGACACTAAACAAAAACCCCAGCGTGTTCAGCCCCAATACCATGTATCACGACTACGCCATCAACGAAGCCTTATTTCATTGGCAATCGCAAAACAGCTCCCGACCAGACGCAGGTAGAGGTTTGGACTATATCCGGCACAAAGAAATCGGCAAACGGCTGTTCTTGTTCGTCCGCGAACAAAATGAAGACGAATTCGGCAACACCATGGGCTTCGTCAACTTTGGCGAAGTCGACTATGTGAGCCACAATGGCTCACAACCGATGAATATCGTCTGGCAACTCCACAATCCAATGCCCGATTTTATGTGGCATGAGACAGCTAAATTGGCGGTCGGGTAAGGTTTTTCACTACCACTCAGCCACCTGCAATCGTTGCCTAATACCTGCCGATTGAAACTGCAGCGCTTCAGATACAACATCAAAATCAGTGCAGTTATTGGCAATATTAGGCAGGGATAGTGCGGCTTCAACAAAAAATCTGTTTTGTTCTGCTTTGCTGCGCCAGGCTTGTTGCCACCAGTCGGTGATTTGGCTGCGCGAGGCGTGTAGCCGGGATTGGCTGGGTAAACGGTCACTTTTTTGCCGGTTCTCGGCGCTGCTGGCGGGTAGCAGGTTCCATAAGTCGTTGTTGGGCCAATAACTAAACGGCATACAATGGTCGATGTCGTAACTGTATAGCGGTTTACCGCTCCACACGCTGTAAACATCCTCACCGGCACTGCGCAGCGATTCGACTTTTTTCCTGACAAAGCCGGTATCGTGTTGCCTGTCCAGCCAGCGCAAGTGATGATGATAAGTATCCAGTGTCAGACCCTGTTGCCGGTTCAGTTCATACTTCTGCATTTCACTAACCCACTGCTGCACCAACAAAGGTTCAATCCAGCAGCCGTATAACCGGAAACAGTCCCACATCGATTCGCTAAGTTCAAACCGGCCATAACTTTCCAGAAAAGCTCTGTCCAGCAGCACCATATCGCGCTTTGTGGTTTTACCACGCTGCATTTGAAAGAGGCGGTTGTCTTTTTGCCCTTGCCAGATGTAGGTCACAGGGCCTTCTTTTATGGTTTTTAGCGTATCGCTGAATAGGTTTTGCAACGCTTCAGCGTCAGGACCGGTGAACAACATTCCCACCGCAAAATCATCAGCGGTCAGATGTTTTAGTGCCAACCACCCCCGCTCGGTCACAAAACCAAGCCCTTTGGCCGGGTCTGAATTTTGTTGAATGTTGTTATCAACCAGACGTTTAAAAAGACGGATCCAATAAAGCGCGACCAAACCAAGTGAAATGACTACTTTACCGTCTTGCCGGTCGAGCACTGCCCCCGGATGTGCATCTGCAATTCGCACCAGTGTGCGCAGCAACGCCAGTTTGTAGGTCGATGACTTGCTGTCGTTCAGCACTATATGGCGAATTCTGCTCAGGCTAGCGCTGCCATCATCCGGCAGTTCCAGTACCAATGTCTGCCATTGCACATCTGCTCGGCCTGCGCTGTCGGCTGTCAGCTCACTGACAAAACACAGTACCAGACCAAACTGCCTGGCCAGTGCTGCAACTTCATCCACGCTGACCGGAAACGACACTCTGCCATCGGCAAATTCGCCATAGCGCAGACTTAATACAAAACGCCCACCAGGTGCCAGCAAATTGGCAATCTTCCGGAAGGCTCTTGCGCGCTCAGAGGGGACTATATGCATCCAAACAGCGCTGAGCAGGATCGTATTAAATTGCAGATTAAGCTGATAACAGGCTTTGAGATCTGGGATGCTGTCGCTGAGCCATTGGACTTTCTCAGCTGTGTTTATCTGACCAATACGCAGCAAATCCGGCGCAGGTTCTACGGCAATAACCTGGCAGCCTTTCTCTGCCAGCCACAAGGCATCACGTCCACTGCCGGCGCCAATATCTAACACTAATCCCTTGTCAGGCCAATATGGCTGCCAGCTTTGATGCACCTGCGTAAAGTTCAGCGCATCATATTGCTTGGCATATAAGGCAGCCCCCTGATGGTAAATATCCAGCGTTTTGTTCAACAACGCCTCAAATATATGAAGAAATAACCAGTCTGTGTTGTACCAATTATCAACTAGTTACGCAATGGAGAAACTACAAAGCGAACCAGACTGTTCCAGCAGATTTGGAAATAATATGGCAGCAATCAGAATGGCAATTATAGAGAGGGGATTAAATCTGCGTTTTTAACAGCGTTGGCCTACTGCGCCAAAGCAAACTCAACCAAACCGCGGGTGACGTTGCCTTGCGCCATAATGGCGGACATGGATGAGGCGGCGCCCATTTGCATCTGTTGTTTTAATTCCTGGCTGACGACATAAACGTCGTCTTCGGTTTGGCGGGCGCCGGCCAGACGCAGGCTGTTTAGTTTGGCCACCAGCATTTGGCGTTCTGCCTGTACCTGACGCAGCACCTGCTGGATTTTTTGCTGGGCAATTTTAATTTCGCTTTGATAAACCTGCTGGTTTTCAACCTGTTGTGACAGCTGCGCCAGGGTGCTTAAAGTGCCCGGTGCTTCCTGCAGCTTCACAGTCACCGGATTACCGGCGGCAATACGAATGCCCTCCCCCTGCAGCTGCACTTTACAAATGCAGTTACCTTTATCCGAGCAAGGCATCGAAACTTTATTGGCAATGCTGCCGGAAAAAGTACGGCATGCCAGTCGCCTATTGTTTGATAAGGTTCAGCAACACACCCAAATTTGTCAGCGGCTGAATCAGAAAAACGGCGAGCTGCTGGCCTATCAGCGCGGCCTGATGCAAAAACTGCTGGGGCTGGACGACAAAACCCAATATCCGCAACTCCAGATGTCTTCCCGCTAATCATTGGATTCGCATTTTTTATTGATGCAAGCTGTTAAAAAGCTGGCTCCCGTCTGAACTTACAGCTATAACTTGTTGTGTTAAAACATAATTGTGCATAAGCAACTGCACAACAACATGCCGACAGCGCAGCTGTCTGAGTGCAAGCCAGAACGAACTTTGCCCGCCTGCGAAAAGCATACTGTTCACTGGATTTACTGCCGGGGTAGTAGCAGCCATTGCCCCGCAACAATAGCGGAAGGATCTTATGCAAAGTATGCAGATGCTAAGTTCAGGTATAAATAGTTCAGGTATAAATAGTTCAGTTATGCATAGCTCAGCTTTACCAAGCTCAGATCGACAAAACTCAGCGAGATCCGGCTCCACAAAACAAAACCCGGCAAAAAAAAATCGAAATACACACTCAAACCATAAGTCCAAAAAACCAGCATGGCTTGGCACAACCTTGCCACTGCTGTTGTGCGGCTTGCTGTTTATCACGCCAGCAAACGCTGCCACAGAGCCGCAGCACAACATCAGCGCCGCTGACTTAAAACAACTGCCACCACTGCCTGACGAATATCAGCAGTTGTCTTACGCAGAACGGCTTTCATGGCTGATGCAGCAATTGCAGCAGGCGGACAGCGCAGCCCGGCGTTATCAGCTCAATAACGAAATGGCTTACCAGCACTTTATCAATTACGACAATGTGTCTTTACTGCAGATATGCAAAACAGCCAAACCGCTCGATTTTGACCTGCACTATCGATACATGTGCGCCACCAGCAACAGCGAAAACTTAGAACAAAGTGTCCGTGAGTATATGCAATTGTATGACGATGCTATCAGTGCGAAAAACATTGATCTTGCCACTCAGGTAGTGTCGGGCCTGGCCTGGTTACAGTCGACTCATGGCGATATTGCCAGCGCTTTTCGCAGTTATGAACTGGCCATGTCTCTGGCTAAACAAGCCAGCCCTGAAGCGCTCAATGATGTGATGCTCAACACAGCGGCCCTTTATGTGATGCACGGCGATAAAACTTATGTGCAAAAAGGCGTGCAGCTGCAACAGGACACCATCAAAAGGCTGCATGAGTTACAAGCACAAAACCCGGCGGCGACAGCTTATGTCAATGACATCCTGGCGCTAACTCACCACAATATCGGCGTGGCTTTTGCACTGCATCTGCAGGACTATCAGCAGGCACTGCACTGGTTTTTGCAGGTAGACCCGGCTCATAAAGAGCTGCGCCGCTCTTCGTTACTGTTTTCTGCTTTATCAGCTGCTGAGTTACAACAAAAGGCCGAGGCGCAGCGTTTACTGATGGACGCAGCAAAGGCGCCCAGAAGTACGGAACCGACCACCAATCATTATCTCGACTGTTATCAGCAACTGGTGCTGCAGAAAATTTCCGAGCCTGCCAATTTACAGCTCTGTCAGCAACTCAGCGTGCAGACACCACTAGAAGTCAGATTGGATCTGTACAAAAGAATGGCACAGCTGGAGCAGGCCGACTGGCGCCTGCTGGGCCTTGAAAAACTGCATCAGTTATTTATTAGCAAACTGGAATCCCAGCTGAAACAAAGTGCCACCCAATCGGCCTCCCATGCAGAACTGAGCCGGTTGCAGCTGGAGTCGGAACTCAAAACCCAACTACTGGAAAAAGAACAATCACTGAAAAAAGCCGAACAGGAACAGCATAAAAGTCAGATGATGCTAACGGTGGCTGCTGTCGCCATTTTGTTGCTGGTGTTGCTGGTGATCAGTATTCAGCTGCGGCAAAACCGCAAACTGGCGAAACAATTTGAATCACTCAGTGTGCTCGATGGCCTGACCGGCCTGCATAACAGACGTTATTTTGAACAAAATATCCAGCGGGAACTGAACTATGTCCTGCGCTCACAACAGGATGGCACAGGCCACACCATCGCCTTTTACCTGTTGGATATCGACCACTTTAAAAAAATTAATGATAACTACGGCCATGATGCAGGCGATGAAGTGCTGGTTGAATTTGCCCGTCGTATCAAACAAGCCATTCGTGAAACCGATATGCTGATCCGCTGGGGCGGCGAAGAGTTTTTGCTGGTCGCGAGGCTGGAACAAAAAACCGATCATCACCATATTGCCGAGCGCATTCGCACTGTAGTCAATAGCCAGCCCTTTGCGCTGACCAATCAAAACCCGCTTGCGGTGTCTTGTACTATAGGTGCGGTGGTGTATCCGCAAGCGAAAACTGAAGTGGTGCAAATGGACTGGCATTATCTGGTGCAACTGGCCGATGCCGCTTTATATCTGGGTAAACACAAAGCGCGCAACTGCTGGGTTTGTGTGGACAATATTCTGGATTTAGCATCGATTGAACAAATTTTGCAGCAGGATTTGGCATTGTCTGAGTCGCAGCAGCAGATTGTGCTGAGCAGTAGCTTTCAGTCTGTCGCAACAACACTCTGACTGAATGGACAACTGAACCGGCGCCGCAGCGCAGATACTGCGGCGCAAACCAGCACCACTTACAGCGGGTTTAACAGGTTTAATCTTCGCGGCTTTTCGCCGGTTTACGTTTTTCCAGCAAAGTGTTGAGCGCCAGATAAAAAGCCGGTGACCTTTCCCTTTATCAAACCAAAAATGTCTATTTATTAATTCGTTTTTCTATTTATCTGACAAATTTCATCTGCATTTTTAGCCGAATCTCCAGTTGGAGATAAAAATAGCAGCTCCAAAATTTGATATTTTTCTAACAAATTTTATTCAGCGCAAATCACGTCAAAAATTTCTCTTTAAGCTTCAGCTGGTTATTAATGTAAAGGCCGGACAGAAATAAATCAGCTCATAATTTCCGATAAACAAACGCGATCACGGACTGTTTCCCAACTACTTTTATTACGTATTGTTCACCAAAAAGTCACAAGGAGCCGTGATGAAAATATCAACCGCAGTACTAATTACAGGACAGGCAGGTTTATTGGTGGTGATACTGCTTTTTGTCGCCAATATTCCGGCAGTTGAGCAGTTTAATGCACAACAATGTCAGCAAATGCAACAGGAACTGGACGACAACAGAAACACACAGCGACGTGGTTATAGTTTAAAAAACGCTGACGCTCTCAAGGCCGCCGAGCAAAGCCTGTCACAACAGATTTATCACCATTGTGTCAAACCTATCGCCAGTCCGTCTCCGGGCACTAAAAACCGCATTTTCCCTGTGAAAAGAAAACCTTATGAATACACTGATAATAGAGGTGCAGATGCTGTGATGTCAGCGCGCCAGTTTTTTGCGTCGGCTGTTGAAGTCAGGGCGCCTTATCAGGGCAGGCAATTGACGGAATGGCTGAAATATTACCAGGAACCCAGATCCTGTTTTGGTGTGCAACAAACCTCGCAGATCGTTGAATGTGTAAATAACAGACAAAAAGCGCAGCAACGTTTTGAAGCCCAGTGGCAACAGCAACGCCTTCAGATCTTGTCTGACCAGCGAACGCAATGATAAGCTCCGACCAGTTGCAATAAGGCAATCTGAACTCCGGAGATCAACAGCGTTATGACCATCAACTTAAAACAGGCAAACCGTGAACTTTGGTGGTTCGGCTGGCGTTATATACCATTGATTGGTTTTTGCGCCCCTAAAATCCGTCAGATCAGCGAACAGAGCCTGACTGTCAGTATCCCGCACGGCTGGCGCACCAAAAACCATTTAGGCAGTATTTATTTTGGTGCTCTGGCCATTGGTGCCGATTTAGCCGGTGCTTTTCTGGTGTTCAGTAAAGCAAAAGCTCGGGGCGTCAACGCCAATTTTGCCTTTAAAGATGTACAGGGTGAGTTTTTAAAAAGACCGGAAGCAGAAGTCTGGTTCACCAGCGAAGACGGCGCTTTAATAGATGCCATGATTGATGAGTCGCTGCAAAGTGGCCAACGTATTAATAAAACAGTCAGTGTGAACATAACCTGCCCTTCATTACATGGTGATGAGCCAATGGCCAGGTTCAAATTAACTTTGTCGATTAAAGCTACACCGAAAAAGCGCTAGGTAGCCCACAGGCCCGGACAGCCAATGCTGTGGTTACTGTGGCAGATTTTGTAACGGCTTTGGCCGCAAAATCTGCGCTATGGTTAAAAGTTTGCAGCCTTGGCAACACAGACGTAAAATTCAACCTTTCCCGTTAGCTCAGGCATTGTTATGCAGCATTTACCAGGCAACCTTTTTATTCTGTCGGCGCCAAGTGGCGCCGGCAAGTCCAGTTTAATCCATGCGTTATTAGGCCTGCACGCCGATATGCAATTAAGTGTTTCTCATACCACCCGTGCGCCAAGGCCTGGCGAAACTGACGGAGTGCATTATCACTTCACTCGTGTTGATGAGTTTAAGGCGCTGATTGAACAAGGTGAATTTCTGGAATGGGCCGAAGTATTCGGCAATTATTATGGCACTTCCCGCCGTGCTATTGAGCAGGTGCTGGCGCAAGGCCGCGATGTTTTTCTTGATATCGACTGGCAAGGTGCACGACAAATCAAAGCGCAGGTGCCTTCGGTGCGCAGCATTTTTATTCTGCCGCCCAGCGTGGCTGAATTAGAAAGACGCTTAAATCAACGGGGGCAGGATTCACAGGAAGTGATCCAAAAACGCATGCAGCAGGCCAAAAGTGAAATCAGCCATGTGGTGGAATACGACTATGTGCTGGTGAACGACGATTTTCAGCAATGCCTTGCCGACCTGCAACATGTGGTGCTGAGTCACCGTTTAACTTTGCCAAAACAACAGCAACGGCAGCAGGCATTGCTGACGGACCTGTTGGCGAATTAACCGAAATAGCGTAGACTATGCGGTCTTGTCAGAATTTGAATACCGGAGTGGTAAATGGCTCGCGTAACAGTTGAAGATGCAGTAAATAAAATTGGTAACCGTTTTGATCTGATCCTGGTTGCAGCGCGTCGCGCCCGCCAATTATCAGTTGAAGGCAAAGAAGCCATGGTTGAGATCGAAAACGATAAATCAACAGTTGTTGCCTTACGTGAAATCGAAAAAGGTTTTATCACCGCCGACATCCTTGATCAGCAAGAGCGTCGTGACCAGCTGCAACAGGAAGCGTCAGAAATGGCTGCTGTTGCTGCTATCATCGGTAACGAGTAATCACTGCGCAAATCTTCTGCAATCAGCAGAAGCAAAGGCCCCGGCAGCCTTAATGCCGGGGCGTTATTTTTCCGAATCCCCTTGTTATTCTTTCACGCAAGCCCCTGTTTCTCCCGTTGGCAAGCCGGCAAAATCCACGTATATTTTATGCAGATAGCGGGGATCGGCGTGATACCCCGATATGGAGCCTACTGCAGTGTATTTATTTGAAGGTCTGAAACAACAGATCAGTGCGTATTTGCCGCCAGAACAGGTTGCCCTGGTGCAACAGGCTTATGTGCTGGCTAGGGACGCGCACGCCCCGCAAACCCGCTCCAGTGGTGAACCTTATATTACCCATCCGGTGGCAGTCACCAGCATTCTGGCTGATATGCGGATGGACCACGAAACGCTGATGGCCGCGTTGCTGCACGATGTGATTGAAGACACCGAATACAGCAGAGAAGACTTAGCAGAGCGTTTTGGCGAGACAGTGGCCGAACTGGTGCAGGGTGTATCCAAACTCGATAAAGTTAAATTTAAAGATATCAAAGAGTTTGAAGTCACTAACCTGCAAAAAATGTTTATGGCGATGACGCAGGACATCCGCGTTATCCTGATCAAACTTGCCGATCGCACTCATAATATGCGCACCATAGGCGCGTTAAAACCAGAAAAACGCCGCCGTATTGCCAAAGAAACTCTTGAACTGTACGCCCCTATCGCCAACCGGCTCGGTATTCACAATATTAAAAACGAACTGGAAAACTGGGGTTTTCGCGCTTTATACCCAATGCGTTACCGCGCTTTGGAAACTGCGGTAAAACAAGCGCGTGGCAACAGGCGCGAAGTGATTGAAAAAATTCAGAATGAAATAGAATCACGCATCCGCAATGCCGGTATTCAGGCCGAAGTGTCGGGCCGGGAAAAACACCTGTACAGCATCTACCGTAAGATGAAAAGCAAAGAGCTGATGTTCAACGACGTGATGGACATTTATGGCTTTAGAGTGCTGGTTGACAGTGTCGACTCCTGCTACCGCGTGCTGGGTGTGGTGCATAATCTGTATAAACCTATCGAAATCCGTTTTAAAGACTACATCGCCATTCCCAAACAAAACGGTTATCAGTCGCTGCACACTTCTCTGGTTGGCCCACATGGTATTCCGGTGGAAATTCAGATGCGCACCCGCGAAATGGATGAAATGGCCGACAACGGCATTGCCGCACACTGGATGTATAAAAAATCCGGTGAACAAGGGGATACCACAGCACAAATCCGCGCCAGACGCTGGATGCAAAGTTTGCTGGAAATTCAGCAAAGTGCCGGCAATACCTATGAATTTGTGGAGAACGTCAAGTCTGAGCTGTACCCGGACGAGCTTTATGTGTTTACCCCCAAAGGCAAAATTGTTGAACTGCCAATTGGCGCCAACGCCGTTGATTTTGCGTATGCCGTGCATACCGACATTGGCAATAAATGTGTTGGTGTACGGGTAGACCGCAAACCATACCCGCTGACAAAAGCGCTGGAAACCGGCCAGACCGTTGAAATTATTACCAGCCCCGGAGGCAAACCCAATGCCAACTGGCTGAACTATGTGGTCACCAGCCGCGCCATTATGGGCATCCGCAATTTCCTTAAAAAACAAGAACAAAGCGAAGCTATTGCGCTGGGTAAAAGGCTGCTGACTTCGGCGCTTGGTGAAGTACCGCTGGAATCTATTGCCAGCGAACGTATTGAGCAGGTGCTGCAAAACAGCAAACAAAAAACTCTGGACGAACTTTTTATCGACATTGGCCTGGGCAACCAGTTGCCCATAGCAGTTGCCCGCCGTTTACTCGGTGAATTTGACGAAAGTAATACAGTGGATGAAGTACTGCCGGCCAAACCCAAAGCTTTTATTGTCGGTTCTGAAGGCATGCTCACCACCTTTGCCAAATGTTGCCGCCCTATTCCGGGTGACCCTATTGCCGCCAGCGCTTCGCCGGGCAAAGGATTAAACGTACACCGCTCTGAATGCCGCAATATCCGCGGCTGGGAAAAAGAACCGGGTAAATATTTCCCAGTGCGCTGGGATAAAACCGGAGATAAACAATTTCTCTGTGATATCCGGGTTTTTATTGTGAACAAACAAGGCATGCTGGCAAAACTGACCACAGTCATTGCCAGCCTCGACTCTAATATTCAGGACTTATCCACTGACGATCGTGACACCGGCGACTATGTGATCAAAATCACCTTGTCGGTTCGCGATCGGGTGCATCTGGCCAATGTGATGCGCAAAATCCGGGTGACACCGGATGTGCTGAAAGTTTATCGAAGGAAATAACAGTTATGTCAAAAGTGATTATCAGCACTGATAAAGCCCCTGCCGCTATCGGTACTTACAGCCAGGCGGTTAAAATCGGCACCACAGTGTATTTATCCGGCCAAATTCCGCTGGTGCCCGCCAGCATGCAAATGGTGTCAGAAGATTTTGCCGAGCAGGCAGAACAGGTGTTTCAGAATCTGAGCGCCGTATGCCAGGCTGCAGGTGGCAGTATAAACGACATGGTCAAAGTGAATATTTTCCTGACCGACTTAAGCAAATTTGCCACTGTCAATGAAATTATGGCGCGGCATTTTACTGCCCCTTACCCTGCTCGTGCTGCGGTGCAGGTCAGTGCTTTACCACGCGGTGCACAAATTGAAATCGACGGCGTGATGGAAGTGCCGTCAACCAACTAAATTCGGTCTGCCTTGCTGCTGGTTCGCCGCAACAACGACAATAAAGGCACAGCCCAAGCGCAGTGCCGGCAGGACAGAATTTGATGCCAAAAACCACGCTGGCCTTGTTTTTGCTGATATCGCAGATGACCACCTTGTTGCAACCTGCGGCGGCGGAGTCTGTGGTAAAAAAACCGGTATTACACTGGTGCCTTGACCATTTCCCGCGTTTTCACGAGTTTCAGGGCCGCGGTCTGCCAACTGGCCCTTCAGTGGCCGTGATGCAGGAACTGGCCAACAGAGTGGGTTTTGACATCAGTTACAGCCCCAAGACGCCACTGGCCCGTTGTTTTCGCCAGATGAGCACAGGTGAAGCTGATTTAATGATCAATCTGAACTTCACTGAAGAGCGCGATCGGTTGATGTATTTGTTTCCCTATAACGAAACCATTCCCGAGTCTTTGTATTTGCGCAAAAACGATTTGCGTTTGATTGATCAAATCAGCCAGCTCAGCCCGCTGATCCTGGTGACAGTGCGCAACTATATTTACAACCCGACACTGATGGCGTTGATTAAAAACCAGAAAGAGCAACATATTGAGGTCGACAGTATCGAAGCGGGTTTTGAACTGCTGCGTAAAGGCCGCGTTGATGGCCTGATAGTGCCCACTCAAAGCTCGCTGGAAGTAATCCGTAATAACCCTGCTTTACATTATCAGTTCAGAAAAGCTGCCTTAACGTTTAGGTTTGGTACGCCCAGATATATCAACATCGGTTTTTCCAGAAAAAGTAAGTACTTATACTTAAAAGATCAGATAGAACAGGCAGTGGCCTTAATGAAAGATGACGGTACAGTCGACCGGCTGTATCAGCTGCCGGATGGTGGCAAACAATATCTGGTCAGCGATAACGAACCACTGCAAAACCGTTAACCCCGCAGGTTTTGTTGCACCTTGTGTTGTAAGCTACTAACAGGAGCACAGCATGCCTTTTTTCCGTTGCCTGATAAATCTCAGCCTGTTTTCTCTGCTGCTGTGTCCGGTCGCACAAGCCAACCAACCCGAACTTGAGTGGTGTCTGGATCATCTGCCACCACGCCAGATTTATCTTGCGTCGCAACAACCAACGGGCCCTGTGGTCGATCTGGTGCAACAACTGGCCAGGCAAAGTGGTTTTACCCTGAAATTCAGCCCGCCAACACCCAGCGCCCGCTGCCTGAAATTGATGCAACAAGGCAAAACCGACCTGATGACAGGTTTGTTGTGGTCGGCACAACGGGAGCAATTTATGTTGTTGCTGCCTTTTGATAACGCCAGGCCGGATGCCCTGTTTAGCCGGCATCAGCAAAACCCGCTGAACAGCATGGCAGCACTGAATGGCAAAACTATCGCCCTTGCTGAGAACCGCCATTACCCCCCTGTTTTTATTCAGCTGCTGCAACAACATCAGGTAAAAATGAAGCAAGTCCCCAATCTGGAGCAGGCACTGGCGTTATTACACTACGGCAATGTGGACTTAGTGGCAGGGCCACAACATATCACAATGAATTTATTAGAAAATAACCCGCGTTTGTCGGCAAAAATCGGTTTAAATCCATGGCAGCCACCACAACCTCAACAGCAGAAAAATCATCTGGCCTTGTCCCGCCTGAGCCAGCATTTTGAGTTGCATCACCAAATCAGTCAGCAGCTGCAACTTATTACCGCTCAACAGCAGACTGATTTTTATCAGTCAAGCAAGCTTGTGCCTGCGGCTAAAACAACAAAGCCGCAGTGACATCCGTTGTCATCCCATGCGTTTTTACTGGCAATTGGGTATGATGCATTTTTGTATTGCCCTTCAGGATATTGATTTTGCAACGAACTTTACTGGCAAATCTGGCCATCGCCGAGATGAAAGGTGTCGGCGCCAAAACAGCAGAACTGCTGGCCAAACTGGGTATAGTTTCGGTGCAGGATATTTTATTTCACCTGCCTTTACGTTATGAAGACCGCACCCGCCTTTGCGCCATCAGAGATATCTGGCCGGCGCAGCAAGTGTCGGTCCAGGGAATAGTGCAAAGCAGCGACATTATTTTTGGCAAAAGACGAAGCTGGGTGGTGGTGGTTAGCGACGGCACTGGCAGCATCACGCTGCGGTTTTTCCACTTTAGTGCGGCACAGAAAAATGCAGTGACGCCTGGGGTCAGGCTGCGCTGTTTTGGTGAAGTGAAACGTGGCATGCGTGGTGTGGAAATGCTGCACCCCGAATACAAAGTCGTCAAAGACGAAGGCCCGCCCGAAGTGGCAGAAACGCTGACACCGGTTTACCCCACCACTGAAGGTTTAAAACAAGCCAGTTGGCGTAACCTGACCGATCAGGCGCTGATTGAATTAAAACGTTGTTATCCGGCAGAATTTTTAGCACCGGTATTGCCCCCTCAGGCCTGGTCGCTGACCGACGCTTTATATTATCTGCACCGGCCGCCACCGGACGCTTCATTGCAGCTGTTAGAAGCAGGCCAGCACCCGGCGCAACAAAGGTTGATTTTTGAAGAGCTGGTGGCGCAGCAGCTCAGTATGCTGCAACTGCGTGGCCAGTGCCGCAGCCAACAAGCCATTGTATTTAAACCGGACTCCGCCCTCACTCCGGCTTTTTTAGCCAGCCTGCCGTTTCAGCCAACAGCAGCGCAGCAACGGGTGGTCAATGATATTTTGCAGGATTTAGCCCAGCCTGACCCTATGCTCAGATTGGTACAGGGGGATGTCGGTTCAGGCAAAACCCTGGTGGCGGCACTTTCCGCTTTGCCGGTGATTGCCGCTGGCGCTCAGGTGGCGCTGATGGCGCCCACTGAATTATTGGCTGAACAACATGCCGCAACTTTTCGCCGCTGGTTTGAACCTTTGGGCATACAGGTGGCCTGGCTTGGCGGCAAAAGCAAAGGCAAAGCCCGCGACAACGAACTTGCTGCCATCCAGTCAGGTCAGGCCCAGCTGGTCATCGGCACCCATGCGCTCTTTCAGCAACAGGTGCAGTTTGCCCGGCTGGCGCTGGTGATCATTGATGAACAACACAGGTTTGGTGTGCATCAAAGGCTGGAACTCAGAGAAAAAGGCAGCCAAAGTGGTTATTACCCACATCAGCTGGTGATGACGGCCACCCCTATCCCGCGCACTCTGGCCATGACCGCTTATGCCGATCTCGACACTTCGGTGATTGACGAGCTGCCGCCAGGCCGCACGCCGGTCACCACTGTAGTGCTGCCCGACAGTCGCCGAGCCGAAGTGGTGAGCCGGGTGGAACAGGTGGTAAAACAACAGGGCCGGCAGGCGTATTGGGTCTGCACCCTGATTGATGAGTCTGATGTGTTGCAGTGCCAGGCCGCCGAAAATACGGCCGCTGAACTTGCCGCTGCATTGCCGGATTTACGTATTGGCTTAGTGCATGGCCGGTTAAAAAGCAGCGAAAAACAAGCTGTGATGCAGGCTTTTGCTGCAGGTGATGTTCATTTGCTGGTGGCCACTACTGTGATTGAAGTGGGGGTGGATGTACCCAACGCCAGCCTGATGATCATTGAAAACCCGGAGCGGCTTGGCTTAGCGCAGTTGCACCAGTTGCGTGGCCGGGTCGGTCGCGGCAGCGTCGCCTCTCATTGTGTGCTGATGTATCACGCGCCTTTGTCGGGCACAGCCCAGGCAAGATTGGCCGTGCTGCGCGAAAGCAATGACGGTTTTGTCATAGCACAACGGGATTTAGAGATCAGGGGGCCTGGTGAGTTGCTGGGTACCCGCCAGACCGGCCTTGCCAGTTACCGCATTGCCGATTTAACCAGAGACGCTGCTTTGATCCCGGCAGCACAACAGGCTGCCCAGCGGCTATGGCAACTGGATAAAACCGCGGCTGAAGGCTTGATCAGACGCTGGTTGGGATACAGAGATATATACGCTCAGGCTTAAGTTGCCGGTAACCTGCAGCAGCTGAAAATCTGACTTGGATAACGCTGCACTATACGGCAGCGCTTCACTTTACAGCAGTGCTTTGTAGCAGCAGCGCTCACAACAAGGCTGTGCAAACGCACAGCCTTATGCTGAGAACCAGTTAAAGTTTAAGCGCCAGTTTACGCACCGCCGACACCGAAGGATGTGACAACACAACTTCAAGTTCTGCCAGCAAGATGTCGGCAGCTGGCGCGCCCTGGCCCAGCTGCAGTTCCAGCATCAGACAATCAATGTCATGGTAAACAGCCACCACAGGCGCAGTTAAATCCAGCACAGCACTGTGACGTACATCAAAACCACATTGTTGTGCAACTTCAGTAAGGTCTACATCGTCGTCTGAAATATCAAGCGCCAGATATAACTTCATTATGCTGCCTTTTTAGTTGTCGCCTTGCGGCCTTTATTCATTTGCCAGACTGCGTCCAGCGAGTACACCAACAGCGCTGTCCAGATAAAAGCAAAGGTCACCAGTTTGCTGGGGTCCAGCGGCTCGTTATATAAAAACACCCCAAATACAAACATAAAACTTGGACCTATATACTGGAAAAAACCCATAGTGGACAGCTGCAAACGCCTTGCCGCGGCAATAAAACACAACAAGGGCACTGTGGTCACCACACCGGCCGCTATCAGCCATAAATTCAGTCCAACAGTGTTTTGCAGCAGATTGGCCGACGCAGAGTCGGCAAACTGCCACCAGTACAGCAGCGCCAGCGGCATTAATAACAAGGACTCGACAAATAAACCACTCAGGGCATCCACCGCCAGTTTTTTGCGAAATAAACCATAAAGCGCAAAACTACTGGCCAGCACCAAAGCCACCCAGGGCAAAGAGCCAAAATAAGCCAGCTGAATAAGCACTCCTGTCAGGGCAAGGGTTACAGCGGCCCATTGTAACTTGCGAAGCCGCTCGCCTAAAAACAGCATGCCAAGCAGAATATTTAACAGCGGATTGATGTAATAACCCAGGCTGGCTTCGAGCATATGTTCGTTATTCACCGCCCAGATAAAGAGCCCCCAGTTGCCTGCCAGCAATAAAGCCGTGCCCAGCATAGCGGCCAGCAACTTTGGTTTTTTAAACACGGCCTGCACCGCGGGCCATTGTTTCATCACAGTTAAAATCAGCGCGAGCAATACAAAAGACCAGACTATGCGGTGCAGCAGAATTTCCAGGGCAGGAACAAAATCAATCTGTTTAAAATAAAGTGGCGCTATGCCCCACAGGGTGTAAGCACTGGCAGCAAAAATGCCACCAATTTTCTGTTCGCGGTTTAACTGCATAAAAAAGCGCCCCCGGCGCTGGCGCCAGCATCAAAGTGGCACTCTGGAAAAGGGCGACAGTGTAGCGAATTTTAACCCACAAGATAAGTGCCAGTGCCAAGGGCAATATGCACACCTTGTTCATTATGCAGCTCCATGCGACAAACACAGACTTTATTACCGGAGCGGATCACCTGGGCTGTGGCAATAAACTCAGTGCCGCGACCCGGCCTTAAATAATCACTGCGCATATCAATGGTGCTCATTTTGCCCATTTTGGCCACCAGCACTTCGTGTTCAACCTGCTCAAGGCGCCTGAGTGCACTGGAAATGGCCATAATGCCACCCACAGTATCAAGCACAGAAGCTATCACACCACCATGCAAAATTTGTTGGACCGGATTGCCCACCAGCTCAGGTTTAAAGGCAAAACGCACTTCAGCCTGCTCAGCAGAAAAGCCTGTGACTTTTAACCCCAGCAAACGGTTAAAAGGCATTTGATCAAAGACCTCAGCGATAAAAGGCAACAAAGCGTCAGCCGACATGGCACAACTCCAAATAGGGGCAACAAGACTGGTAAGAGCAGTGAAGATAAAACGCCGCTGCGCTGATGTAAAGGCTGTGAACTAAGCCGCTGCAACAGCAGACAGTGCCAACACTTTTGATTACAATGCCGGCTTTGTTTGCCGCGCTGGATATTTTTTTGACCGACTTACTGCACAACACCTTAAAACAATACTTCGGGTACAGCGAATTTCGCCCTGGCCAGACCGAAGTAATTGGCGCTGCCCTGTCGGGGCGCGACAGTTTTGTGCTGATGCCAACAGGCGGTGGTAAATCTTTGTGTTATCAGCTGCCGGCGCTGTTATTACCCTGTGTCACAGTGGTGGTGTCGCCGCTGATGTCGTTGATGAAAGATCAGGTCGATAGCCTGCAAGCGATGGGCATAGCGGCCGATTTTATCAACAGCAGTTTAAGCCGCGATCAGGTAGATGATGTACTGCAAAAACTGCATTTTCAGCAGCTGAAACTGCTGTATGTGGCACCGGAACGTTTATTACAACCGCAGTTTTTACAGCGATTATCGCAAGTTGGCGTCAGTTTGTTTGCCATTGATGAAGCCCATTGTGTGTCGCAGTGGGGCCACGATTTTAGACCCGACTACATCGCATTAGCGCAGCTGAAACAGCAGTTCCCGCAGGTGCCATTAATGGCACTAACTGCCACTGCCGACCCTGCCACGCAGCAGGATATCCGCACTCAGCTGCAACTGGTCAACCCCTACACCAGCATCAGCAGTTTTGACAGACCCAACATCCGTTATACGGTGCAGGAAAAATTCCGCCCTTTTGAACAGCTGGTATCGCTACTTAAAAGCCAGGAAAATCAAAGTGGTATTATTTATTGTTCATCCCGCAAAAAAGTAGACGAGCTGCATGAACAGCTGCAAAACAGAGGTTTTGCCGTGGGTGCTTATCATGCCGGTTTAAGCAACGAACAACGGATGAAAGTGCAGGACGAGTTTAAACGCGACCACCTGCAGATCATTGTTGCCACTGTGGCCTTTGGCATGGGCGTGAATAAACCCAATATCCGTTTTGTGGTGCATTACGATTTACCCCGCACTATTGAAGCTTATTATCAGGAAACAGGCCGCGCCGGCCGTGATGGTGTGGCCGCCGAAGCTGTGATGCTGGTTGACCCTGCCGATATCAGCCGGATGCGCAGCTGGATCATGGCAGAAGAGAATCAGGCCAGAGCCGAAGTCACCATGCAGCGTTTTAACGCTATGGCCGCTTTTGCGCAGGCTCAAACCTGCCGCCGGCTGGTGTTATTAAATTATTTTGGTGAAGCCAATCAAACCCCTTGTGGTAACTGTGATATTTGTCTGGATCCACCAAAAAAATTCGACGGCACAGTGCTGGCGCAAAAAGCGTTGTCCTGTGTGTATCGGGTGGGCCAGAGTTTTGGCATGCACCATGTTATTGATGTGCTCAGGGGCAGCCAAAATCAGCGTATTCTGGAACTGGGGCAGGATAAACTCTCTACCTTTGGCATTGGCAAAGAACAAAGCCACGATTATTGGCTGTCGGTGTTTCGTCAGCTGATCCATCATGGATTGTTGCAGCAGGATATTACCCAGCACTCGGTATTAAAGCTGTTGCCAGCAGCCCGTCCTGTGCTCAGAGGCGAAAGCAGTCTGGCACTGGCAGTGCCACGCCTTGCACCAGCCAAAACCAGCAGCAAAGCTGGGAAAGTACAGCAAAAACAAGAATATGACCGCGTTTTATTCAGCAAACTCAGAGCCTTGCGTAAACAAATTGCCGAGCGTGATGATGTGGCCCCTTTTGTGGTGTTCAGCGACGCCAGCCTGATTGAAATGTCACAACAAATGCCACAAACACCGGCTGAGTTTTTGGCCATCAGCGGCGTTGGCCAAACCAAACTCAGCCGATATGGTGATGATTTCCTTGATTTAATTGCAGAATATCTGGATAACTGATGCCAATGTTAGTGTGTTTCACAGAGGGGCAACTGTTGTTGCAGCCGTCACAGCCCCTGCCCGACCCCGAGTTGTTATTGCCATTTTTTAAAAACTACCTGCAAAACATGCCACAGCTCAGTCAGCTGCAAGCAGAACAAGGATTGGACTGGCTGCAGATCCGCTTTTATTTTTGCAATGCCGTTTTTGCGCTGCATTATGAACACTACAGTGACAGTTGCTGGGTGGAGGCTGACAATACAACCGGCGCTGTGTTACTGTCAGATTTAGCAAGCCTGCTGCAGAGCAATAGTGCATTATCATAGGCTTAGGGATTTAACAGAGCGGAGGTTGGTGTGGTAACAAGGTGGTGGCTACTGCTGATGTTGTGGTTCCCGGCCATGCTGCAGGCTTTTCCGGCTGACGTGCTGAAACTGGACGAACAACTCAAACGCCTGTCTTTGCATCCGCACCTGCATTATCAGGTCACTGACGCCAGTGTCAGCATTGAAGACATAGTGTACGAACCTGAACACCACCACGCTTTTAGCCCTGTACCTTCCGCCGATTTTAGTTTTAAAGCCCAGGATAAAGTGGTGTGGTTTTTTACCCGGATGCATTATCTGGGGCAACGCCAGCAACAACTGATCCTCGATTACAACTTTCCTTCGGCCAATCTGGTGGAATTTTATAGTTTTGACCGGCAAAACCACGAACTGAAAAAGCTGAACCGCGCCGGCACCAGCCTGCCTTTTGGCGAAAGACAGATCAAAAGCCGCACTTTTGCCGTGCCCCTGCAGTTTAAAGCCGAGCAAGAGCTGGATATTCTGATCAAAGTGCAGGACGGCACCCTGATCCGCTCTGATTTTCAGCTGTGGCAGCCTGATCGTTATTACCAGCTGCAACTGACCTCCAATTTATTTGATGGCCTGATGCTGGGCCTGCTGCTGTTAATGGCAGCGTATAACTTGTTGTTATATATCAATATTAAAACTGTACTTTATGGTTATTTTGCCGGATTTTTTGTGTTTTTCAGTCTGGTGATTGCGGTATTAAATGGTGCCGGTTTTGCGTTAATCTGGCCGGAATATCCAGAAGTGAATCAGGCGATATTTTATCTGGCCGTGGGCGCCTGTCTGGCGTTTTTAAGCCTGGCCACCCACGCTATGCTGAGTAATGCAAGGCTTGGTCTGTTATGGCTGAACCTGCTGGCCTCTGCACTGTTATTGTTTAGTCCGCTTTACATAGAATTTGAACACCGGCTGTTGTTATTACTGACGGTACTTGTGCTGGTGATGGGCACTAACCTGTTGCAGGTACTGGCGCATACCTTTAGTGGTAAACCCAGAGCCCGCACTTTTAGCTTAAGCTGGTTATTGTTTTTTGCCGCCAGTCTGGTGTTGCTGCTGGCGCAGCTGGGTTATGTTTCAGACACCAAAACCTGGCAATATCTGCTGATTGGTTCTGTGGTGTGCAGTATGGCGCTGATGAGTTATGGCCTGGCGCAGCGCATGCAGCAGGTCAGCGAAGAAAGTACCCAGGCGCACCAGCAAGCCATTCAGACGCTCAAACAGTATTACGATATTTACCACAATGCGGTGGAAGGTATGTTTACCACCACCCTCGATGGTGGGCTTATTGCAGCCAACCGTTCTTTGCTGAATATTCTGGGTTACCAGCAGCTGAGCGACATGGAACAGGATGTGAAAAAATACGGCATGGCCAAGTTTTACGCCAATCCGGATGACAGATTACAAATGGTGCGTCAGCTGCAGCACAGCAATAACCAGAGTTTTGAATTCAGAGGGCTTCGCGCCGACGGCACACCATTCTGGGCACTGATGTCGGCAAGACTGACCCAAAACGGCACTGCCGAAGCTTTTATCCATGGTTCTGTCATCGACATTACCGAACAAAAAATTAACCACGAACAACTGGCTTATCTGGCGTCACACGACCCGTTAACCGGCCTGTATAACCGTCATCATTTTGCCCAACTGGCGCAGCAGGCCTGGCACCGGATGCAGACTGAGCATCTGACCAGCACCATTTTATATATAGATATCGACCAGTTTAAGCTGGTGAACAGCACCTGCAACCACAGCGCCGGCGATGCGCTGCTGCTGCAAATCAGCGATCAGCTGAAACGGGCGCTCGGCAATCATGGTGTGCTGGCGCGCCTGGGCGGTGATGAATTTGCCGTGTTATTACCAGGTAAAACAGCGCAGGAAGCCTTTGCCGTGGCTTATAACCTCTTGGAAGTGGTGAAGGAATTCCGCTTTTTCTGGCAGGACAGTCTGTTTAGTATCAGCGTCAGCATTGGCATGACCGATATCAGCCGCGACGATCTGTCGGCCGAACAGACACTGAAAAAAGCCGATTCCGCCTGTTTTGTTGCCAAAGAAAAAGGCCGTAACCGCATTCATTT
>FWPV01004361.1_pt1 | contig 30441 bp, 33 predicted proteins | sample 2228371 | NCBI WGS metagenome assembly FWPV01 (sample SAMEA103939776, study PRJEB20133) | metagenome | reverse complement strand
CAGTGGACGGATATTTCGCCAACTATATCTACAGTCTGCTGGCTTATCAAATCGCTTAATTGTCAAAGAGTGAGAGAAAACTTATTCACAATTCAGAAAACCCTCGATCGAATCCAAACAATTTGACTGATTTTCCTTTGCTTGGATTTTATTGATGATTTTCAGTTTCGTAATTCAAGGGATATAATAAAAAAGGGCTAACAGCTCTTTTTTATTTTTTCAAACAAGGAGGAAGTTAAGTTATGAGTATTAGGGTCCCTGTCTTAATTTGCAGCACTTGCTGTAATTGGGATGAAGGGAAATCCCAGTGCAAAGTCGGAATTGTCATTCTGCGCTTTTCTGATGAGTGCAGGTGGTGGGGTATTCCGGTTTCGGAGGGATTTTTTTGTTGTCGAGTTAGCGAAATTGGTCCCTTTGGCCGAATTCTCGGCGGAGGGAATTAAAAAAAATAAGACGAAAAATAAAAAAGGCGGATTAATATCCGCCTTTATTTTAAATAAAAATTACTCAAAGTAAAATTTTTGAACCGAATTTTCTTGAAGAAGATAAATAGTTTTACTCGTCAACTCTAGTTTTTCCTAAAGCTTGGCTTTAGAAATAGAGGATTGGCTGTTTTTTATTCTCATTCGTAGGATACTCCGTGCATCTACCTGCCGGCAAGGCAGGTAAGCGCAGGGAGCTTCGCTAGAATAATTTATTCAAAAGTGAATTTTTTTATGGAGTTTCCCTGAAGAAAATAAACAATCTTTTTTTTCTCATCTACCGAAAAATCTTTCATGGCGATAATGTCTTTGTGAAAATATTGATTCAGAATCTTTCCGTCTTTTGAAAAGCGAATAACGCGGCGGTTTTTGTTGTCAAGCGCCCAAACAAATTCCATATCTGGTTCGGAATATATTTTTTCTATGGCAATCGGCACATTCGGTTTTTCAAAGTTGACGCTAGGGTCAATTTTTCCCTGTAGATAGGCGGTGATTTTTTCACTTTCGGCAAGAAAGAGATTGCCGTTGATGGCTATTCCTTTGGCATTTTTGAGGTCAGCGGTATTTCGCAGCCAGTTTTGCCCTTCGCCAAAGCCGCCCTCGGCTCGGGGATAACGATAGATTTGACTGCCGCCGACATCAAGAATGTAAAGGTAGGTAAGATAGCTTTTGATGTCTCGAGCTTTCAGGTTCGCGGGAAGTGAAATTGAATTTTCCTGAAATTTTTTGTTGGTGGGCGTGAAAGTTATAACCTTGCTGTCTTCAGTAAGAACGAAAAGCGCCTTGAGGTGGGGCATGGCAGTCAGCAATCCGAAACTTCCCGAAGGAAAGTCGCTTTTGGCTTCTTCCATGGCCTTTGTTTGCGGATCAATCCTGGTTATGCCCCGATCTTTTCCGGAAATTACATAGATTGCATTGTCAAAGAAAGCCAAGCCAATTTTTTCTTGCGGGAAACTTGCGACTTCTTCGATTGAGTCAACATTTTTCACGTTGATGTCATCAAGACTTTGGGGTTCAGAAGCCGATTCGGCCAATAGAGGAGCTGTTGTTTCTTGGTCGGCTTTTTGATTGCTTTGGTTTTTTATGAGAATCACAAGGCCAAAAGATAAAATAGCGAAAGCGGCTGCTCCCGCAAAAATTTTCAATAGCGCTTTTTTATCTTTCCAATTTGCATTTTTCAATTTGAAAAACAAAGAAGAGAAAAACGGCTTCATTTTGGAAAGAGAGTATTTTGCCCAAAATAATATTCCTGAGAAATGCTTTCTGAATTCAATCTTTCTCGCAAAATGGGCTAGTGAAGAAAGAAAATCCCTTGTTTTTTTGAGAAAGCCGGAAAAAACATAAATTCCTGATATTTTTTGAGAAGTAGAAGTCTCTTTCCAAAAAGCGGGATCTGGGCTGGCGGGTTGCGCTTTTTCCTTGGCGACAATTTCCTGCGCGCCGACAAAGGAGTCTATTTTTTTTATTGTTTCTTTTCCAGCAACGAGATCTGTCTGGACGATCATTGGCTTGAGTTCGGATTTTTCAGTGATGTCCAAGACAATTGTTCCGGAAAGTTCACTGTTGGCTCGCAGGGACAACTCCAAAAAGCCGGGAAATTCTTCGCGCGAAAAGTGGGTCGCGTTCTGGCGAAGTTCTTCTTGAGAAAACACGTCATTCAAATCATGAGTGGTAAAAATAAGTTTGTCGCCTTTTTCAAGTTTTCCGCTTGAGATATTGGAAAAAGTTTTGAGCGGATGGGATTCTTCTCCCTTTTCTTCTTCAAGTTCGGCGCTTATTTCTGCTATCTCTCCGCCTCTTATGAGAAAAATCGAAACGTTTCCCAATCGGGAGAAATGAAGATTGTTTTTTTCTACGGCGCCCCCGACAAAATTTATTTTTCCCGCCCAGCTTGTGGCTCCGTGGCGGACAAGTTCCGCCAAAGCCAAATTGGCTTTTCGTAAGCTGGCTTCAAAGCTTTCTCCCGAGGCGCGGAAGGGTTTTCCAAAATATTCTTTTTTCATAACAGAAGTGAGCAAATTCACGATATATGAAGAGTCTTCCGAGCGGTCGTCAACTTTTATGATTCCAAAGAACATGCCTAATTTCTGCTGTTCGAAATTTTCTCCGGAAAAAGAAAAAACAGTTGCAAACGGCGCTAGTTCATTTTTGGAGCACACAAAAATATCATGAATTTTCGCCCGATAGTCTCTTTCCCGCTTTTTTTTGAAAGAAGAGGACATTTTGTTATTCTTTCAAGCATTGAAAAATTTGAGCCTATTATAGGGGAAAAGCTGAAAAATATCAACCTTTTTGACTCTTTGCAAATTACAAGCATCTGACTTGCCAGCAAGACAGGGAATTTCTCAAAGCAGGAATAGGAAGCATTCATCTGACAAGCTTAGCCGGTCTTTGTTAGGTGTTGACTGCTGCGGCGGAGTAGGCCGCTCGGGGCATTCTGTTTGAGGGGGAAAACAAGAATTTCTTGCCTCCGAATGTGGACATTTTCAAAGCTTGGATCTATACTATTATCAGCCTCAAAGGCCTTGATTTGATTATCATAAAACCCATGTCTGAATTATTTTCACAGCTTTTTGACTCTCGTGTCCGGGCGCGGCTTCTCAAATTTTTCATGCTGAATGACAAGGAAGTCTACACTGCCAAGGATATTTCGCGAAAAAACCAACTCCAATCCAATCAAGTCAACCGGGAGCTGGCGCGTCTGGAAAAGATGAAAATGATTTTATCGCGGACTAAAAAGGGACAAAAATTTTTTGAAACTAATCGAAATTTCATTTTTTATCCGGAACTAAAAAACCTGGTTGTCAAATCAAATACGCTTCCCGAATGCAGAAGTCTCCATCGAATCAAGGGTCTCGGAAAAGTGAAGTTGGCTCTTATGTCGGGAGTTTTCATGAATTATCCAAAAGGGCGGGCTGATCTTTTGATTGTTGGAGACGAACTGAGTCGGGCGAAACTCAAACACCTTTTGGAAAGTCTCGAGGCGGAAGTTGGAAAAGAAATCAATTATTCGGTAATGGGGTCTGAAGAATTCAAATATCGCACCGATATGCTCGATAAATTCATCATGGAATTTCTGGAGGGCCCCTACGAGGAAATTATTTGCAAAGTGCCAAATCTCAAAGAAATAGCGAATCGGAGGAAATAGGTCGTTGACAACAACGCAGTGAGCTGTGAGTTGGGTCATTAGTCATTGGCGGTGGGTTTTTTTTGATAAATAATGCTCATAACTAAAGACTATTGACATGTCCCACTGCCCACAGCTCTGTTACTCACTACCAAAATGACGTATGTATTGGCAATAATAATCCTTATCGCAATTATCCTGGCTCTAGCTGGGTTTGTTTTGTCTTTGACGCGAAAGAAAAAAGAAAAAGAAAACGCTGACATAACAAGCAATATTACCAGCCAAATCCAGCTGTTGTCGCAGTCTCTGGGAGCAATCCAAAAAAGCATTGATCACAGGCTTGGTCAAAATACGCAAAGGCTGGACAATGCCAGCCGCTCATACGGCGAGGTTCAAAAGCAAATTGTTCGCTTACAAGAAGAAGTGAAGCGGGTTCACGAGGTCGGAAAAAATATTTCAAGTTTGCAGGATATTTTGCGGGTGCCGAAATTGCGAGGAGTGATGGGCGAATTTTTGCTTGAAAACCTGCTCGCCCAAATTTTCAGCCAAGAGCACTATGAATTTCAATATGCCTTCAAGAGCGGTGAAAAAGTTGACGCAGTCGTGAAACTCAAGGATTTTTTGGTTCCGGTGGACGCGAAGTTTCCTTTGGAAAATTTTCGAAGAGGATCGGAAGCAAATGAAGAAGAGCGGGAGCGCTTCGCGAAACTTTTTTATGGAGATGTGAAAAAGCATGTTGACGCGATTGCCAAAAAATATATTCTGCCCGACGAAGGGACGGTCGATTTTGCCCTTATGTATGTTCCGGCGGAAAACGTCTATCATGAAATTGTGAGTCACAATTTTGGAGGGGTAAAGCTTTTTGACTACGCGACGGGGAAAAGGGTAATCCCAGTTTCTCCTAATACCCTTTATGCTTATCTTTCAACTATTGTTATGGGTCTCAAAGGAATGAAGATTGAAAAAAACGCCAAAATAATTTTGCAAAATCTCAAACGTCTCGAACTTGACTTCGGGAAAATAAGGGATGATTTCGTGGTGCTGGGAACGCATCTTGTGAATGCTTCCAAAAAATATCAAGATACGGAAAAACGGCTCGATCGGTTTGAAATGAAAATGGAAAAATCGAAAATAAAGGAAATTGAAGGTGCTGGCGGAGAAATTGACGAAAAAAAGCATGAACTGGAAAAATAAGATCAAAGAAAGATGGAGAAGATTTTTCTGGCATGGCTACTGGACTGATCCGGTGATATTTTTTTCTTTGGTCATCGGGGCGCTCATAAATGTTGGCATGTGGGCGGCGGTTTTTTTCATTGTTGAACCGGTTAGCCAGCCGATTATTTTGCACTACAATGTCTATTTTGGCGTGGACGCGATTGGAGACTGGAAAAACGTTTTCTTTTTTCCCGCTCTCGCGGTAGCGGTTTTTGGAGTAAATGTCGTTCTTTCTCGTTTTTTCTTTTACAAAGAAAAACTGGCGGCTTATCTTTTTGCCGGAATGGCACTTGTTATTCAACTGGTTATGGTCGTGGGACTGGGAAGCGTCATTTTAATAAATTTCTAAATCCTAATTTCTAAACTCTAAATCCAAATATCAAAATTAAAAATTTTGAAATTATTTGGGGTTTAGTGCTTAGGATTTGGGATTTTTTCGTAAAATTTACCCAGCAGAATGTCTAACTTTCAATATCCTAATCCACACAGTGAGGATCCAAAAGAACATCGTCTTCAGAGAATTTTTGAAATAATTCCCGGGGCGCTTACTTGGACGACGCTTGTTGGCATGTTTGCGTTTTCTTTCTGGCTTCCCGTCTGGGTGGCGGTTTTTATAATTGCCTTTGACATTTATTGGCTCTATCGCACTATTTATATTTCCATTTATTCTATTGCCGCCTTTCGCAAAATGCAGTGCCACAAAGAAATTGACTGGATGGAAATTTGCCGAAAAATTGCTGATTCAGAAAGTCTCTTGAAAGAAGTGGAGCGGGAATATGAGGAAGCAGAGCGGGTTTTTTCCAAAAAACGTTGGAAATTTTTTTCCAAAGAGAAAAAGGTAGCCGGGAGAAAGTTGCGCGTCAAAAAAGAGCTCAAAAAAGAAATCCAAGAAATCATGAAAAGGGATCGGGCAAAATTTTTGCGTTGGGAAGATGTTTATCATGTGGTTCTCTTGCCAACGGCGACGGAAGGTCCGGAAATCATTGAACCGGCTATTCAAGCCGTCAAGGATTCGGATTATCCGAATGAAAAATTTATCATTCTTTTGGCGACTGAAGAGCGAGAAAACAAAGAAAGACGGGAACACAAGATAAATTACCTCAAAAACAAATTTGGAAAAACCTTTTTTGATTTTCTGGCAACGACCCACAAAGTTGCGGCCGGTGAAATGAAAGCCAAGTCTTCGAACACCACTTTTGCGGCGAAGGTTCTCAAAAAGTATCTGGAAGAAAAAAATATTCCGCTTGAGCACGTTGTTCTTTCCAATTTTGACTGTGACACAGTGGCTCATCCGCAGTATTTTGCGGCTTTGACGCTGAAATACATAACTGAGCCGAGGCGCTTGAATTTTGCCTATCAGCCTCTTCCGATGTATCACAACAATATCTGGGACACGAATGCTTTTGTCAGAATTATCGTCACGGGATCGAGTTTTTGGCATATGGTGGAAGCCATGCGCCCGGAGCATATGGTCACTTTTTCCTCGCACTCCGAAGCTTTCAAAACTATCGTGGATGTCAACTATTGGCCGGTGAATATGATTTCTGAGGACAGCGTCATTTTTTGGAAGGGATATGTCTATTTCAACGGCAATTATGAAGTGAAGCCTATTTACCTTCCCGTGTCGCTTGATGCGGTTTTGGCGGACGGATACTGGAAAACAATTGTGAATCAATACAAGCAAAAAAGGCGTTGGGCTTACGGTATTGAAAATTTTCCGCTTCTCGCTCGGGCTTTTTTGACAAATAAAAAAATAGGGTTGGGAAAAAAATTGCGGCACCTTTTCATTATGCTTGAAGGGCATTGGTCTTGGGCAACCAATTCATTCATCATTGCGCTCCTGGGATGGCTGCCTGTTATCATCGGCGGCCCAGAGTTCAATCGAAGTGTGCTCGCTCACAATTTGCCCTATATCACGCGCTATCTTATGAACTTAGCGCTGGTTGGTTTGGTAGTCTCGATGTTTTTGAGCTTGATGTTATTGCCGCCGCGGCCGGCCAAGTATTCGCGCAAGCGCTATATCTATATGTTCCTGCAATGGATTCTGGTTCCTATCACGGCGCCTTTTTTGGGCGCTATGCCAGCCGTTGATTCCCAAACCCGGATCATGCTTGGCAAATATTTCGGCGAGTTCTGGGTAACGGAGAAAGTGAGGAAGGAATAACTTTCGGGCTTCCTGAAGCTTGGTCTTAGGAATAGGATTGCAATCTAGATTTATGGAAGATAAAGGGCTTAAAATGCGATGAACTAACTCAATATAAAGTATAAAAATAGGGTAAAGTTCGATTTCTGAACCTAGATACTGTTGATTATCGAAAAGTTTGTTTATGGAAAAATATATTCTGCCGTTTTTATATTCCTTTTCTGTTTCGACTTTCGCGATATTTTTTTTGCTGCGGGTTTTGCCGAAGGTTCAACCTTCGTCGCGACGAAGGTTGAACCTTCGGAGATTAGGCGGTGCGGTGGTGATTTTTGTTTTTGTGTTGCTGGCGCTTACGAACAAAGACTTGGTGATCACCAAGTCGATTGTGGGGATTATTACCGGCGGAATGTTGATTTTACTTTTTGGCCTTTGGGATGATTTGAAAAATCTGAACTGGAAATGGCAATTGACTTTCCAAATTATTATTGCCTTTGTCGCGATCAGCTTTGGTGTGAAAAGCGATTACATCACCAATCCCTTCGGCGGCATAATAAATTTTAGCAATCCAGCAATATACTTTCTGCTTTATACTTTATACTTTCTGGTTTTCATAAACTCCCTCAATTGGCTCGACGGGATTGACGGTTTGGCAGGGGGCGTGTCTCTCGTTTCGGTTGGGGTTATTTTTTCCTTGAGTTTGCTGCCCCACGTCAATCAACCGGCAGTGGCTATACTCTCGGCAATTGCGGGGGGAGCAATTTTGGGATTTTTGATTTTCAACTGGCACCCGGCCAAGATCATTGCCGGCACCGCGGGGGCGTGGTTTTTTGGTTTTCTTCTGGCGAGTCTTTCCATTTTCGCCGGAGCAAAAATCGCGACGGTGCTGATGACGACGTTGATCCCCGTTTTGGATTTGGCGCGAGTGATTTGGGAGAGATACCAAGCGGGCTGGTCCGTATTTCGAGGGGGCGATGATCGACATCTCCACCATAAATTGCTAAAATTGGAATGGGACAAAAAGAAGATCGTATTGCTTGTGTGCGCAGTGAGTATTTTTGTTGGAGCGGTGGCATTGAATTTGGGAGCGATTGGAAAACTATTCTTTATTATATTTTTTTTCACGGGATACTTCGGATTTGGCCATATGTTGAATGCAAAAATATTCGCCAAAGGCAGATCAGCCTCTGATTGGAAAAATAAAATCGAAATTATGACTTGAGGACTCTTTTTAGGCGCGGGACGCCTAAAAAGAGTCCCGAAATCAATTCTATGTCATCTAAATCAAAAATTATTCTCGTCAGCACAGCTATTTTTCTGGTGATCCTTGTAATTTTGCTGAATTACGTTTCCAGTGAGTTTTTTTCTCTCAAATATTGGAATCCAATTAGAAAAGTTTATCTCAAAAATATTTTGATAAGAGCGGAGGAGGTGAGCAGTCGGGAAAAAATTGAAACTGGACTTGCCAGCCGTCCGGCTCTTCCCGAGGGCAGAGGAATGCTTTTCGTTATGCCGTCAAGCGATTTTCAGCGCTTTTGGATGAAAGGAATGCAGTTTCCTTTGGATATCATTTGGATCGAAAATGGGCGGGTGATCGGCTGTGAAGAAAGAATCCAGCCGGATGACGAAAGAATTTTCACGTCTCCCGAAAAATCCAGCTTTGTCCTTGAAGTCAACGCCGGTTTTTGCGAAAAAAACAATATTCAATTGAATGACGCAGTGGAGATCAAATGAAAAAAGAATATTCTAATGGCATAATTTCGTCTTCTTGTCAATATTGTCTTAAATAAACTCATTTGCTAGACTAGCTTCGAAGCATATCTCTAGAAAATAATCACAATAGAAAAATGGCAAATTTTTTGAAAAAGATAAGAATAAACGAGAAGGTAATAAATTTTCTTCTCATTTTTATTCTGGGATTTTTGGTTGGGGTTGCGGTGAAAACGGAAGCCAAAAGAAGAATAACGATCGGCTATGGAGACTATCTGGTTGCAGGAATGAAACATGATTTTGACTTGACCAAGCCGGAAACAAAGCCGGAAGAGCAGCAGTCCGCTCCGGATGGAGACGGTCAACAAGATCCAGCTGACACATCCGCCGAACAGCAATAGAAAGATAAATTAATAACAAGTAATTTCAATATAAATGGAAGAAAAAGATTTGGCACCAAATTTGCCAATAGGAAAAGAGGAGGGAGCAGAAGAACAATTTAGTGAAGAATCCTGTCGCCGGAAGATGAAGAACTATATCTCCATAATCATACTTCTTGCAGGTCTTTTGTTTGGTAGTGTTTTTGTGGATGTTGCCCAATTTTTTGGTCAGCAGGGAGTTTCTCCGCGGGTCCTCAAAAACATTGATGTTTTTCCGTTTGAAGGAAAAACTTGGGTGGCTTTCAACGAGCCAGTTGTGAATCTTCAAGTGCTCACCGATTCGAAATGCGAAGCTTGTGATCCAACTGAACCACTCAAATGGCTGAAGCGGGTTATCCCGACAACTCTTGCCAAGAAAGTGGAAATGGATTCGGCAGAGGGAGAAGCTCTTGCGGAAAAATTCAACGTGAAAAGTCTTCCGTCTTTCATTTTTGACGAAAACGTGACCAAAACGGACGTTTTCGCCCAAGCCGAGGGAATTTTTGAAAAAAAAGATTCAAGTTATCTCATGAACACGGAGCAGGTTGGCATCAAGGCGGGAAAATACCTCGAGACGCCTGACGTTTCTGAAGATGATCCGCAGGCTGGACCGAAAGATGCCAAAGTGAAAGTCGTTCTTTTCAGTGATTTTCAATGTCCCTATTGCAAATCTTTCCACGAAAATTTCCGAAAGGCTATGGCAGAATACAAGGACAAGGTATTGTTTGTCTATAAATATCTTCCGCTGAATTTTCACAAACAGGCTATGAGCGCGGCCGAAGCGGCGGCGTGCGCGGGCGATCAGGGAAAATTTTGGGAAATGGCGGACAAGCTCTATGCCTCGCAATCGGACTGGCAAAATACTGAAGGAATGGGAAAATTCAAGGCTTATGCTTCAGCGCTTGGCCTGAATACCGCGAAATTCAATCAGTGCGTCGAGGCTGGCCAGTTCAAAGACAAGATTGACGCCGACAAAGAAATGGCGACGAATTTCGGAATTTCCGGCACGCCGGCTTTCTTCGTGAATGACCAATTTTTCGGGGGAGTGGTCGGATATAACGAGCTCAAGAAGACGTTGGATGAGGAACTCGCGAAATAAGCAGAGATTCTTAAACCCCTTAGGTTTCTTAGAAAACTCAGTCCTTGTTTGAAGGCTGAGTTTTTTTATGGTATAATGGCTAGGATGAAACTCGACAAAAAAATATTCGAAATAATTTTCCATGCCCGCGGGGGACAGGGAGCCAAGACGGCGGCTGAACTTTTGGCGCAGGCGGCTTTGCGGGAAGGAAAGCATGTCCAGGCTTTTCCGGATTTCGGTCCCGAGCGGTCCGGCGCTCCGATGAAAACGTTTGTGCGAATTTCGGAGGAGCCAATCCGAATTCACGAGCCGGTGACGGATCCGGACGTGGTCGTCATTTTGGATGAAACCCTTTTGGGAATTGTGGACGCAACGAAGAATCTTGACGAAAACGAATCGATGATTGTGAACACAGCTTCAGATCGAGAAACGGTAAAGCAGAAAACAGAATATATCGGGAATATTTATCCCATTGACGCGACGGAAATGTCGCTCGAGATCATCGGCGAGCCTCGACCCAACACGGCCATTCTCGGGAAACTTCTCAAAGTTTCGGAAATCGTAAAGCTGGAGAATGTGCTGGAAGTTTTTCGTGAGAAGTATCTGAATAAAATTGGACAAGAAAAAACGGAAAAGAATATTCTGGCGATTGAGAAGGCATACGACAGCTTGTAGTCTTTACGAATTACGAATCTTTTATGAATAAATATATGAATACAAAGAATTCGTAATTTGTATATTCGTAGAGCGAAGTGTATTCGTAATTCGTAAAGTTATGACTTGGCAAAACATCGAAGAAGGCGCCATTATCACCCACGACCCGAAAAAATCCCCCAAAACCGGCGATTGGCGGTATATGAAGCCGCAAGTGGACAAAAAATCCTGCATTGGCTGTGGGCAATGCTTTTCCTTTTGCCCGGAAGCCTGCATCGATTTTGATTCCGAGCGTAAAGCAGACATAGATTATGATATTTGCAAAGGATGCGGAGTCTGCGCGACGGCATGTCCCCAAAAAGCAATCAGGATGGGGAAGAATAGCTGAATTTACGAAATACGAAATGAGCGAAATACGAACAAGCTGCCGTAAATATTCACGTCCAGATCATTATTTCACAACTGGTTAAATTCTTAGTTCATAAATTGAAATTATTTTGATAAATGTCCAATAATTCAAAAAATTTAGCTCTCACTGGCGGTGCGGCGGTGGCGGAAGCGCTTCGGCAGATCAATCCCGACGTGATGCCGGTTTATCCGATCACGCCCCAAACTCCGATCATCGAAACGTTTGCCAAAATGGCAGCGGACGGAGAAATAAATACGGAAATTATAGAGGTGGAATCGGAACACAGCGCGATGAGCGCTTGTGTGGGAGCCAGTGCGGCCGGGGCGCGAACGGTTACTGCCTCAAGTTCACAGGGAATTATGCTGATGGCTGAGGTTTTGCCGATTGCTTCGGGAATGAGATTGCCTATTCTTATGCTTGTTTCCGCGCGCGCCATTTCCGCGCCGATCAACATTCATGGCGATCACCAGGATGTGATGGCCGTGCGGGATTTGGGGTGGATTCAGATTTTTTCAGAGAATTCTCAGGAAGTTTATGATAATGCGCTTATTGCTTTGCGTCTAGCCGAAGGAGCAAAACTGCCGGCAATGATAATTATGGACGGCTTTACCACTTCACATTCGGTTGAAAATTTGGAAATCTTAGAAAATTCAGATGTGAGAAATTTTGTCGGAGAGTATAATCTGAAAAATCACTTGCTTGACTTCGAAAGCCCAAAAACTTTTGGACCGGTAGCGCTTCCAAATTCCTATTTTGAATTTAAAAGGGCGCAAATTGAGGCGATGGAGGGTGTGATTGGGGAATATAAAAATATTTGCGAAGAGTATTCAGGAATCAGCAGACGGGATTATGGATATTTCGAAAAATATAAGCTAGATGGTGCAGAAAAAGCAATTGTGGTTGCGGGATCGACCGCTGGGACAGCGAAAGTAGCGGTTGATGAGCTTCGGGAAAAAGGAGAAAAAGCGGGGTTTTTGAAAATAAAGTTATTCAGGCCATTTCCTTATAAGCAGATTGCGGAAGCGCTAAAGAATGTTAGGCAAATTGCCGTTTTGGATCGGACAGTTTCATTTGGAAGCGTTGCGCCGCTGTTTTCGGAGATTGCGATTGCGACAGGAAGAAAAGATTTGCAGTCATACATCTATGGTTTAGGAGGCAGAGAGATTTTTAAAGAGGATATAAAGAAAGCCTTTGCAGATAATTGGGATAGCAGGGAAACAAAATATATTGGCTTGAAATAAATGAACAAAGATTTGACCCAAAAACTTGCCCCCGGGCACTCGACTTGCGCCGGATGCGGAATTCCGGCGATTGTGCGGACGATTTTGGGGGCGACAGAAGATCCGGTTGTGGTGGTGAGCGTCACAGGGTGCCTCGAAGTGACTTCGACACTCTATCCTTATTCAGCCTGGAAAATTCCGTTCATCCATTCCGCTTTTGAAAATGGCGGCGCGACGGCGGCAGGGATTGCGGAGGCCATTAGGGCTCTTAAAAAGCGTGGAAAAATTCCGAAAGACAAAAGAATTCAAGTAGTTGTTTTTGCTGGTGACGGAGGAACTTATGATATTGGATTGCAAAGTTTATCAGGGGCACTGGAGAGAGGCCATGACTTTCTCTATGTTTGCTATGACAATGAGGCTTATATGAATACTGGTGGCCAACGCTCGGGAGCTACTCCTTACGGAGCAGATACGGAAACGACACCGGCAGGGAAATACAGCTTTGGGAAAAAAGAAAGACGAAAAGACCTGATGTCAATTGTTATTGCTCATCATATTTGCTACGCAGCGCAGGCAAATGTTGCTTTTTTATTTGATCTTGAGAGAAAAGCAAAAAAAGCTTTCGAAATGGAAGGTCCGCGGTTTTTACTGGTTCTCCAGCCTTGCACGAATCTTTGGAAGTTCCCGACTTCGCAATATGTAAATGTCGGAAAGCTAGCAACCGAAACAAACTTTTGGCCTCTTTACGAATATGAAAACGGAGTGTATAAAATAAATTGGGCAACGGAAAACCCTAAGCCGCTTGAAGAATTTCTGAAAACGCAGGGGAGATTCAAGCATTTATTCAAGCCGGGTGGAGAAAAAGTGATCGCTGAAATGCAAAAAGAGGTGGATGATAACTGGAAAAGACTGATAAATTTGGCTGAAATGTAGTTTGGCAGAATTGAGAATTGTGAATGGGAATCAAGTATATCGAATCTAGAATTCTAAATCCCACATTCTATATTCCCATTCTGAATTCAAAATTCACAATTCAGAATTCTTTGATGATTTGAGATATTCGTGCAGATGAAATAAATATGTTATTTGCTTCGTAATTAGATAAAGTGAAAATATATGTCAAAACCCAAAGTAAACGAAGAATTATGTATTGGTTGCGGAACTTGCGAAGCGCTTTGCCCGCAAGTTTTCAAGGTGGAAAACGGGAAATCGAAAGTGATTGCGGATGAGTGCAAGGATTGCAACTGTGATGAGGTTGTCTCAAGTTGTCCGGTGAATGCGATATCTTTGGAAAAATAATTTTTTTTATTGACCATTAACCATTGACCTTTAATCAATGGTTAATGCTTGTTTTTATATGCTCAATCAAGAAAACAAAGAATTTATCAAAATGTATAAAAAACTACTGGTCGGAGTTGTCGTCATCACCTTTCTTCTTTCTTCTTTCTTCGGCGCTGTTTTTGGTTTTATGGCTGGAAATCTTGGACAGGGGAAAATAAACTTTGATTTTTTGAAAGGTCGCGGAAAATCTGGCCAGAAAAATGATATCAATCTCTCCGGCCAGACTATTGCTATTCCTGATGAAGAATCGGCCGTGACAGCAGTTGTCGAAAAAGCTTCGCCGGCGGTGGTGAGCATCATAATTTCCAAGGATATTCCCAAAATTCAAGATTTTTTTGAAGATCCTTTTGATTGGGATCCCTTTTTCAATCCTTTTGGCTGGCGGCGAGAAAGGCGGCAGCAAGATCAAGGCGAGACGGAAAAGCAGGAAATAGGAGGTGGATCGGGATTCATTGTTTCAAAAGACGGCCTTATTGTGACCAATAAACATGTTGTTTCCGACCAATCAGCCGATTATACAGTAATGACAAAGATAAAAGACGAGGAAAAAAGATATTCAGCCAAGGTGATGGCGATTGATCCGACCAATGATCTGGCAATACTCAAAATTGATGTCAAAGAAGATCTGCCAACCTTGGAATTGGGAGATTCTTCAGCGCTAAAGGTTGGCCAAACGGTTATTGCCATCGGGAACTCTTTGGGCGAATTCCGAAATACGGTCAGCAAGGGAATTATCTCGGGTCTCAAACGCAATGTGACGGCCGGAAACGGGTTTGGTCAGGCGGAGCAATTGAGCGAGGTGATTCAAACCGACGCGGCTATTAATCCAGGGAATTCGGGTGGGCCACTCCTCAATATTGCTGGTCAGGCGATTGGGGTGAATGTGGCGATGGCGCAGGGAGCGGAGAACATCGGTTTTGCACTTCCGATTAATTTGGTCAAAAAAGCGATTGGAAGTGTGAAAGAGAAAGGAAAAATAGTTCAGCCCTATTTAGGAATCCGGTATATTTTGGTGACGAAAGAGATTCAGAAACAAAACAACTTGCCTTATGATTATGGCGCGCTGGTTCTTCGCGGAGAACGGATGACTGATTTTGCAGTTGTTCCGGGAAGTCCAGCTGACAAGGCGGGCATCGTTGAGAATGATATTATTTTAGAAGTAAATGGTGTGAAAATAAACGAGAAAAACCAGCTTTCTGCCCAAATTGCCAAGTATAATGTAGGGGATACCGTTACTCTCAAAATCTGGCACAAAGGTGAAGAAAAAACGGTGCAGGTGAAACTGGAAGAAAGGAAATAAGTTTTGGGGGTCGAACCCCTAAAGGCAAAAATAGCCCCGATTGCAAGATCGGGGTTGTTTTTATTTGGCTTTCTTTAAGTATTTTAATCCCACGTGCAGGCCGTTGTTCCGTCCGCCGTCAGCACCCACCCCGTGCCGTTTTTGCAGACGCAGGTGGTGTATTTGTTGGTGAGAGCTATGTCTCCGTCACGAGTCGCGTCACAGGCGTAAGGTTGGGAAGAATTTTTGGGAAGATTCACCTGGCCGTTCACGGTTAGTTTGGCCCCCGGACTCGTCGTCCCGATGCCGACATTTCCATAAATTATGGCTCCACCATCAGGTGGTGTCTTGGTATAATAAGCATTTCCGAGAGCTAGTCCGCCTGTGTGAGAAAATTTAACAATAGGAGATGGTGAGGTATTGGCAGGGGTTCCAGCATTTCTGTACCGCAAATAAAAAGCACTGTTAGTATCGGGATTATTACCTTCCATTTGAAGAACAAAGCTTCCAACTGTAGGATCAATTGCACTCCATCCAGTTGGATGTTGATAGGTGTTAATTCCGATATAAATTTTCTTTCTTACTCCATCTATGTAGTTAGGTGTAATAGATAATACACCTCCTATTAATAAAGCTCGGCTATCGCTGGCACTGTTAATTTCAAGTGGAGCTACTGGACTTGTTGTCCCAATCCCTACATTCCCGGCAAAATAGCTGTTCCCGGTTCCGTTGGCGGTGATTGTTCCGCTGGTGGTGATATTTCCGCTGGAGATAGTTCCGACGCCGGAGAGATTCCCCGAATTGAAATTCCAGTTTCCGGTGAAATTTCCGTCGGTAATGGTGTTGGTGCCTAAATCGAGGGTAGTAAGATTGGCCGTTCCAGCGGTGAGAGTGGTGATATTGGCAGTATTGGCGGTAAGGGAGGAAACATTGGAAAGATTCAACTTGGAAGAGTCAATGGAAGCGGTATTTGATATGGAAGCATTGGTAATTGTTCCCGCTTGAAGTTTATCTTCAGTGATAACCCCGTTTCCAATAAAATTAGGGCTCGAAATGGCCTCATCTTTCATATTCTCCGCTCCCACGCTTCGACGGGTGAGATCTTCCGGTTTCAGGGAGCGGTCTTTGATGGTTTTGGCGGTAATGATTCCATCATTCCGGGTTCCTTTGACATCTATCTGATCGTCCACAAAGAATTGGTCAATAGCAGCTCTTTTTCCTTTGGCATTTCGCAAAACCGCCCTTTGGGCATTGATGGTATAGGTTTTGTTCTTCTTGGTTGCAATAATAGTAAAACCATCAATGCTTGTGATTACCGCTTTTTTGAGATTTATTTTCCTGCCGGCGGCGGAAACAGAAAAAGCCGCTGCGAAAAAGAGCGCAACCAGCAAAACAACAAGGATTTTTTTGTGTTTCATTTTATTTCAGAGAAAATTTAGGATTATACCCTTATTCTATCCTATCCTTCGGGGGGGGGGGGGTTGTCAAGGGGGAGTGATTTTGAATTGGATTGTAGGTGTCCGACACCTACAGACTATGAGAAAACAAGCGCTTGTTTCAGATAATTATTATCACATCTTTAATCGTGGGGTGGAAAAGCGAAAAATTTTTATGAATAGGAATGACTATTTGCGGTTCTTGGAATCAATGAGAGAGTTTAACAGTATTAAGCCTATTTTTAGCCTGTACTTGCATAAGCAACTAATAGAGAAAAGGTGTTGTAGGTGTCGGACACCTACAAAATCAGAAGTTAGTAGAGATAATTTGTTATTGTCTCAACCCAAACCATTTTCATTTGATATTGAAACAATTAAGAGAAAATGGAATTTCTGAATTTATGAAAAGAATCGGAGGAGGATATACAAATTATTTCAACTGCAAATACAAAAGATCTGGCGCCTTGTTTCAGGGGAAATTTAAATCAGTTCATATCAAGACGAATGCGCATTTGCTATACTTGTCTGCATATGTGAACAAGAACTACAATATTCATGGTTATAGAGCGGACACTTGGGAATTTTCGAGTTTGCCTGATTATCTCGGGAAACGTAAAGATGATTTGTGTAATAAGGGCGTTATTCTTGAGAAGTTTAAAAATTCAGAAGATTATGCGGATTTCGCGTCAAAAAACGCTCTGCATATGGAAGAGAGAAAGGAAGATGAAAAATATTTGTTGGAAAAGTTGTAGGTGTCCGACACCTACAAAGTCCAAATCAATAAGGAGGAACCAGACCCATGACTTGGCGAAAAAGACTGAAGAAGCCGAGGTTGTACTTCTGTCCCGATTGCGAGGAGAAGGAGTTAACAAGTTGCATAAAGGGATTAAGAAGGCAGCCGGGAAGAAAGTGCACCCCAAAAGGGTGCGATGATTTTGAGTCTTGCAGAATTAGGGAAAAATTTCCAACTTATAATGCTTTTCTTCATTCGCCAGAGGGAGCGCCTAGTGCTAACTTTGCGGTTGAGTGGGGAAGGTGCGGGAAAAAGCAGCGCAGGAGTTAAATAGTTTCTAGGGAGTGATAGGGAGTGATATAATATATCATGGGGCGGCTGGAGGAGCTGCCCTTTTCTTTTTTATGGAAGTTGAGTAGAATAAGGTATATTTTTCCTGAAGCTAAGCTTTACTTTTTCAAGGTTCGACCTTTCCCTCCCGCCGCTCGCGAGCAGCGGGATTCTTCAAGGTCAAACCTTTATAAAAATATGATCAAGCGCCGGAAAACGGGAAAAGTGAAAATTGGAAAAATTTTTGTCGGCGGGAGCGCGCCGGTGGCGGTGCAGTCTATGGCAAACACGAAGACGAGCGATGTCGCGGCAACGGTGAAACAGATTAAACAGCTCGAAAAAGGGGGGTGCGAAATTATTCGGGTGGCGGTACCGGATATGGCGGCGGCAAAAGCGATTGGGAAAATTAAAGCCAAGATAAATATCCCGCTTGTGGCCGATATCCATTTTTCTCACGAGCTGGCGCTGGAAGCGGTGAAACAAGGCGTGGACAAATTGCGAATCAATCCGGGAAACATCGGTTCAGTTGAAAAAGTGGAACAAGTTGTCGCGGCGTGCAAAAAGAAAAGAATCCCGATCCGGATCGGAGTGAATGCCGGGTCGCTCGAGAAAGATATTTTGGCGAAGTATAAAAACAGGGTTACGGCGGAAGCGATGGTTGAGTCGGCGATGAGGCATATCAAAATTTTGGAAAAACTGAATTTTCGAGATATTGTGGTTTCACTAAAAGCGTCGGATATTGGACGAACCGTTGAAAGCTACAAACTGCTCTCAAGAAAAGTGGATTATCCTTTGCATTTGGGAGTAACCGAAGCCGGAACGGCTTTTCGAGGAACGATTATGTCTTCTATTGGAATCGGCCATTTGCTCTACTCGGGAATTGGTGATACTATCCGTGTGTCTCTCACGGCTGATCCGATGGAAGAAGTGAAAGTGGCTTGGGAAATTTTGCGCTCATTGGAGTTGCGAAAATGCGGCGTGACAGTGACCAGTTGTCCCACTTGCGGGCGCACGGAAATTGATCTCATAAAACTAGCCAGCCAAGTGGAAAAAATGGTTGAGGGGGTGGATAAAAATCTCCACGTGGCGGTGATGGGATGCGTGGTGAACGGTCCCGGCGAGGCCCGCGAAGCGGATCTCGCGGTTGTGGGCGGAAAAGGCGTGGGACTTATTTGTAAAAAAGGGAAAATTTTAAGGAAAGTAGAAGAAAAAAATTTGCTGAAAGAGTTTATGAAAGAGCTGAACAAATTTTGATGAGATTAATCCAGTAATCCAGATAACTGGATTAGGAGATTATAAATTTTTTTGGAGGTAGAAAAATTTTGATATAACAAAATTTTTTAAGGAGGCAACCTGGTGACAGAAATCAGAGAAGTGATACTCGTGGTAATGCCACATCCTCTGAATTATGCTCTGGGCTGTATTCAGGGCGGTGAAGAAAGGCAGTGTGAGGTCATTGATGGTAAAATTGCACAGCCTTGTGAGGATGCGATTCGGGGAAAAGTTTATTGTCCACTACCCGAATACTTGGGTGATCCATGGCAAGTACATCCGAATTTCGAGATTCATGTCTCGCAATGCCCAGGTTAAAGTTATATGATTATCCGGGCATTGTACCGGGCGGTAATGATAGAATAAAATTACATTGATTTTTTTAAGTTCGACCTTTCCCTTGTCGAATAAATTCTTCAATTCCCCAAGGTCGAACCTTTAGTAGTTCGTATTTTCGTAATAATTTCGTAGTTCGTAGAGAAAATTATGCTTAACCTCAAAATCGCCAAAATTTTCTATCAAATGGCGGAGCTTTATACGATGCACGACGACCAATTCCGGCCTCGGGCGTATGAACGGGCGGCGAGATTAATCGAGTCAATGGAAGAGGATCTTGAAGATATTTATAAAAAAGGCGGAGTGAAAGCCTTGATGCAAGTGGAAGGAATTGGAAAAGGACTTGCGGAACATATTGAGGAATATATCAAAACGGGGAGAATAAAGCAGTATGAGAAGTTAAAAAAAACAGTGCCGATTGATTTTGAAAGTTTCTCAGCAGTGGAAGGCGTCGGGCCGAAGATGCTGATGGCACTATACAAAAATCTTGGTGTTAAAGATATTAAGGACCTTGAAAAAGCGGCGCAGGCAGGGAAGATAAGGACTCTCCCCCGCTTTGGGCAAATATCGGAAAAGAACATACTGCGATCTATTGAAATGTCGCGGGAGCACCATGGCCGTTTTTTGCTTGGCTACCTCTCCCCTATCGTTTTGGACATCGAACGCCAGCTATCTTCCGTTTCGGGTGTTCAGAAAGTTGTCGCCTGTGGGTCGTTTCGGAGACGGAAAGAAACGATTGGCGATATTGATATCCTAGCGGTGGCTAAAAATTCGCGCGAGGTAATGGATTACTTTGTTTCCATGCCGAACGTTGCCAAAGTGATCGCGCGGGGCGATACAAAATCAATGGTGCGGCTTGATATTGGAATTGACGCAGACTTGCGGGTGGTTCCGGGAAAATCATATGGCGCGGCGCTTCAATATTTCACCGGGAGCAAAGACCACAATATTGAACTGCGAAAAATTGCCATTAAGCGCGGCTGGAAATTGAATGAGTACGGATTATTCGACAAAAATAACCGGCAAATCGCCGGCCGAACGGAAGAAGAAGTTTACAAAAAGCTGGGCCTTGACTGGATGCCGTCCGAGATGCGGGAAAACACGGGAGAAATTGAACTAGCCTTAGCTCACGAACTACCTCAAATTGTCAAGTATAAAGAAGTTTTAGGCGATTTACAAATGCACACTACTTATTCTGACGGAGCTAATACAATTGAAGAAATGGCACGCGAGGCTCAAAGATTAGGGAGGAAATATATTGCAATCACCGATCATGTTGGCCGTCTCAAAATTGATGGAGCGATGGATGTTCAGACGATTGAAAAACAATGGCGGGAGATTGAAAAAGTAGACAAAAAAATGAAGGGAATAAGAATATTGAAGGGTTGCGAAGTGGACATCAATCCGGACGGGACAATTGCGCTTGAGGATAAGTTTCTTGCCAAGTTCGACATGGTGCTCGGGGCTATTCATTCCAACTTCAAAATGCCGCGCGCCGAAATGACCAGGCGCCTTGTGGAGGCAATGGAAAATCCTCACGTGGATATCATTTCCCATCCCACTGGACGAGTGATCCACAAAAGGGTTGGGTACGAGCTAGACATGGAAGAAATTTTTCGCGCGGCGGCGCGGACGGGGACGATTCTGGAAATCAATGCTTATCCGGACCGGCTGGACTTGAATGATGTGAATATCCGGCGGGCGATTGAAAAAGGCGTGAAATTGTCAATTGGCACGGATTCGCACAGCAAAAATCAATTGCATAATCTTGATCTTGGCATCGCGCAAGCAAGAAGAGGCTGGGCGGAGAAAGGGGATATCGCGAATTGTATGGAGGCGGAAGAATTGCTGGAATTTTTGAAAAAATAATTTACATCATTTTTCTTGCGATCGCATAAATAATGATGTATTTTTTTTGTTTGTTATTTGCGGTTTTATTTTGAAGTGTGTTTGCGAAGAATAAAACACGGAGCCGGTGAAGGCTCCGTTTTGTTTTCCGGCCGATTTTTGTCGGCCGGGGTTATATACACGGATTTGGCAAAGAAATTGTTTTTGATATAGTAATACTAAGTATAACCAGTAATTACAATGAAAAATATGTTCAGACTGACAAAACTGCTCACAATTTCCATCATGCCTGATTTTCTCAAAGAAGTGGAGCAAGTCGCCAAAGAAGAAAATCGCACCAAAAGTGAATTGGTTCGGGAGGCTTTGCGGCAGTATATTGAAGATTGGAAATGGAGAAGACTTACGCACTAAGCCCGCCGAAAAGCCAGTCAGGTAGGCATAAAAACCGAAGAAAATGTCCAGCGAATCACAGATGAATTTCGCGAAAGCAAGTCCAAATGAAAATTGTAATAGATATGAATGCTTTCATTTCAGCTCTTTATCTCCCCGATTCAAAGCCGGGTGAAGCGGTTTATCTTGCCAGAAGAAGAAGGATTCGCAACTATATTTCTCCGTCAATTGTTGCGGAAATAGAAAGAATTCTTGCAGCAAAACTTTTATGGAGCGATTCCGAAGTGAAAAAGGCAATAACGCGCATTGAAAAATTTTCTTTTTAGATAGGTTTTTTTTCAAGACTCAATTTGCTTGTTTAAGGTCTAATCTTTCCTTTGTTGAGCAAGCTCTCCAATTTCGAAAGATCGAACCTTTTCCAAGATATAAATTATGCCCTTTGAAAAATCGGTCGGGGCGGTGGTGTTCCGGCAGGAGAAAAAGAAAATACTATATTTAATCCTTCTGAAAACTCCTCGCAAGAAAGGCGCGGCGGACTATTGGGGATTTCCGCAGGGACACATAGAAAAGGACGAAGCTTGGCAGGATACTCTCAAAAGAGAAGTGCGAGAAGAAACGGGGATTAAAAGCGTGAAAATTGTTCCCGGTTTTTACGCTTGGGTGAAGTATTTTTATCGAGCGGTTGGAGACGAAGCCAAAAGGCGGAAAAAATCAGGAATAGGCATAAATATTTTCAAAATTACAACTTTTTACCTTGCAAAGACAAAGACGAAGAAAATCAAATTATCTCACGAGCATATTGACTATAAGTGGCTTCCCTACGACAAAGCCCGTGAGCTTTTGACTTATAGGCAGACGAAGAAAGTGATGGAAAAAGCACATAAATATTTGAGCAGGAATAGGGAATTATAAATTGAGTACTGCAAACAAAGAGTGCTGTATAAAGAATTGTTTTCCTTTATCGTGCCAAACTCTTTTCAAGGTTTGACTTCTTCTCCCGACGTAACGTCGGGATTTTTCAAGGACAGAACCTTTCTTTTTCTTTCTTTTCGTGCTATAATGAAACTGATTTAAGCGGTCCGACCGTGGACAAAAAGGGAAAGCCTATCTGCCGGCAGGCAGGCGGACGAACCGCAATAATGACATGTCCATCCGCCGCAAGATTTGGATAAAATTTTTTCTTGTCGCATTGCTTTTTGCCGTGGCGGCGATGATTGCGTCGCCCAAACCAATTCCCAAACCGGCCTGGCTTGCCGGTTTCTTAGCGAAGATGAAAATCAATCTCGGCCTCGATCTTCAGGGCGGGATTCATTTGATATACAAAGCCGATACTTCAAATATCGATCCGGCGAAAGTCAGCGACGCCATGGCCGGACTTCAGGACGTGATCGAAAGTCGTGTAAACGCTTTCGGAGTGGCGGAACCGGTGATCGAAACGGCGAAATCGGGAGGAGAGCAGCGGCTCATTGTGGAACTCGCGGGAGTGAAAGACATTGAAGCGGCCAAAGAGATGATCAAAGAAACGCCTTTTCTCGAGTTTAAAAAAATGGAAGTGCCTCTGGAACAATCTGAACTGCCGATTTCCGAAGAAGATGCAAAATACAATGAACAGCAAAAACAAAAAGCTGAAGATTTGCTCAAGCAAATTCAAAATGGAGCCGATTTTTCGGAACTTGCCAAGCAAAATTCGGAAGATCCAGGATCAAAAGATAAAGGCGGGGACCTGGATTTTGTGAAAAAAGGAACATTTGTTCCCGAATTTGACGAAGTCTTGTTTGGCAAAAATCTGCAAAATGGCGAAATATACCCGCAAGTGGTCGAGTCACAATTTGGATACCATATCATCAAAAAACTAGAAGAACGGGGCGAAGGGGACGCAAAAGAAGTCCACAGTCAGCATATTCTCATTGCCAAAAAAACTCCGCCTTCGGCCCAGCAACAGCCGACTTTTATTGAAACGGGGCTCACTGGAAAAAACTTGAAAAGCGCGGATGTGCAATTTGCTTCCCAAACAGGAAAGCCGGAGGTAGGAATCGAGTTTGATAGCGAAGGGTCAAAAATATTCGCCCAGCTCACCAAAGAAAGCATCGGAAAACAAATCGCCATCTTTTTGGACGGGCAGGTTATCAGCGCGCCGACGGTGCAAACCGAAATCACCGATGGAAAAGCAGTAATCACTGGAAATTTCACGCTTGAGGAAGTCAAAAAGCTCTCTCAACGACTCAACGAAGGCGCGCTTCCGGTTCCAATTACGCTCATTGGTCAGCAAAGCGTCGAAGCGTCGCTGGGGAAAGTATCACTCGAAAAAAGCTTGAAAGCCGGAGCAATCGGAATTGGGTTTGTTATGATTTTCATGATTTTCTACTATCGCTTTCTCGGCTTCATCGCGTCGGTGGCGCTTCTCATCTATACGTCTCTTATGGTGGCGCTCTTCAAAATGTCAACCGGAACGCCGTGGTCAATCACGTTGACGCTCGCCGGAATCGCCGGGTTCATTTTGTCGGTTGGAATGGCGGTGGATGCCAATATTTTGATATTTGAGCGGACAAAAGAGGAGATCAGAAAAGGCCGTTCACTGAAAGGAGCAATTGACGAAGGTTTTCGCCGGGCCTGGTCTTCAATTCGGGACAGCAATATTTCTTCGATTATCACTTGTTTAATTTTGATTTGGTTTGGGACCGGATTTGTGAAAGGATTTGCGGTGACATTGCTGCTTGGTGTTTTGGTGAGTATGTTCACAGCCATTGTCTTGGTGCGGACGATTCTCACTGCGATTATTGGAGAATGGGCGGAGGAGAAGAAGGGATGGATTATTGCAAATTTTAGAAAAAAAGATTCTAGTGATTAGGCTCGCGGAAAATTCAGTCTTCTCAAATAGGCTGCCCGCCGGCAAATTCGGACGGGCTCACGCAATATTTTCGAAGCTCTGAATTTTTCACTCGCTAATTTTGCAAAATGTATAATATTGTTGAAAAGCGAAAATACTTCTACGTTGTTTCAGGAACATTGATGATTGCCAGTATCATCGCCCTTTCGACGTGGGGCTTGAGATACGGACTCGATTTCACGGGCGGAACGTTGATGGAAATCCGAAATCCAAAATCTGAAATCAAAATTGAGGAGATAAAAACTTCTTTACAAGAAATAAATATAAATGACGCGATAATCACACCTTCTCAAGATGATTCGATGTTGATCCGCTACGGGAATTCGGATGATGAGAAAAACAAAGCAGTGTTGACAAAACTCAAGGAAAAATATCCGGAAATTCAAAACACCCGTCTTGATTATATCGGCCCCTCAATCTCCGGAGAGCTCAAGAAAAAAGCTGTTTGGGCGATTACAATTGCCATTGTTGCAATTGCGCTCTATATTGCCTACGCTTTTCGAAAAGTTTCTCGCCCGGTTGAATCCTGGAAATACGGCATAGGAGCAGTCGTGGCGCTGGTGCATGATGTCTTGATAACAGTGGGAATATTTTCTGCGCTGGGGCATTTTTTCAAAATTGAAATTGATACCACTTTCATCGCCGCCCTCCTCACGATTCTTGGGTTTTCTGTTCATGATACAATTGTCGTCTATGACCGCACGCGGGAAAATTTGCTGCGGGGAAGCGCAAAAGAAAATTTCGATGAAACTGTCAATCGGAGCCTCAATGAAACAATGGCCCGTTCCATCAACACCTCGCTTACGGTCATAATCACTCTGCTTGCCATTTTCATCTTTGGTGGGGAGTCTATCAAGAATTTCACTCTCGCCCTGCTTATCGGCATTACTTTTGGAACTTATTCCTCGATTTTTGTTGCTTCGGCTTTGATGGTGGACTGGTGGAAAATTCAAAAAGGGAACACCTGAAAAATTAATGTCCCCCTCGGGGATACTGGTTTAAATCCCTCGCCTTCTAGGCGAAGTAAAGATCTGCTAAAATGGTCGCATGACACCTCTATATTATCGCACCGGAGCGCACACGAAGTATGATCTTAAGGTTCATCTGGTTTGGGTCCCAAAATACAGAAAAAGGGTGTTAACCGGACAAGTGGCCACTCGTGTGCGCAACATCATCCGAAGCATTGCCGCCGAGCATGAAGCAAGAATAATATCCGGAAAGGTGGCATGCGACCATGTGCACATATTTATTTCCTACCGAGCCAACCAGAATGTCAGCAAGCTGGTTCAATACTTCAAAGGCACATCTTCACGAATACTCCTTCAGGAGTTTGCCCATCTGCGAAAAACATTCTGGGGACGCCATTTCTGGGCGAGGGGGTATTATGCCGTATCATCTGGAAACATCACAGGCGATATAATTCAGAAATACATCGAAGAACAGGAAGGCGAGCAGATCGCCGACGACAGTCAATTTCAAATTGACAATTAACCTTCAACCTACCGCCTTGAAGGCGGTAGTAGTTGAGTTAAGTAGATATTTTCCTCGCCTTTTACATACCCTGTAAAATGAAATGGTTTTTCGCGAGTATCATTGTTTTCAAAATGATTATAACGTAAGTTTTTATATTCTTCTTCTGTGTATGGGTTTTCTTTTGATCCTTTTTTTGGGGTTTTTTCTTGTGATTCAATTGACATTTTCTTCTTATTAATAATTAATTTAGCTTGTATTCTGTTATTTCTTTCACAATATTACTTTTTTTACCATATTTTCATGAAAAATACAAATCTTTATACAGTTAACACCATGAGGTGACACTTAGTATAATTAGGGGTTACACCTGTTAACTATTAACCAAGATGCTCATGCCCAAACCTAAATGTCAAAGAGAACAGCGCTTTCGGTGGTATCGACAGGTTGATAAATACCATTGGCCAGTGAAAGAAGCTTGTCGGATATTTGGCGTTTCTAGGAAATGCTGCTACAAGTGAAGAACCCGTGATTTCGGAAAAAGAGATAACACGTATCTTCCATCCAAGAGCCAGCCAAACCTCAAGCTAACCTGGAAACTGCGGAAATTCATTGAAGAACAGAAGCTAAAAACTGACTACGGGCCTCTCAAGATGAAAATGCTGGTTAAGAAGAGGCTGGGACTGGATATTTCCACGACTATAATTTATCGCTACTACAAGAGAAGGAAATTGATCCGCAAACCCCAAAAGAAGCTGCCATGGTATGAACCTATGAAATCGGCTTTAATTTAGCGGGAACTCCCCGCCTGTAAGGGCGGGGATGAGAGCAGATTCCTTCATCTTCCTGTATACTGGGAGATATGAAGTTTCTCGAACAAGTCTATTGGGACAGAAAAGGAATCTGGTCGGTGGGATATTTTGTTTCAACTGTGGGAATTAATGAAAATATCATACGGAGGTACATAGCTATGCAAGGAAAGGGAGATGAAGGACAAGCGCAGCTTGAATTAATTTAGTGAGCACCACGCCTGTAAGGGCGTGGGAATCTATTCATTCAAAAACCAAGCAAGGACGTGCAAATGGACGTGAAATATGTTTATGAACAAGGAGTCAGAAAGTTTCAGTTCTCTTTTTTTGATCCCTTTACTGAAAAGTATCATTTTTTTATGATATTTCCCAGCAAAGAAAACAAAAATGCTATTGTTGCCTTCTTGAAAGCCCAGAAGTATTTCGGCTTCAGAATTCTATCAGTGCAAACTGATAACGGCGGAGAGTTCCGGGGAGATTTTCATCGCTGGCTCGTGAAAAGAAAGCCCCGCATTCCTCATTACTTCATTCCCAAGAAATTACCATTTTGGAACGCTCAAGTGGAAAGAGTTCATAAAACTATTGATGACGAATTTTATCACAATCCCTTTCGTGTCTGGAAAACTCCTTACGAATGGCTGCACTATTACAATTTTGAAAGAATACATTTAATACTCAACGGACTGACTCCTCAAGAAAAACTGCTCCAATGGGTTACCTTTGACTGTTGACTGTTAATTGAACATACAATTGACCGATAATTGGCAAATGTGGTATTATTAGTTATATTATATTAAAGAATTAAGAAATGAAACAAATGGAGATGGAAACAAAAAAGAAAATCAAAGCAAGAAGCAAAAAAGGATCAGCTCTCATTTTCGCGACGATCGTGCTCTTTGTCATACTCACGATAGTGGCCACGCTTTCTTCGGTTACCATGCTCGAAACCAAAATGAGCCAAAAAACCAAAAGCTCGATTGGAGCTTTCTTTCAGGCAGATTCCGGAATTGAATGGGCGATGAATGTGCTGGCAACCAAGGCCGGCACCACTATCATTAGGGATGCTTTTTCAGGAGCTGGCTCACTAGATTCGGCTTCAGGCAAGATCGACTGTCCTACTGAAACAGGCTTCAGCTGTCGCGTCTATTTGCTTGACAAGAATGGCAACGTGATCAACAGCGACAATGCCAACGGCATCACCTTTGATTCGAACATCTCCGAAGTTAAATCCATTCGCGCGGTGGGCGTGAAAGACGGAGACACTGCGCGCGCGATAGAGGCAAGCGTGGCGCAGAGCACGGGAGGACCGGGAAGCTGGAGTTGCGAGTTGGTTTCAGCATCTAACAATGGAACTGCACAGGTAAGTTGTCCATCGACAAAAACACTTATAACAGGAGGATGTTCAATGCTGGAGTTAGCAATAGGACAATTGTTTGATAATCGACCAAAAAACAACGGTTGGTATTGTTATAATAATCTTAACTGGAATACAACAGCCTACGCATGGTGTTGCGAGTAATTCATTTTAATTAGATGGCGATATACCGAAAGTAACTTATCTCAAAAAGAAAGATGAAATTTTGCTTGCTTCTGCCGTTTTGGAACAAAAGAAAAAAGATTTTGAAAGCGGGAGAAAAAATTGGGTCAAACCATTGCGGGAATGGATTTTAGATACGAAACAAGCCGATTTTTTGGCGAAATCGGAAAATTATCACGAAATCAAAACATTTGTTCAAAAAATCGGAACGAACCCCTTGGTTCGTAACAAATCCGCCCGCTTTTCTTTTTTCGCCCCCTTCATTTTCGCCGCGAGGCGGCGAGAGTTTTTGCGGAGCGCGGCCGCCCGCGGCCGCGCGGAGCAATCCTCTCAAACGAGGAAGTATCAATCTGCGGTGTGTTTTCGAAAAAATTCGAACTGATTTCGCCCAAAATTTGTAGGGCGGGCGGAATTCCTCCCGAACCCCCCTTCCGCCCGCCGCACCTGTCCGCCTCTGGCGGAGAAGCGACTCTTTGGACTTCCCGATTTCAAGTTTTTTGTTCCGCTTTTAGCGGATCTCTGGGACAACACCTAAATTTGGCGGCAAATTCTTTTTCAAATTTCTATTTTAACTTCCTTTAATTTATCTTCAATCCACTTTTCTGCTTCCTTTTCGTCTTTTTCTATTGCTATTTCTACGCCTTGCTTGGCTATTTCAAGCAGGGATTTGGATAATTTCTTCGTTTCGTACATCTCGGCAATTTTCTTTTTTATTTCTTGCTGCATTTTTGGATCAATTTTTGGCAAAGGAAAATTTAAAATATCTTCGTCTGTAATTGTTGGATAAGATGTTCCAGTATTAAATTTCAACGAGAAATCAAGTAAAGGCTTCAAGCGCAAAAAGACCATCAGTGTTTCTTTATTTATACTTCCGTTTTCTTGCAGAACGGTAAACGCTCCACTTCCGACATAATTATCGTTATCAACAATCCCTATTGCTCCGCGATATGGCCTTACTTTTGAAACAATGACATCATTTTTTTGAAATTTGATCTTTGCATTTGCTGGTAAATCAGCTCCAAGCAATGGCATCGGTTCCATACTTCCATCTGATATGTTTACGCACCCAATTTCAATATATTGGTATTCTTTCTCTGGGATTTTTTTAAATGATTTTTTGTTTTGTTTAAATTGTCCTTTTATAAGATCAAACCCACCTTTATACTCTCCCACCGCTTCAATAATTTCCTCATATTTAGGCTGAAAATACTCCGCATCTATCCGCTCGGCTTTTTGAGTGTCAGAATAGTTTTTAACAAAAGCAAGTGTGTGCTGTGGCTTCCAATCCAAAAGCCCCAGTTCGGAAAGGAGAAGTTGTTCGGCTTGGGAATAGAGGGATTTTGAGCTTTCTTTTATCTGATATGTTTGTTTATAGAGATACTCAATAAATTTCTGAAAACTCACACTTGGAATAAAAACTTTAATTTTTTTTACTTGTGTTAAAAGTAAATTCGGTTGAACACTACTAATTGTTAATCTTGCGGTTTGCTGCTTGCCAAAATTGCAATTTAAATAAACCGATAAATAAAAAGGTGATAATTTCTCAAGAGTTATATTTGCAATAGCTTGGTTTGAATTTGTATTTTTGGGCAAATTGTATGCAACAGCGGCGTTTCCAATTGTGCCAGCAATCGTCAAAAGTACTTGATCATCTCTACATAAAGATTTTTTCAATACTCCACAGCTTAGTTTTTCATCAATCTTTTTTGCATTTTCAACATCAATATCATTATCTTTTATATCGCCAACATTCAAAAAGGGTACTCCCTCATCTAAATAGGTTATTTGATTTGTGAGTGAGTATGCTCCAAAGTTTACAATCTGCTTTGAAAGGTTTCCTAAATAGTCCCAATCATGAGATTTAATTTTACTTTCAGAATCTAAATAGTCCGCACGAAAATAATCCGCGTCTATTCTAAATAATTCGTTATCCTCGAATGCCGTTTTATAATTTACAACTGAATATTGCATAGCTATTCCACTTATTTCCAAAAAGATAAATTCTCGCTCTTCGCCCACTCAATAAACTTTTCCGCCACACCGTCGGGCAGTTCTCCGTCGTGGTTGTGCAAGTCGTGATTGATTATCAAGTGGCCGTTTTTATCTAGCTTTGGCTGATTGTTGCCATTTTTGACAAACACATACTCGCCGGAATTATCTTTGCCGGGTTTTTCAGAAACGGCAAAGAAAATCGGGTAGTCGTCCACCTTGGGGCAAAGCGGACCCACCTTTGGATCATCATTCCACTTTTGCACAAACAAAACGCTTGTTTTGGTGCCGGTGTGCGGTTTGAAGGTGTTGACATGAAGCCCCACTACC
>FWPV01004357.1_pt1 | contig 30448 bp, 25 predicted proteins | sample 2228371 | NCBI WGS metagenome assembly FWPV01 (sample SAMEA103939776, study PRJEB20133) | metagenome | reverse complement strand
AAAGGCTGTAAAGGTAACGGTGAGTTTTTCACATGCGGTAAAGACAAGCCACGCACAAAGACTGAACGTACTTTGTTCGCGGGAGGCACCAAAGTTTCGGGCTGCCAGCCAGAAAAGAAAAGGCATACAGAGGTAGCCTACTACGACATAGCTCTTGAATGCCTGGGCAGGCCCTATGAATCTAAGCAGGGCGACGAACAGCTCTGTTGCCTTGTTATCCATTGAGTAGAGAGTGCCGATCGGATACCCTGCCATCAAGAAAGGATCATAGCCCCATGTCTTTCCTTTGTGCAGGATGAGGCTCGAGACCATAGCTGCATCGTAAAAGTGGATAGGATAATCTTCGCGCATAAAGGGATTGGAGTTCGCTAGCTGCCGTAGCGGAAAGATGTGAAAGACGACTGCTGAGTACGTTCCAACGAGCACGAGTAAGGCGAGGCGATAGGAAACACGCACGTTCGACATCGCTCCTGTCAACGATCGTACGCTTTACATGCCATGTTCATATAGTCGTTCTCAGTGACCAGGAATAGTGACATCTGCTACATGACTGCGAAAGAGGCGTCCTTAGTGGGAAAAGAGTCCCCCATGCACTATAATCGATTTGGTTGCATACGTACGAGCCGGGCCAGGGATCCTGTCCTCACGCCAATGGAAAAAAAAGACGTTGCGTCCCCTCATGCTATACATTAAAGCTTACATGTAGCTCGTATCGTAGCCGATCGAGAAGCCTTTTGACATGAATGTACTCCCAAATGGCATCTGAGAGTGAAACAAAGCAGATTCGGTTGCGAATTGGTGTGGGAACACTCGCACGTGTGATGCTCGTGGAAGCTGGCGTAGGACTCCTTGCCGGAGTATGCACACTCAGAGGGTTCCATCACCTCTACGGCTACCTTGCAGCACGAATATATCCTTTAAGCTACTGGCCGGCAAGAGCACGACTGCTGTATGTGTTGCAAGAACACATACCCATTATTGTCTCAGGGATAGTTGGCCTAGGCACCGTTGTATTGCTGCACGCTGTTGTAGGCAGAAGGTATTCGAAAGGCGTAAGCTGTGTATATACCAGGCCACTGGCTGCTGTGTGCAAGGTTGCTAAGCTCCTACTGGTAGCAGCCTGCGTGACGAGCATGGCTGTTGTCGTGTGTGCAGGTGGGCTTCTTGGTGCTGATTACGTTACACGCTATAGGCGTGCTAGCTACAAGGGTGCATTCAAGACGCTTTGCAGCAAGTGCCATGGATATTCACGACCCTTGGGATACGTCAAGTCTGTTCGTGGCTGGGACCTTACCGTAAGGCGGATGCAGGCCAAGGACCCTTCTTGGATGAGTGACAAGGAAGCCCTGCAGGTGTCTTCCTATCTTTGGGCAGTACGGGGCTTTGACGGAAGGGACCTTTATCGGGCAAAGTGTCTCCCGTGCCATTTTGCAGACCGTTTGCTGTCTCGACCACGGCCAGCCCAGTCATGGCGAATGATCCTAGAGCGGCTACATGCCAAAAACCCATTTGTTATCACTGCCGAGGAAATAGATCTTATTGCAGCCTACATTGATAAAAGGGCGAGCACCAGTAAGCAATCCAGGCAGGCCTGGTACTATGACAGGGCATCAACACAGTTCGAGTCTACCTGTGGTCGGTGTCATTCTCTGAAGAGGTCTTTTGAGAAGCCGATGAGTGATAAAGCATGGAGAAGATTTCTCGAGAAACACCGTCAAAAGAGTCCTGAGTTGATCGGCGAAGCCGATTCGCTCGATGAACTTGCAGCATATCTTGCCACTATGCCCTCCATGGGGAGAGCAGCATTTGGACGCAGGTTTCCACACGATGATTAAAAGGCTTTGCACCCCAGCAAAGGCAGGCGTGATCCTTTTTACCTTCATCCTTTGTGTTCGGTACGCTGAAGCCGATCAAGGATACCTGCTCGCATCTCAAGGATATAAGATAGGGTACAAGGCGTATGTGCATCTCGATCGGTACGAGTATCTCCCAGGAGAAACAATAGAGGGTTCAATACGATTGAGGCTTCAGGGCCGCTTACCCGAGAAGTGCACAAAGGACGTGGAGCAGTGGTACGTTATCATCGTAGCTGAACGCCACTACGATGCCGAGGGAAGACTTCGACAAGATACCAATGTCTTTTGTTCTACCACACTGACGCCGACAGGTATGGCGATTGAACACTACAGCCCAACTCCGTATCTTGCATTCGCCTCTGCTCCAATCACCAATAGTAAGAGCGTGCTTGGAGGTATGTACAGGTCTCCTGTGGAGATTGCTGTGGCAATCCCTGATCGTACTGTGCCTCTCCTCATGAGGGGGAAGGAGAGGAAAGTGAGCTTTTCAGCAAGGATACCTGACGATATACCGCACGGTTACTACAGATTTTTCTTTGACGTGGTTGTGCGCTGGAAAGGGAAGATAGTTCGTCTCGAGCAGCTCGTGCACATGTGCGAGCATTTTGATGAAAACTATGCTGACAGCGAACGCACGCCAGAGGCACTCACTCAGTACCTTGCAAGAGGGCTCTTTTCTGAAAGCTATCTACCGTATGTCAAAATCGGCAGTCCTGCCCATCCCCGTATGATCTGGACCCTTTTCGGAGATCAGGAGGGCAATGGAACCAAGGGTCTGGTAGCAGATGAAGATGCTGAGTATTTTCAGTTCAGCCTTCGGAGGAAGGTCCCGGCTCAGTTGATCCTCCCTCCAGGGTCCTATCGGATCGAACCAGATTTTCCAGAGTATGCAATAGGGAAGATCGCAACCGACCTTGGCGCTGCATTCCTTATGCCGTCTTTAAGGCGGTCGTATCTTACGTACCCTTCGGGCTCGCTTTCTGTCTCTGTAACCGATCCCCATGGGGTAGTCTACACGTGTGGTCCACGTCCTTTTTCTGCACCTACAGAAACAGGTGCAACCACAGGAGACCCTGGCTTTGTGGTTCCATTTACCTCGTTTGGTACGTACACCATATCCATGTCAGGATGGATCGAGGATACTGTAGGTCATAGGTTCTTTGGAGGGGGCACCTATCAAGTGATCATCGCACGACCCTTGACCTTCTCGACTTCTGTCAAGCCGGGCACGCCCTTTTTTGTCGGTGAGGCCTATCCTGTGGATCTTTCCATCAATCCACCAGTTCCTGCTGATGTAGCAATCAAGGTATTGCATTACCGATATTCCAGGAAGGATGACTGTGCTCAGTTTCAGTACAAAGGGAAGGCAAATCCTTATGGATACTTTGATATGGAGCCAGACAAGACACCCTTTGTGTTCGATGCGCCTGGTGAATATCGATCCGAGACGACTGCTACCTACTGGGCTCCTGATGGTACGCTGTGGGCAGGCATCGAAGACAGTGCATCTGTTGTTGCACCCCTGGAGACACCTCTGGTCGTTCATGGCCACAAGATCGCCCAGATGAAGTCCTATGAGCACGAAGGCTTTTTCAGCCGTGGCGTGGTGCTGCAGGAGGGATCCTCATCGATCACGTTCAGGGACTTTGCCAATTGCTTTCGGCTGCCACTTCCTTACTATAGCGGAGACGTGGCATACCTTGCCTCTACCATGGACGGTGGGAATTCCTTTACGTCGATACTGTCTCATGAATGGCGGGACGATCGGATAAGACAGGCAGCTCTCAAGGACCTTTCCAGTGTACTTGAACCAAGTGCTGAAGCCGTCAAGGGTCTTACCTTGAACATGCGGGCTGATTATCCTATGGTCGACCTTGATCGTGAAAGCTCGATGCTTCCGTTTGTGTTTTTGTCCCGTGACGGGCTATCACCTTTTTCTTTTCCTGAGTCGACGCGCAGACAGGCATATTTTTATCTGAGTGCGATTCGGCCTGGCCTTGTGCCGCAATTCACTGTGTCCGATTCTACGATGTTCCAGCCCTATTGGGAGACCAGCCCGGATCGCTTTGGAGGCCAGATCAATGTGTGTCGCAATGGAGACCTTCCACGTGACATGTATCGATTCCTGGGAGGCGCGGTTGTACAGGACCTTGAGACGAATACGAGTTGGTACGGGGTGTATTCCTCGGTAGGAATCGTGATTGCGCCTGGGTCGTATGCAAATCGCATTTCAGGCCCGTGTCAGGAGGCGCTTATGGAGCTCAACGGGAAGGACTATTACCTGTGTGTGGCCCTGGAGCCAGCCCAGATCCAGGAAACAGGTGGTTCATTTGCACTTGCAGGCACGGTGCTTCCCACAGTGCCAGCGATTTGTGAATTCTCTGTGACAAAACCAGACGGCACATGCGAGCACGTCAGAGGCCAGGCAAACCAGATTGGAAGATGCTATCTTGGTAGGGTTAGATGTGAAAGGCCAGGTATATATCGAGTGAAGGCTCGTGCTGAATATCAAGGCAAGAGTGGTGATGTTCTTGGATCAGGAGATGGGGGCTATAACAACTACGTAGTAGACAGTGATAGGACGCCTCTTTTTACCTGTACCTCTGTGAATGGGGTACGGCACATCGACGCCAACCGAGACCTGGTGCTCAGCTTTGAAGTTGCGGATGCTGTCAGGATTGCAACAGTAGCGTACACTGTGCTCATGCCGGGAATAATCAAGGACGAAGGCCAGATAGAGGTCAAAGGTCGTACGTTTCACTATGCCTTTTCGCCTACGGCTGCAGCTAGACAGTTCTCTCTTTATGACATAGTGGACTATGTGGAACAGAAGCCCAAGCTTGCCGATACGGTCGTTATGGTGTTTTTCTTGTCCGGGACCGATAGTGCAGGCAAACCAGTATACGATGCAAAGAAGATCGTACTTCGCGGGCAGACCCTGTACGAGTTTTGAAAAGGCCTACGAAAGGGGTGTGATAGTGCGGGAATGAATCTTGTAGTTCCACGGTGTACACAGATCACAGCCGCACTTCTTTGTCCCTTGCTTCTTGTAGCATTCATGGGACTGCACACACTGGGCACCTCGAGTCTGCTCATCGATGAAAACACGACCTATCAGCTTTCCTCTCTCCCGCTCAAAGAATTGTTCCAAGAGTTGCCAAAGAACGATCCTCACCCTCCCCTGTACTTTATCGTAATGCATTTTGTGCTCAAGATAAGCGAGAGCGAGTTCGCGTTGCGTTTGTTCTCACTGGTGTGCGGTCTTGCCAGTCTGCCTCTAGTGTACCTGCTGTGCAGGCCTGTGCTGGGACAGGAGGCTGGGTTTTGGACAGTTGCCCTGCTGGCTGTCAACAGCATGTTTCTGTTCTGTTGTAGATTTGCAAGGATGTACTCGCTCTTGTTCTTGCTTGTTGTGGTGAGCCTCTATGCCTATGTTGTCTGGTTTACGCGGCCGAGTGTACGGACGTGGCTCCTGCTGTGTGCTGCAAGCGTTGCGATGCTCTATACGCATTACTTTGGGGTCCTCATCATAGCTCTGGAGACGATTCACTTTGCCACGCGGTCATTGGTTTGTAGTGTGCGTGGGAGATCTCGTGCAGGAAAGCTCGTTAGTTCCAATCTAGGAGCCTATGCAAGTTACATCGCTGTTGTGGGTCTTTCGTCACTCCCTTTTTGGCATTGGTATGGTAAGGCCACTGCCAGAAATGTCCCTGTCAATGTGCCGAATCTATCTCTGGCATGGCTTGCGCAATCCTTCAAGGATGTCCTTTCCTGGCCCTATTTGGAGGGAGCTTTTGTACCGTTGGTTGTGACGGTCGTAATGGGCATCTTGTGCACTGTGGGTATTGTCCAGGGGCTACGAACAAACCCTTTATGGGGCTCTTTTCATGTGCTCGTGCTTCTATCTGTACCTTGTGTGGTATTGGCAAGCCTCGCCTACTTCAAGAACAATTACGCACCCCGTTTTTTTGTTGTCCTGCTTCCTTCGCTCTTCATGTTTTGTGGCAAAGGATGTGCATGGGTTTGCAGATCCTTTGCAGAAATGGGCGGCTTGTTGAAAAGGCGAAGGTGGAGCGAACACATCATCTTGACGCATCTTGGGATGTGGCTCTTGCTGATAGCACTGCCAATGATAAAGCTCATTGTGCCTCGCCTGACCATCGAGCCATATCCCTGGAAGGAAGTTGGAGGGTTTCTTTCTCATCATATCGAGGATGGTGACGCAGTCGTGCTGACCGGCATAGACGGACAATGCCTTCCTTACTACCTTAAGGATGCACCTGACTTTCATCTTTACTTGACCAACAGGATAGAGAGGATCGAAGAGCTACGCTTACGTCACCGAAGCACGTGGATGGTCGCAGCGTATCCGCCGGTAGATGAGCCTTTGGTTGTGAGCAAGTACGAAGAACTCAAAGGATATCTTCTTAAAGGATGCTCCACGATAAGGCGATTTGGAGGTCGGGGTGAAGTGCTTGTAGGGACTGCTAACAGTACAGAGAAAAGTGCCAGTGCATACGAGCCTGTGATGCCGAGAGTATGGTCCCTATCTGATGCAAATGCTGCCCATTTCTTTTCATATTTCTTGTGGTGGATCCCACTCGAGCCCAAGGAATACAGGCAAAGGATGCTGTCAGTAGCGACGCCCCGGATGTTTTCCAGCCTTGATTGCTGGGTGGCAAAGGGGGAGGTGACGGCGCATAGTGATGCAAAGGACCTATGGTCGTATGTGAGTCTCGAGTCTGACTCGCTAATAGATTTTAGGGTATTGATCGAGCAACAAGGGGAATACAAGGTCGAGGTTGCCGTAAGAAACCCATTAGGAAATACGATGCTGCTTCTCGTAGACGGCCGCCCGATGTATGAATCGTCAAGAAAAACCGATACCAAGGCCTTCGATATTGTGGATGTGTACTCGTCAATAGAGCCCGGACGGCATACCGTTACCGTGGGAGCGGCCCCGGCTAAAGGCACATCCAAAAGCTCAATCGATGTGGCCTGGGTGCGGCTTCAAAGATGGAACCAACATAGTCGCTGACGATAGAGACGAGGCTCTAACATAGTGGACCATCTTCGGGTACTCCTGGTTATAGGGATCATGCTCGTGGCCTTTTTTTCAAGGGCCTACTTTGCCCAACCAGAGTATTTTGGATTGAATCCTGATAGCGTTGGTTTCTTTCTCCTTGCCGAACCTGCAGAAAGGGCACGAGAACAGGAGGTACCGCTTCTTTCATGGCTTCTGCCATTTTTCCGATCTGCATATCCACCACTGTATGCGTGGGCAATAGAGACGGCCAACTACGTGGTTCACGATTCCTGGCTGGCAGGCCGCTTCGTATCGGTAGTGAGCGGGTCGATGCTGTGCGGGACAGTGTATGCAATAGCTTCATGTGTGTTTGGGACTGGGGTCGGCCTTATCAGTGCAGCCCTTACGTCGGTATCTCCTATCGTGCTTTACTACGATACCAAGGCAAGGCCTGAAGCCCTGGCAACCCTTTTCCTTTATCTGGCAATCCTCTCATTGCTGCGATACCACAAGGGAAGGCAGCAAACGTGGGCAGTCCTCTCGCTTGTCTTTTCCGGCATCTCGAGTCTTACCAAGTATGAGGCATTCTTTCTGGCGCCACTACTTCTTGTCTTGCTGTACAGAGATCGACCCCGCACGTCCCTCACAAGGTACGCTCTGGGGCTACTCGGTGGCTCTGTGTTCTGGATGCCAACTCTGTGGTGGATATGGACACATGGCTTTGGAGGAAGGATCGTTGCCTTTACAGGTGCATTCACCTTTACACCCTGTTTTTTCTGGAAGCGATTTCTATGGATGCTATGGACCTTGAAGGCCTTTGTGCCAATGCTTTCCTGGCCTGTTGCTCTGGCGGGTCTTGTGGGATTGGTGAGCCGTAAGGCCAGATCCGGGGCACCAAGAATGTTGTGGTGGATCTCAGGTTGCCTGTGTGTCGTATGGATCGTGGTCCACGCATTCCATCATGATTGGCTGACACGATATTTTTACCAGGTGTTGCCTCTTGGCTGTATCTATGGAGCCGTGGGAATTATGTATTGTGTGAGCAAGCTCGAGCAAGCATACTCGCGTCTTCCTAGCTGGCTCCTCATTGCGAGTGTATGTGTGCCAGTCGTGGGAGTTTCTTTTTTTGAGGCTGTTGATGCAGTACGGGGAGAGAAGGCACTGTTTGCCGAGGTAAAGGATGCTGCGGTGTGGGTAAAGGCTCATGCTGACTCAGACGTCCTGATCTTTTCGGACGAACAAGCGCTCACGTATTACTATCTAAAGCGCGATATTCAAAAGTACGATAGGGCATCGGTAAGGGCTGGCACCTACGTGATCCTACACGATTTCTTCTTGTGGTTTTTCAATGGAACAACGCTGGAACAAGAACTCAGATGGCTTTCTGAGAGATTTACCTGTACAGAGGCCTATCGTTGTACAGTGAGATTCAAACCGAGTGCTGGGAACGCACTTTCCCAAGCTGTGCTAAGGGACATAGGAAGAGATTTTCCTGCTCTTATGGCGTATAGGGATCAATGGTTGAGTAATCTTGCAGTGGTACTTTGGCTCGATCCCAGAGAAACCGACGCCAAAGAAACTTCCCCCTTGGGCCATATCCAGGGCCCATGATGAGATGATTGCGAAAGGCATTCACGCACTCCTGAAAGATGCGAGTGCTTTGTGTGATGTGGGGCTCCTTGCTCGTGGCAACGAGCTTCACACTGTCTCAGCAGGAGAGAGGCACAAAGCAGAGCAAGATCGTTCGCTATGTGAAGCAGCACGACAATTTCAAAGTCTCTCTTGCCCCAGCAGCCTCCCAGGCGTAAAGAAAGAGTTGTGATCAGGAACCGAGTGTGATGTGGGAGGGGGCAATACCCCATTTCCTATTGACTGCATCGCGGTTTCAAATCAAGGGGCGAGAGACCGTCTCTACGCGTATGTGCCAGCAGAGGGAACGACTTGAATTGTTTTTCTCGATGATATTCTTCGGCGACCTTTTTTCAGCATGCGGAAACTATTAACCATCCCTGAAGTGTACTATCATAGAATGTAATGGCTGAATTGTTGAGTAAGGGACTACGTTGCCTTCAGGCTTGTGAGGTAGGATAGGTGAAGGCACTCTTGTTTCGGCCTTCCTTTTCTTCGGTCCGGAATTTTCCCATATCTCCTGACCTTGGCCTTGGTTATCTCCAAAAAGTGTGCGAGGCCGCAGGTCATGAGGTCGAGATACTCGACGGCCTCCTTGAGAGAACGAGTACCAAAGGGCTTGCGCAAATGGTAGCTGCACACGGGTACAAGGTTGTCGGGATGAAGATCTATTCCAATACCTTAGGCCATATTTCAAACTACCTATCTGTTCTCAAGAGCTCGTGCCCAGAGGTAATTGTGGTGTTGGGAGGTCCACATCCATCTGCTGCTGGGCCCGAGACACTGCGGCAGGTCACTGAAGCGCGGTTTGTGTTTGCAGGAGAGGGCGAAAAAGGCTTTGCCAGGTTGCTCACCATACTTGACCACTACAATGGATACAGGAAGGCATCATTCGTGCAGGGTGCTTTGCCGTTGAGCGAACTATCTCACGTTGAAGGCTTGATGTGGCGTGAACAGGGTACGGTTAGGGCAAACCGCATAGGAACTGTAGAAGATCTCGATGAACTCGATGCGCCTCCATGGGAAAAGATGCGCCTCAGGGACTATCTGGGCTTTGTTACACCGATTCGCAAGGCGCCCAATGTCCCTATCCTTACCTCCCGGGGATGTCCCTACCGCTGTACCTATTGTGCAGGCCACTTTGTGACAGGACGAAGGGTTCGCTACAGGAGTCCATGGCTCGTGGCCTGCGAGATGGAAAAGCTCTACCACAGGTTCGGTGTCAAGGCCTTTGCCATTGTGGACGACAATTTCACTCTCGACCCTGGCCATGTCGAGGGTTTCTGTGAAGCACTTCAGAAGAAGGGACTTCCTGTGAGATGGGATTGTCTGGCAACAGGCGTGCGGCTTGATACATTGAGTGAACCGCTCCTTGCCTTGATGGAACAGTCAGGATGTACGGCCCTGTCCGTTGCTGTTGAATCAGGGAGTCCAAGGATACTTCACGACATGCGTAAACAGATGGATCTTACGACCATACAGGAGAAGATACGGCTCATCAAACAGAAGACTCGCATAAAGGTGAACAGCTATTTCATCTTGGGGTATCCAGAAGAGACTCGTCAGGACCTGCAACGTACTGTCAGGTTTGCAGTGTCGTCAGGGACTGACTTTGCCCAGTTTTTTTTGTTTACGCCACTTCCAGGGACCGAGATTACCAGGCGCCTTATCGCTGATGGGAGACTAAAGAACCCGGATTGGCGTACCTTTCAGTTCGATGTACCAAGTATTCCGTTGAGAGATGTGAGTATAAAACAGTTAAAGCGGTTTCAGATAAAGGCATACCTGTATTTTTACCTCCGGCCCAAGGCGTTCTACATGCTTATGCAGGAAGTAGGATCCCTTGCACAGCTCAAGGATCTCCTGACAAGGATGAGGTCGCTTATCGGCAAGGCCGGGGCCGGAAGGTAGGTTAGATCCTGTGTTTTTGCAAGGCCCAGCGATGACTGTGGGAGCGAACTAAAAAGAAGGCTCTTCCTCGATGCACACGCGTTATGTTTTTCACGGATTCCCCAAAGAACCATGGATCCTTTTTCTCAAGCCAAAGAATCTTTACCGGAGCTGGCCATTTTCCAACGATTTTATGCGTCATATTTTTGCAGCACCTTCTTGCGCCTTTCCTCAACTTGCTGGCGCGATCAAAGACCGACGTATCCCGATACGTTTTCTTGACGGTGTCTTTGCGCGTTCCCTTTCGCTAACCGACTACGCTACCATTCTGAGCAAACCATGGGTCATAGGCATAAGCGTTGTCGGACCCACGGTAGCCCTGGATACCGAACTAACTGTGCAGCTCATCAAGAAGGTGAATCCAGGGGCAAAGATCGTTATGGGCGGGATTCACCCGACATTTTACGATCGCGAATGGTTGGAGAGGAATGTCGACATTGTTGTTCGGGGAGAGGGAGAAAAGACATTTCCTGAGGTTATCGCATGTCTTGAAACTGGTGGCGATCTTTCCAAGGTAATGGGCATATCCTACAGAGACGGTGATTGTCTGCGGCAGAATCCTGACCGTGAGTTCGTAAGGGACCTCGACCTCCTTCCAATGCCCGATTGGTCGATAGTTGATTTCTCACTCTACAATATCTATCTCAGGCCCGGCGGTCGTACTGCTGCACTCGAGACATCACGAGGCTGTCCCTACCGATGTACCTTCTGTCCTGCGACCCATATGTGGCGACACACCCAACGCTTCAAGAGTGCTGAACGTGTCCTGGCTGAACTCGAGGATCTCTATGGAAGAGGTGTGCGGCAGATCGTGATTACGGACGACAATTTTGGGGCCCGCAGAGATAGGGAGCGAGTCATTTTTGCAGAGATCCAAAGAAGGGGAATCGAGATACGTTTCTGGTCCTTCCTTCGCGCTGACCTTGCGATCAAAGATCCGCAATTCATTGCCGAGGCTGCTCGTGCAGGTCTCAAGTTCGTTCTTGTGGGCTATGAGAGTTTGAGTGAGGCAATGTTGGATAGATATGCAAAACACCCTTCAGGCAGAGTCACCATCCAAGATTATATGCGCGCCTACAAGGTGCTCAAACAGCATGGGATCTTTGTCTATGGATTGTTCGTGCGCGATTTTGACTTGAGCGGGCAGGAGAAGACAGCACCCTGGCGTATGGTCAAGAAGGTAGCTGATATTAGCGCCCAGACCCGCTTCATCCCGATCAAAGGATTGCCTGGATCAGAACAGCTTGTCCAGCAGGGCTACGAGATCAAAGATATGTTCTACCACGATCGGTTTTGGCCCTCCTATCGCCGCGGCAAGCAGTCGCAGCGGTTCAGGTTTGTCTGGACTGCGATCTATGACCTTGTCAAACCCGAGAATTTCCTTAAACTGGCCTTTGGCACGTACGTGGAGAGAAGATTCTTTGCCAACCTCTACAAAGGGCTCCTCAGCGACCTGATCCATGTGACACCTCGCGGCCTGCGTAGCTTCCTTATTACCTCGCATCCTTTTCTCTCACCGCAAGAGAAGCAGCAGAAAATTTGCAATCTTTATCTTTCCTCAGGCAGGGGACACAGCAAGATATGGCAAAAGCGCGTTGGGGACATTTTGCGTTCCTGAACAAGCGGCGAGCCCTGGCTGATGCATACATGAGGGGGGTCAGCCAGCTGTCTGAACCTCCAATCTCGCTTACTGCTGAGACTACTACCAGATGCCCACTTTCTTGTCCCATGTGTCTAAGGAGAGTAGATCACGTGCCTCCCATGGACATGGAGGTCGAGGTATTTCAAAGGATTTGGGCCGATGGTGACGATGTGTGTGAATTGGCCTACCTCTATGGCCTCGGCGAGCCGCTCTGTGATGGTGAGATCTGGAAAAAGGTGCAGTATGCACACCAAAGAGGTGTGATTGTCCAACTGTCAACCAATGCGGTATTGCTCAGTGAGGAGCACGATCAACTCCTGCTCGAGGCAAGGCCTGAGTGCGTGATCTTTTCCGTGGATGCTGCAGACAAGCTACTCTATGAGCAGATCCGCAAAGGGGCACAGTTCGAGACGGTTTATGAAAACATAAGGAGATTCTTGGAAAAGAACCGTACAGCAGGCAATCCGATCTTCACTATTATTCAGATGGTCGTTACAGACAAGAACAGACACCACGTCCGCGAGTTTCAACAATTCTGGAAAGCAATGAGGCCAGGTGCCATTCGTATTAAAGTGGACGAGGTCAAAGGGCAGAAGCATCGGCAGGCACTCATGGCCCGGAGACGATGTCCTGTACTATGGCAAGGGCCTCTTTTTGTGCGGGCAGATGGCTCGGTACTGCCTTGCTGTCATATGATCGGAGAGCAACCCCTTGGCAACATCAAGGAGCAAGGGGTGAGACAGTTGTGGAACCACCACAAGCTCGTTGAACTGCGCCATCTCCACGCGACCCAAGGAGCAGGCAGTGTGCACCCTTGTCGGCGTTGCCATTTCCCTTTGCTTCCTACCTGGATGGTATTCCCCTGGTTTTTCCCCCGTGGTTTGGCCTGGACTCGTATGCTCCCCCTCTTGGAGAGGACCTACTACCGGCTCTTCTTTTGAGACCAAAGCGACGTCTCTCTTCTTGACGTGAGGCAAGCTGCTGCCTACGTGCACCCAGTATACGGCGAGGTACTGTTCGGTCGTTTTCGATAGTAGGAATTGTAGATACAGAAAGGGAAAAAACCTCGTTCAGTGACGTAGATGTGGTGGCAATTTAAGGCGCCTCGGAGGTCAAATGCATCCCGATCGTAGAATTTCTCGATGTTGACGAATAAAAGGTCTTGTGAGAACGAGCCCTCATCGTACTGGAATATCTTCTGGACGTTGGCGAGCAATCGCAGGCTGGCGCGTGTTTGTTGGAGCAAGGCCTGCGGTCGTAGCAGCCGTACAGTAGGGAGCATTCGTGAGCCCGAACGCATAAGGAGAAAAGGATAGATGCAAATGCGAGGACGAAACATCGGGTGGCCGGTAAGTTTGAAAAGGGTACTTCCCAATGCCTTGGATGCCATGACGTCTTCCCTGGTGATCTCTCCTCTGGTAGTCGTCTCCATGGCAGCAAGGATATCAGCCACATGGGTGGGCTCGGTAGTAGGGTCCTGGATGCGGCCGATCCAACTTCGTGGATAGAAAGAGACACGCCTCACGCATGGTTCCTCCATGGCGAAGCGCAGGATGTTGCCGATCTCATGGTCATTGATGCCTTTTTGAACCATGACTGCAAGATGCACAAAGAGACCATGACGTCGTAGTTGTTCGATGACCTCGAGTTTGTACCGTGAGTAATCCTTCCCACGAAAGGCGATCGATGGTCCGGGCTCAAGACCGTCGAACTGCAAAATAACCCATTTGAGGCCTGCCTGGACGAGTTCCTTGATCTTGGCCGGGTCGTGAAGGAGTAGGCCGTTCGAGTTTAAGCGCGGCTCCAGACCTTTTGATCGTATCCCGCGGATGAGCTCAGCAAGGTCATCTCGCATGGTGGACTCACCACCGACAAGTGAGATATTGGGACGGAAGCGTTGGCCTCGAACATCAGGAATCCATTTGAGCAGTGTATCTCGAGGGGGATCGGGGACTGAATCACGATCTGCATCTGTCACACAGGTAGGACAGGACATATTGCAGCGTGTGGTCACATCGATCGCAAAGGTCGTAAGAAAACTCCTTACCTCCTTTTGTGCGATGTCTACCTGTTCGGCCGGCAAGACATCCCCGCGCTCCAGCCGACGAGACTGCTCAAAGAGGCGTGCATCCTTCCAGAAGAATATGGATGTGGGTCCGTGCTCTGGACAAACCTTGTCGAGAAAAAGATCATCTCCTTTTTGGACGATGTGCGCAGGGACACGCCTGTCACATACAGGGCATGTTGATGTTGTGGGTATGGGGAACATGAAAAAATTATAGAAAGTGCCAGAAAGACAAGTCAAATGAGTCTACACACGTCACACCCCTTTTGCATATGGCCTCGGTGTGTGAGTCACGCTATGTTCATGGAGCAACGGAGGTGCAGTGCCACGGGTCAGTGGTTGCTTTCGAGGTAGGCGACTTCTATCATCTGTAGGTGGAAAGCTCCTCATCGCGCACATATCAGAATCGGTGGGGTATGGCCGTCATTGTCCTTGTTCAGCCTAAGACCTCTTTGCTCGATCTTGGCAAAGACGCGCCAGCAATGCCCCTTTCGCTTCTCTATGCTGCCTCCAAGGTAGCTGAACAGTTTCCTGTTGCACTTTATGACCAGCGCATCGACGGAGATATGGGATCGTGGCTCAAGCTGACGGCTGCAGATGACATCCTTTGTTTTGGCATCACAGCGATTCCAGGCCAACAGGCGAGCTGTGCGAGTGCACTTGCGAGCTGGTTAAAGGCCAATTCCAAGGCTCCGATCGTGTGGGGTGGGAAGCACGCAACGCTATTTCCTTGCGAGCTGCTGGAAGCTGGTCTTGCAGACTTTGTAGTGCGTGGGAGCGGCGAGGAGCGTTTTTATGAACTGGTCGCAGCCCTTGCAGACAGAAGAGCCCCTGGCATAGTCTCTGGCGTGCTCTCGAAGGATCATTCATGTACTACTCCTACTGACCACGACTACGAGCCCTATGACCTCGAGAAGATTGCCTCACTTCCTTATGGCATGCTTCGCCATAGATATCTCTATACAAAGAAACGGAAGAAGACCTCAGTGCTGGAAACCTCTCGTGGGTGTCCTTATGCGTGCACCTATTGTTATCACAGTGCGCACAAGAGGCCTTACTGGAAGGGTGCGCGTGCGGCATGGGTTGTAGACAGAATCACCGAACTTCGGCGGTACAGACCAGAAGTCCAGCACGTTGATTTTGTGGATGACAATTTTTTTGTTGACAGGTCTCGTGCACTCTCTATCGCCGAGGCCATTGCAGGCGTGCGTCCGCCTGTCACGTTTACATGTAACGGAGGTCGTGTGCGAGATCTTCTCAGGTATGATGAGGCTGAGATTCGACTCCTGGCTGCAAGCGGCCTCGATCGAATCGATATAGGAGTTGAGACAGGATCGATGAAGATCCGTACGATGATAAAGAAAGACGAGACAGACGAGGAGATCTTCGAAGTCTGCCGGCGGCTCACCAATGCCGGGATATCCCCCTGGATCAATCTTATGGCAGGATTTCCTGGTGAAGACGCTGAGGACCTTAGTCGCACGATGCGACTTGCGATGGAACTTACCCGTCGCTTTCCAAGGCTGTATGTGTCACCGATCTATGTCTATACCCCGTATCCAGGGACAGCACTGTACGAGGAACTGAAAAAGACAGGGCAAAAGGTGCCTAGCTATAGCGATGTAGTGGGGACGGACTGGAGCAGGGGGGTTGCCTTTGGAAATGCGGCTCCTCATGTGCGGAATCTTTCTCGTCTGTATTTTTATAGTCTGTTTGTCGACGACAAGGTGCTTCAGTACAAAGACAATCTCTGGATTCGGCTCGCACTGAAACTCATGAAGCCTGCTGCCCGATTGCGTGTCAAGTTCGGTCTGCTTGGAGCACCTGTTGGCATGTGGATTGTCAAATACGTTTCTCGAGGGAAACTCTAGGCAAAGAAAGGGACGAACAACACAAAAAAGGACAGATCTATTTTTGTGAAAACAGGTTCGCAAGAAAATAGATCTGTCCCCCTGCAATTAGCTGAAACCAGGCTAAGCTCTTCGACGGATCCCCTTCAAGACGAGTACTGTAGTAAATGGCACCAAAAGAAGGACAAGGAGACTTAAGGCCTCTGACGTGCCTACCTCCTTGGTACCCCGGGTGGCGGTCTGCACCTGTGAGGCAGTCCCCCATGCGGGCTGAACCGGAGTAACCTTATCGACAACAGCCCGGATGAAATAGTGAGAATGGAGAGGGGGGAACATATTCTCACCTGTAATCGTCAAGCCGAACATCTGCTCCCAGAGGGAAAGATCGAAACTCGTGGGAAGATTGACATCTGAGAGGGCGGTTCCGTCAGGATCATCGAGTTGCCAGGAGATGTGTTCCTCCTGCATGGGAATCGAAAAGTCATTTTGATAGCTCCTCAGCACGATCGCGTCGCCTCCTTGCGAGGGGTCGCGGTTGACGAGTTCAAAAAGGAATTCCGTGTTGTCTGGATCTGTATTGAAGACTAGGTTGTTGATGGTGATCTTGAACCCGTGAGGGGTGGTCGAGTGCCAGTAGTCGCCGACAGTGGGGTCCGGGTTGGTATCAGGTGTATCGAGATCATAGGCAAAGGTACCTTTGAATGTATCCCCAACAGAAATGGCACCTCCCAGAAGGTTGTCTGGATCATCAACCACAGTGACATGGGCATTAAATGTGAAAGTGAGCGTATTTACTGCATCAGCAGTCAATGGAAAGGTGAGAAATGCGGCTAGTACTGTGCCAACAAATAATCTCTTTGACATAAGAGGCCTCCTCTGATTGGTTGGTTGGTCCTTCTGTGAAACCTTTTATACGCAGTATAAATACTAGCAAGGATCGGCACTTGAGGTCAACAAGATTTTTTCATAGCTTTTGGGATCAGGTCGCCATTGTGAGCCTTGAGCAAGGGGCCCTGATTTAGACAGGGTGACAATGAAATCGTCTCCTTCGAGGCGGCCTTCATTAGGCTGCTTCGGGCAGCGCGAGGTTATCTATGCTTACCTTGTGTGGAAACGGCAGGGCAAGGTTTGATGGACACATGTCTCATGGTAAACGTCGGTCGGCTTGCACTCACCTGCGAAGCACGCTCAACAAAAGACGATCAAACTTCTCGGCATCCACCCACACCCCGACCTGCGCTTGCCCTTACCTTGGCAACCAGCTCTCCTACTGCCTCCATGTAAGCCTTGCCGCCCCGTAAGAAGATGTCGTTGTGGCTTGCCCCTGGGATCTTAAGGAAGGTCTTCTCTGCGGCCGGGCAGGCCTCAAACAAGGCCACGCCGTCGGTGAAAGGAATGATGTGGTCGAATTCAGCGTGAATGATCAGGGTGGGCTTGGGAAAGGTTCTGATCTTGTCCACATTGCGGAAGCCTTTTTCTTCACGGAAGCCCAGCGCACGTGTATCGATGCCGATCAGTCTGAGGAGGGGTTCTGCGTAGGCAAAACCGCTTTCCACAATCAGGCCGCCGATCTGACTTTCATAACAGGAGATAAGTTCGAGCACCGAGGCACTGCCCAGCGATCTGCCCATTAGGATGACAGGTCCAGTGTAGCTGTTTTCTGAAAGCCACTTTATGACCCAGGTAAAGATCACGTGGCAATCCCGCATCATAGCTGTGACTGTAGGCTTTCCAGTGGATCGGCCGTAACCACGGTAATCGACCGGCAGGAAATTCGCACCGGTACGGGTAAAAAGCAGGGCCATGTCTTCGTAGTCTGCCACGATCTCGCCGTTGCCGTGGAAGTGCAGGATGGTCGGAGCCTCCTTGGCAGCCTGGTAGAATCGACCCCCCACTGTCACCCCCTTTTCGACCGGGATCGTGATTTCCTGAAATGGCACATCCGTGGAAGGAGAACCCCATTCTGGCCTGGGGTGGAAAAGAAACATGAGGATTTCAGGCCGATCAAACTCTGAGTAATTGATCTTGGAGATGTCGATCATTTAGTATGCTCCTTGGACCTTACCTGCGCTGCGTAGCGGCGTCGGCTGCAGTGCCTTGTTCGCTGTTAACAACTTCTTTCACTTTCCAGTTCTCGTCTACCCATAAGGCAAGGACTGGTATTTCCCTAAAATGCAGTCGAAGAAACTCGACTCCATCAGCTAGATGCTGTAGCTGTTCTTCTTCGTTAGCCGGGTTTCCAGCACAGTCGTAGTGTCCTACCAATGCAATACCCACGGATGCGTGTTTCTCAACTGATATGCGCACCCGCCTCAAGATGGATTGAACCAGAACCTGATCATCCTTACGGGCCAAGATTACGTTCGGACCCGGCTCGGTTATGGTATCCACATACGCAACCTTGAAGCGCCTTTGCAAGTAGCTAATAACAGGCAATTGCACCCGGCCGTCCATGCAATTCACAACGGTGAAGAAATTACTCATCTCGATGGGCCCTCCTGTGTTAATCCAAAACTGCGCTGAATGTTCTGTGCCTGTTTAACCTGTTGCAGGATGATGCCAGCGGTCTCGTGGATTCCGCGGGAAATCTCCCGTGTCTTTCAGAAGTCCGTGCCGATAATTCAACCTGTGGCCTGTGGCCGAAAAGAACCTATCTCGGCCTTGCACCTGCACTAATCGCAAACTGCACATCACGAGGATTAGCGTAAATAACAAAAGCTTATTCGATATCAATCCCAAACTCAAATACTGCTTCCTTGATAAAGTACGGGTGAGGCTCGATCCACATGCATACATAAGGAGAGAGATTTATTTTCGACGCAGGTTTATTACCGATATGAGCAGAGATGAGTTTTCCGGCTTCGACGTTGAGGATGTCGCCTATGAAAACAATCACTGACTCCAACATCAAGATGCACAATCCTACCTAACCGGTGGAGATTTTCCGGGAACTCTGCCTCAAGTCCGTGGGCCTGAGCGTGACCGATGCGGTCCAGGCACTGGGTGTGAGCCGTAAGACTCCATCGAACATCCTGAACGGCAGGGCCTGGATCAGCCTGGAAATGGCCGTCCGCTTGTCGATCGCCTTCAACACAACCGCCGAAAGCTGGCTGCTGCAGCAACTTCAGTACGATGTGGCTCAAGCAGAAGCCAAGCGCCGCTTCCTTCAGGTCAAAAAACCGGTGGCTGCTTGGTCCCCTGCAGCTAACGTTAAACCTCCCTGCTGCTAGTGAGCGTAACGGAATTGGCAGTCCAGTTGATGCGGTTGTTAGGCATTCAACACTTATGATTCAAATTCACCGCGGGGTACCCCAGACTGACGGATAATTGATTGAAGCGTTCCGATTCTGATTTCGTCATGATTTGGGATAGGAACCGTTATTGTACCCTGTGGAAGCTTCTTTTGCATTACGATATGGCTACCTCCTCGATGCACCTCAAAGAACCCATGCCTTGAAAGAATGGAACATACTTCTTTGCCGGAAAGAACTCGAAGCTTACCCAATCGCCACCTCGACTTGAGTTACGAAAATCTCGCCGCGAAGACGTTGGTTAACCTCCTCGGGTGATGCTGTTTCAAAAAAGAGTTCCAATGCTTCTCGAAGATTATCTCGAGCTTCTTCAATACTACGCCCTTGGCTCGCAATATCTAACTCCGGGCATAAAGACACGTACCCATCACCCTCGCGTTCGATAATGGCTGTAACTTTCATAGGGTGTCTCCTGTTTTACCGAATCTGATCCTCGAGAGAAATAATAACACGGATATTCCCATCTACCAACGAAGAAAATGAATAACATGAACAAAGAAACAGATGTACGTTTCGGCTCCATTTTGGGCGATATGAGCAGAGATGAGTAACACCGAGGAAGCGAGATCTTCTTCAGACGTGAGTACTGTCATCAGTTATGCTGACCGGACAACAAAAATACATCTATCCCGCCTTTTTGGACTACGTTGAATTTGGCCTTATTTACAGACGAATCAGGCAGAGAACCCTCGCGAATCAGCATGGTACAAGCGGCTCGCCGTTGCACTATATACACATGTTGCCTTTGATCACCTCCAGCGTGTGGTGGGAAGGACCGTGTAGTTACTGGTCTTTCCTCAAAAACTCATGGTAGCTTGCCATCCAATAAGCGATTAGATAGTCGAAGCCGGGATACACGTAACGCCAGTTCTCGGGCTTGTCGCACACGATGCGAAATGGGCTGTTTTCCCAGTATAAATGGGTAGGACATTGATATTGAATTGGGTATGCCTTTTGTGCTTGCGGTTCAATCTTGTCTCCGATCTGCTCCTCAAGCCAAGGGATGCTTTTGACCAGCTCATCGAGCCACACTGAAATCGGGTCGATCTCAGCGGCCGGAGGCTCCACCCAGCGCTGATATGAGGGAGCGTCGATAAAATCCGTCAAATCTTGCTTGAGCTGCTGCTGATATTCATCGTTGTCAGGACAAGGCGCGTAATTGCCCTGACTCATGTGAACGAGATTGAAAAAAGGATTGTGCGAGAGTCTCACCCACAGGTGAGCCTGGTTTTCGAAAAGCCACTTGAAGAACGTGTAGTCGTCTTTGCTAAAGTACACCTTACCCAACCTCAAAAGGTTGTAAAAGAGCTGGTGAGCGAGATGGTTTCCGTAATACTCCATATACCTAGAGAAAAATGAGATGCCAGTGAGCCACAGCAATGTTCTGTTTTGGTTTTGTATCCACGTCTGAACTACTGCTTTGAACCGCTCCTCCCCGGTTATATGATAAGCGATAAGCGCCCACGTAAGCTGCATGTTTGGAAGGACTATCGCAGGTGCCGCATGTGGCTCTGCATCAAAGTGCTTGATTTGCCAGTTGCTTGCAATCAGATAGTCTAACACTTCAACCACGTCTGCTCTGATAATCTCGCGCAGTGGTTCGTCATCGACCAAATCGTAAGCCACGCACATCCCTAGGAACCAACCGTTATACTGGTCGCGGCTGGTAGCACCGACCCAGAAATCGCCTGCATACTCGCCCTTGTTCACGAGATGACAGTCAGGGTTCGTCTCGCAATCCTCCCACAGAACCAGAGGGTCTTGGGGACCGCGATAGCGCGCGATGTAGCCAGCCAATCCAGTTACGTGGAGATGTGCATCGAGCGCTTCAACCGCCCGTATAGCATTGGCCTTTGCTTGAGGGTCGCCCGTGACGTAATATCTGAACGCTTGGCTCGCCAAATACTCGCCTGTCCAAAAGCAACTATCCCATGTGCCGTGATACTTCTCTACCTCGGTGCGGTCGTCATCTTTAAAAAGGATCTCTACTGTTGATCCGTAAAAAGGACTGTGGTGCTCTACGTACCATTGGTCGTAATTCTGAGCCTTCTGGCGAAGGGGTCCTGGTTCCAAGCACTCATCGTAGTCAGGCGCCTCAATAGTGGACTGAGACCATGGCGCTACGTAATCGTCAGGCAGCGAATCGTTGCCATCGATATCTTCATATGCCACGTCATCGTCCTTTTGGGATGCTCTGTTATCGTTTTTACAAGTGACGAGCAGTAGCCAGGGAAGCAAGCAAAAGAAGAGTGCAAGGTTTCGCATGTGGGTGTTGTCCACCATGGTCTTTCGTGTTGGATAGTCTACCAATTCTCCTCTATATACCCAAGCATGCGATCCATCCAGTAGGGCAACTACATAATCTGCTGGATGTTTGATGGGGCGAGGATTCTCCGTAACGTGCCGGTGTTGACCCATCTGAGCGCGAGCCTATGCCCATACCAGATGAGTGTACACATGACTAAAGATGCCATGGGACAGTTGGTATAGATCCACTTGCACGCCTCGTATCTGCCACACAGGACAAGAGAGTTTCGATCTCAGCCTTTCGGCAGACGATTGTGGCGATGTGTGCGGGTGTTCGATGCAATCAGCAGGTCCAACTCTTTGCAGTAAACAGACATCGCAAGAAGAGATATTGTCTGCTTGCCACCTGTGACAACAGCCGTCTTGATGCAGCTTAACGCCACTATCGCGTTGAACGTCCAGAAATCGGCGACTTCTGTTAGGAAATCGATGTTGGACAGAGATAGATTCTAGGAAACCTAATAGTCTCTGTATTCCTTGTCTTCCTACTCATTGCTGAAGGGAGTGATCGATGAGAACACTGATAGCCCTCCTGGGTGCAAGGATGGGGTTTTGCCTATGTGTGTGCAGCCATGCACATAGGGAGGCCATGGAGCCATGGCGAGGGTGCGCTTCAGTGGATCATAGCTCTTTTGCTCTTTATCAGGTCTTCCTTTTCTCGAATACCTGTGACTCCTCCTTATCGCACACCATCATCTTCTGGTATGTCTAACGCTGCGGCTCACAGGCCGCGCCGCGAGATTACGAACGATGCTTGTGCCGCAGCTTGTTAGCCCGTGATCGTCTGCATATTGAAGGGGATCTTAGTAACCATCAGCTCTTGGAGGTCAACCTTCTTACTGGCATTGTCGATGTCGATTCCGACGATGCAGCCGGACTCGTCATAGTCAATGACGATGCCTTCCGATATCTCGCGACTGTCTGCGCTGCTCTTACCCGAGAGGTCAATGTACAAGGAATCCGTATCCGGGTAGTATTTTATTTTCATGGTTCAAATCCTCTGTCAGGAAAAGCATTGTGTATGGTGGTCTTGTCCTCTAGGGTTATGACTCGAAACACCCGCCCATGGAATTCGTCGATACGCCCCCAGAAACGAAATCGGTTGAGTTCCTGCGGCTCGCTGCGCAACGGATTCTCGATGATCCTAATGCACCATTCCCTCTTGATGTAGGGGCGTTTTCGCAACACCTCGTTCTCAAAGTACTCAGTAAACTTGTACTTTTTCATTATACACTCTTCATAAAGGTTCCTGCCATGTTTCGAGCCTAATGTCTAGCATCAGCGGCAGCGTGGAGCTCCGTCCGCTGTATGCTGTTGTTAGGGGGCATGTGATTTCTCACTTCTGAGCCGCCTTTTCGAAGGACATGCCGATCAGGTGCTCAGCATCGCGAAGCCTCTTGAGGCTGTCGATTGCAAGTTCAACGTCGCCCACGCCCCAGTGCCCAACCTTCGACACGTCCCTGGCAAAGCGAGTCATAGGCGGAATCTCGGAGGGGGAGAGCTTGAGCCATACTCGCATGCCGCTCTGCTGGAGGTGGGCACAGCAGAAGGTGTTCGTCCCGATGGCCCAGGCGATGTATTTTGCCCGATACTTTCTTGCCACTTGCCCTGGTGCCAGGTCTTGACACAATCGGTCAAGAGCGCGATAGAGCTCAACAACCTCCTGCGGCTTCCCGGCCGTATGGTGGTCTTCGGTGTATTCGGGCGTCGCGCGGGCACCTGTGGACGGCCTACGTCTGCTCGGCCGAGGCGCTGGGACGGTCCCTGCTGTGCCGAGGATTCTTGTAAGAGCACTCTTGATCTGGGCTGCCGATATGGATTCGTCAGCTAAGGCCTTACGGATCGCTCGCAGAAACGCACCGTGCGGATCGGCGCACAGCCGGTCAAGTGCCTTTCGCACCTTGGCGGTGGTGAAGATCTCTTCCCCAAGCTCGTCAAGAACACCACAAGCGAGCGCATCGCGAGACAAGCGAGATAGCTGGTCAGCGATCTGCTCGGCCGACATGCCTTCCGACTCACGAGGGTCTATGGAAACCTCGAAGAGGAGTTTCTCTGGTGCGGCCGCACGTTCGGACGCTCTATACACTCTGTACCGGATTCCGTTGGTGAGCACGCACCACTCGATCCCGTCGTTAGCAGCGTAGCCGACGACCTGAGTAACAGCTTTCAAGTCGTCGAGCCTATCGTTCAACTGCTTAGCTTCGAGTAACAACACCGGTTTTCGATTGACCTTGAGTGCGTAGTCAACAGACCTTCCGTCAATGGTTGGATACTCAAGTTCCACTACGTCAGGGTCCCGCACGTCCCAGCCGAGGGCTTCTAGCATCGGATCAATAAAGATCGTACGCGTGGGATACTCCTTGAGTCCCGTCCGGCGGTGACGCTCAAGCTGTCCCCTCAAGCGCTCAATGCATCTGAGTAACTCGCTCATTCGAGTGCCTCCCTTGTGCCGGTCCTGCCAACTAATGATTAAACAGCCTATCGGCCCTCCAAGCCTTTACCTATAAACAGCTTTTAGCAAAGCGAACTTACCCACGTCAATTATAATTTTTGTGCACGCAAAGCCATCCATTGAATGAGCTGAAAGGTGTCGTTTGATAATCTCAAGTTGTGAACAGACAGAGGTCAGAGGCACTAGAAGGAGGTATGCCAGTTCGCTCAGATGTAGTTCGATACGACTCTTACCAGTTTGCCCTGCGTGGCAGGATCTGGAAGAACTTGAGCCCAGTGAGCAAGAAGGGGAGCACCTCCAAAAACCATCGCGGATTGTTCTTGAGGATGCGATAGCAAAAGATCGCCATAGGGATGATGCTCAAGTAAAAGGACCGCGTTGCCTTGGCAATAGCGGTGTTGATTTCCTGATCCGTGAGTTCGCACACAGGCCCTGATGGGTACCGTTGTGCAATGGCACTGCCTCGTAGCTTCTGCAAGGGAAGGATGACAAGTATATCAGGTCTGTTTTTCTTGAGATAATCTGTGGTCGCCCGGATGGTATGCCTTTGTTCCCCAGGCAGCCCGAAGATCACCGATGCAAAGGTGAGCATGTTATGTTTTCTGGCCACACGTATCTGCCTTGCAAATGCCTGTGCCTCCTCTGGTCTGCGATCGATCGACGTGAGGATGGATGGGACGACGGTTTGAAGACCAATGCAGACCATATCGCAGCCGATCCTCGATAGGAGTTCGAAATATCGTTCCTGATGCTGTCCGAAGGACAAAGGGTGGAGATAGCACGACCAGTGGGTTGAAAGGTTTTCCCTCATGTAGAGCTCTGCGAATCTATCTATCCAGGAGAGATTGGTGCCGAATATATCGTCACGAAAATGGAAGTATCTGGCACCATGGCGGCCTTTCAATTGAGTGAGTTCTTCGATGACATTCTCCGGGGATCGTAACCGCACCCGTCGCTGCCAGAATTCTGGGGTGGCACAAAATGCACAGTGAAAAGGGCAACCTCGAGATGCAGTGACTTCGAGAACAGGCCGTCTGCAATAGGGGTTCCCAAGAATCCGATAGCGGTCCGGATATCTGCGGTAAGGGAACGGGAGGCTGTCCAGATCCTGGATCAATCCAGAAGGAGTGGTCGCAACGCTCGTCCCATCCGCATGTGTATAGCGGATACCAGGGACTGATTGAATGGACCTGCTGCCCTCTACATACTCCATCCAGGAAAGGATGGTGGTTTCTCCTTCTCCTACACAGACGGCATCTGCACCGTGGGCAAGAAGCCTTTCATGATCAAACGGTGGCCCACCCACAATAATAGGGATGCGACATCTGCGCTTGATAGCCTGAATGTAGTAAATGATCTTGTCTCGGAGGAGATCGTAATCGCAGCAGTAAAAGCCTACCGACCTATACCCAAGGGATTGGATGTGGTTTGTTATGCTTGAGGCGTCAAACTGTTCTATACGCTGGTCAGAGACCTCGGCATGGTAACCATGTTTCTTGAGCATGGCGGCAAGATAAAGGAGACCGAGGGGTGCGTTGATGTTCAGACCCTCGACAGTCTGACCATAGCTGCGAATGCGGGTCTCGCCTTCGGGCAGCAGGCTTAGTTGTAGGAGAAGCATACCCTGGTTGTTCTTGTTATTGGGCTTCACTGCACGTCACTCGCTCTTGGTTGCATTCGAACACGATCGTACAGACCAGACAACGGATCACATGGCTTCCACGATAGCGTTGATTCATTTGTCGCTTGATGACAATGGCATCGGGAGCAGGTCATGGAGTCTGGTTTGTGCCACTCCTACTACATTGTTGAATTCAGATACAAACGCATAACGATACCCAGCATTGAAGAATGCGAACACACTAGGGAACCGGAGGCACAACCACCGAACCCATGGATCATACACGATGAGGTCCGGCGGATAGCGTTCGAAATCCTCTCGGAGCGCTTGATCTAGGCTTTTTGGAGGACGGGCGCTGTACAAGGTGCCGAATCGCTCAGGTGCAACGCCGAGGAAGCTATTCCTGCGTTGAAGAAACTCATAAGTGAATTCAAGAAACGGGTACATGTTCGTGAGGTCAGGTGGATTGAAGCTCGGGCTGTCGTTTGCAAAGACATACGAGGAGCACCCATCAAATGCCCGGGCCCTCATAGCAAGGTGAGTGAGACAATAGTGCAAGAATGCCTTTTGCTGGTGCAGGGTTTGGGTGAGGATCATAGGCCGAGTATAGTTTCCTCGGCGCAGATGGTCTTCGACCTCGGTCAAGGAAAGGCTATGAGGAGGGCCACCCTGATCAAAGGTGGCAGCGTGCCAGGCAAGATCCTGTTGGGAGAATGATTCGAGACGTTGATAGGATCGATAATGGTTGTGTATGCCCTGATATGCCGTTGCGGCGACAAGGGCTGGAACCAGTAAAGAGTAAAATGTACGCAGGTAGGTTGTGCGGGCTGAGCTGAGCCTTCTACCATATACGGTGATCCAGTATCCAAGAAGCATCGCGAGACCTGAAACGCCAAGAAGGAAATACTGCTCGAACACCTTCTTGGTAATTGTCACACGAACCAGGGAAAACACTAAGAGCAGCAAGAGTAAAAGTCTTTCCTCCCGGTTCTTAGTTCCTCGGAGAAAGGGAGCTCGATGCGAAACACAGAGCCCGAGCAGACATAAGGCAAAAAAGAGAGCATTGTGGAGTGCCGTGCGACAAAAGATCCCTGGGTCGCCCTTGCCCATATCGGGTGTAACAGCATAAACGATGAACTGGACATACAGGGAGTAGACGAGTTTTACGGCCGAGTACGGGATCAGGAGAAAAAAACCGATTGTCACTAGGTACGCACCAAAGAACGCCAAGGCCGATGCGAGCGCGCGACGTGTGTCCCTTTTCCTGGTGAGCACAAGGACGACCTGATGGAGGCCAAAGGCGCAGAAGCACAACAAGGCCTCCTGGTAGACGTTGTAGCTGATACCGAGGAGCACACCTGCGAGTGCAGCGCCGGCGTAGGGTATATGGAGCGTATCTCTCCTAAGATAAATCCACCAGGCGAGCATCACCAAAAGAAGCATGAGGCTGTTGGGTCTAAACTCGGCCACCTTCGAGAAGCTATAGCTAAAGGTGCTAAAGAACAGTACTGCATACATCCCTGCTCGCGGTGAAAACAGATGCTGCACCACGCGATAGTACACAAGCAGAAACAGACAGAAGAAGCACAGGCTCGCTATGCGCAAGAGGAACAGTGTCGAGATCCTATCCCCGAATACCCAAAAGAATGGGACATGGAGCAATGAAAACAAGGGCGTTGTCAGAGGCTTGACCTCTTCCCAAAGGAGAAGGCCATGGCTTACCTGCCATGAAAGATGAAACGCCCTGAGCTCATCCTCATTGAACGGATAATGGAACACGTAATGGAGCCGTACCAAAAAGGTGAGGACAAGCAACCCCATGAGTACTATGGTTTCTACAGTCAAGGGTGTGCGGTGGATGTTCATGAGATGTCAAACAAGCGCTGGAACAGGCGGAGTTCTATCATGCCCAGGTACCATCCTCGGCGCAGCCTAAATCGTGCCAAAGGCCTGTAGAGTCTTGCCAGAGACCGATAGAGTGGCTTTGTGTCGTAGAGGTCAAGCTTTGCATCGATGAATATGGAAAGAAAATACATGGCCATGATGTGCCTACGTCGCCTCCGACTGAGCCAAGGAAGACGCTTGTTGGCCAGATGATAATTCTTCCAGTCAGAGAGATGAGAAGGCGGGGAGAATCCCAACCTGACTGCTGTGGTAAAGAGTTCTGTACCCGGATACGGCGCAAGAGGGTAGATGGGAGAGATAAGGCAGTCTGGATTGTGATCGAGGAGCCGGAAGATAAGCGCTCTCGTTCTGTCGAGATCCTCTGCAGTTTCACCGGGAAACCCAGCCATGAAGTTGAACCACGGTCGTATCCCTATCCGTTGTAAGCGCCTGTTTATGTCGATGACGTCGTCTGGATGTATGTTCTTCTTGATGTGCTTCAGTATGTGGGGAGATCCTGATTCCACGCCCATGTCCAATCGTACGCATCCGCTTCTCCTGAGAAGTGCCAGGTTTGTCTCGCTCATCCGGCGTATCTGCTCGATGTGGGCCCCCTGCACTTGATAGGTGATCGGGATGTTCATACGTACGAGTCCTTCTGCGATTGCCAGGGCCCTGCGCGGGTTTCCAAAGAAATTATCGTCAACGAGGGAAAGGTGCCTGACATCTGGGAATTTCCTTGTTAGGTCAATGATCCTTGAAAGCACTTTGTCTGCTGATTGTGCTCGCCATCTCTTTTGATGGTAGGCCTGATTGTAGCAATAGGTGCACTGACTGAAACACCCTCGGCTCGTCTCGAAATAGAGGGTGGGCTTCCCCTCTGTGAGAAAATAGACAGGTCCTCGTATGAGTTCATACGGGACCTCTGGCAAACTCTCTAGGTCTACCCATGCGTGGTCTGGATTATGAACGATCTTTCCGTTCGTCCGGAAGCTAATGCCGGAGACGGTGCTTAGGTCGCTGGCTTCTTCGATAGCTTTTATGACCTCGGGGAATACGTCCTCGCCTTCCTTTCGCACAACTACATCGACAGGTGCTTCCTCGAGCGTCACCTCAGGGAATAGGGTGCCATGGATGCCTCCCCACACAATAGGGACATTTTTTCGCCTTGCTGCGAAGCGGACTGCCTCCAGCGCTGAGTATACTTGGTTTCCTGTGATTGAGGTTGTACCAAAACAAAGGACAGAGGGCTTGGCAAGTTCCTGAGCAAGAAGCCTTTTCCAGTCAGGAGTGCTTACTGCATTGATGAGTACTATTTCGTAGCTTTCCTTGAGGCGACGGACTGCGCTTAGGAGCGAAAGGGGTTGGGTGGGAAGGGCCTTTCCTCGGTCAAAGATATTCGTCAACGGTTGAAACAGAACAATGGTCCTCAGAGTCGCTTGTCCTCTTGTATCGTCCACAGGTTGGAGGTATCGGAACAAAAGCCGATCAGCACAGCAATGTATGCTACTTCTTACAATATCACACTCACGGCAGCATGAGAACAGACAATGATGACTTCCGCAGGTGCTGCCACGTGTTGATGTTCCCTTTTAAGCCGACCGCTTTGGTAATCAAAGGAACCGAATACGAGTATTTCAGTTTGAGTGTCCTAGACGCCTTTAGGGGGTATTGCTGCCTTTAGGGCTCCTAGGTCATTGTTATTCTCGTGGCGTAACGGGAAGTTCGCGAAGATCACCATAGCCAAGACCTGCCCATTCAGCAGTGGCTTCTGTCAGTGCTTCCCAAGACCATGGAAACCTGGTGCTTTTCTCGTACAATGACAGATGAACCGTGCCCTGGAGGCTCTCCCAGATGAATCCTGAGGCCCACGACTTGATGGCATTGACGAACCAATAAATGGGAAGATTGACGGCGTGTCGAAGCCAGCCCATTATTTGAGGAAACTCGATCTCGATGTCGAAGTCGATACTCCATCTGGCAGAGATCCCGCCTTCCTCTATGCTTCCTGCGATTTTGACTTCAGTTGCACGATTGCCGGCAATCACAACATCGCAGTATTCTCGAGACGCGCTGAAATCAGAAACCGGATAGGATTTGAACAATTGCTCACCGCTAACGGCGTTTACCACATATACAAAGGCCTGAGATGTGTCGCGATTGTGGTCCGCAGGATTGATGATCCCGTATATGAACAAGAAGGCAATGGCTTGCTCAGGATCCTTTATGTTGAAGTACCAGCCCTCGAAAAATGGGTCTTGAACTCCATCCCAATGATATCCATTGTCAGGATCTGGCTCGAATATGGTGGCGAGCTCATCAGCCTGAATCGTGTCGATCAGGCGATCTTCGTCACTTGAACAGCCCACTACCGCAATGGCAGCACTCAACAATGCAAATAATATTGCAAACCGTCCAAGAGTCATTTTGCGTCTAAAGAAAAATGTTGGTGCGGCACTCCACTGAAGCAATCAACCGTAAGAGAGGGCTGGGCCGTCTTGCACGGGGTGGTCTTTCCTGTCTCACATTGTATAGTAGCAAAATTCAGGCCCACGCAAACAAAAAAAACGAGATAGCGCAAAAGATCGATTTTCAAAGGCGGAGGCTAGTGGCTTTTGTAGTGGGCCGGAGAAGTAGTATTGTAATGCGAGTAGTACGTGAAGGGGCATTAGGCGTAATCCCGACCTTACATTCTTTGGCTTTTGGATCTTCTAGCTGTGTGGTTGGTTTCAAGATCTACAACAGTTGAACTCCATATCGTCGTGATGTAAGTGGGATGGCCACACGTTCCTGTGAAATAAGTAGGGAGCATAGGTTGAGCAAATCTAACAAAGTACATTAATAGTTATATGCCA
>FWPV01004356.1_pt1 | contig 30455 bp, 31 predicted proteins | sample 2228371 | NCBI WGS metagenome assembly FWPV01 (sample SAMEA103939776, study PRJEB20133) | metagenome | reverse complement strand
AGCTGGACCTTGAGGAACTGGGGGCGGCGGAGCGCGGGGCGGCGGCGTCCGTGGAAGCGCTGCGCGCGGCGCAGGACGAGAACGTCTCCCTGCTGCGGGACATGACGGCCGGCGTGGCCGGGGAGCTGTCCGCAGTGCGTATGAGGAGGAAGACTCTCGGCGCCTACGGCGAACGGACGGCCGCGGATGGGGCGGCATTTATGAACGGCCGGGCCTGAGGGGCCGCATAAGGCGGGAAGGGACCCCGCCGTAAAGTTCAAGGAAGGACAACTGCGAGGTTGTCCTTTCGCGCTTGCTGGAGGTGAAAAGGGTATGGACGCGACGAGAGTGCAGGAGAACGTGCGGGAGAGGGTGGAGAACCTGCCGGCCCCCAGCGCCGTGGTCATGGAGGTCCTGCGCCGCAGCGGCAACCCGGACTGCTCGGTGAAGGAGATAGCGGAGGTCATCACCTCCGACGCCTCGCTCACGGGCAGGGTGCTGCGCCTGGCGAACTCCTCCTACTACGGCCTGCCGCGCCGGGTGGAGACGGCGAGCGTGGCGGTTCCCCTGCTGGGGATCCGCACCATCCGGCGACTGGTGCTCAGCGTGTCCACCTACGACATCATGAGCCAGAGGCTGGGCGGATACGGGCACGCCGAGGGGGAGTTGTGGGCGCACTCACTGGGCGTTTCGGTGGCGGCGGAGCACCTTTGCGAGCGCGTGGGGTACCGGAAGAGCGAGGAGATGAGGATGGTGGCGCTCCTGCACGACATCGGCAAGGTGGTGCTCTCGCCCTTCCTCCTCGAACTGCTGGACCCGGCGTCGCGGGAGGCCTTGAACGCCGGCGGGAGGGAAGCGCTGGAGGTGGAGCGCGAGGCCTGCGGTTGCGACCACGCGGAGGTGGGGATGATGATCGCCGAGCGCTGGAACCTCTCGCCGCGTTTCGAGGAGATCATCCGCTACCACCACGAGCCGCGGGAAGCCCCCAACCTGCCCAAGGCGGCGGCCCTGGTGAACGTGGCGGATACCGTGGCGGCGTGGCTGCTGAAGACCGACGAGCTGGCGCGCACGCCCCTGGAGTTCGACGCGGATGCCCTGGAGACCCTCCTCCTCGAGGAGACCGAGGTGGCCCAGGAGCTCATAGAGATCAACCGCAAGATAGGGGAGGAGATAGGTTTCTGGCTCGACTACGGGAACGGTGGAGACGGGAGATGATGGAGGGAGGCGGCTGGAAATGACCCTGGACATCTTCGGAGACGCCACCTTCGCCCTGCTGGGAAAGGCACTGGACGCGTATTCCCTGCGCCACCGCGTGACCGCGAACAACCTCGCCAACGCCAGCACCCCCGGCTTCAAGAGGTCCTACCTGCCCTTCGAGGAGGAGCTGGGGAAGAGGGTGCGCACGGGGCGCGGCGAGGGGAAGGCGATGCTCGAGGGCCTGGAGGGACTCGAGCTGAAAGCGCGGGTGGACTACCGCACGGAAAGCCGCGAGGACGGCAACAACGTGGACATGGAGCAGGAGATCGCCGAGATGAGCAAGAACAGCATACGCTACACGGCGGCGAGCTCCATGATCAAGGAAAAGGCGGAGATGTACCGCTACGTGATCTCGGAAGGCAGGAGGTAAGAGATGGGCGTTTTCGGTTCCTTCGACATCAGCGCCTCCGGGCTCACCGCTAACCGCCTGTGGATGGACGTAATCGCCTCCAACATCGCCAACGCCCAGACCACCCGCACGCCCGAGGGCGGCCCCTACCGGCGGCGGGAGGTGGTCTTCTCCACGCGCGTCGCGGAGACCTCGCAACCCGACCTGGAGGGCGGACAGGGAGTGCGGGTGGTGGGGATAGTGGAGGACCAGAGCCCACCCCAGCTCGTCTACGATCCCGATCACCCGGACGCGCGCGAGGACGGCTACGTGGAGATGCCCAACGTTAACGCGGTCACCGAGATGGTGGACATGCTGGTGGCGTCGCGGGCCTACGAGGCCAACGCGGCGGCCATGGAGGCCGCAAAGGCCATGCTCAGCCGGGCGCTGGACATCCTGAGGTAAGGAGGGAGAGAAGCGGTGAAGATCGCCCCCGTCAACCTGCAGCAGCAAGTCGCCAGGACGGCGGCGGAGGGAAGCGCTAAGGCCAGGGAGGGCGGGATCGACTTCAAGGCCGGTCTCAACCGGGCCATCGAGGGCCTGAACCGGGTCCAGAACGAGGCGGACGACATGGTGGCGAGGATGGTCACCGGTGAGGTGGACGACATCCATCAGGTCGTCCTCGCGGTGGAGAAGGCCAACCTCTCCATGCAACTGGCGGTACAGGTGCGCAACAAGGTGCTGGAGGCATACCAGGAGATCATGCACATGCAGGTGTGAGAGATAGGGCAGGGAAGGGTTGCCCGGGATTCCTGGGTTGAGGAGGAAGCGACAGGAAAGAGAGCGCGGCACGAGGAGTGACGGTAGATGCAGAGGTTGCTCGAGCAGTTGCGGAGGATGGCGTCCCGATACACGGCGGGCCAGAAGGCGGCCGCGGTCCTCATCGCGGCCCTGCTGGGCGCGGGCATATACCTCCTGGTGGGCTACGCCTCGAAGCCCCAGTACCGCGTGCTCTTTTCCGGTCTCGAGGACCGCGACTCCGCCCAGGTGGTCGCCAAGCTGGACGAGATGAAGGTGAGCTACCGGCTGGAGGGCACTTCCGTGCTGGTGCCCGCGGGGGAGGTGGACAGGCTGCGCGTGCAGCTGGCTGCGGAGAACATCCCCTCGGGCGGAAAGGTCGGCTTCGAGATCTTCGACAAATCGAGCTTCGGGGCCAGCGACTTCACCCAGAAGGTCAACTACCAGCGCGCCCTGGAGGGGGAGCTCTCACGCACCATCTCCTCCATCGACCAGGTGCAGTCGGCGGTGGTGCACATCGCCATGCCCGAGGAGAGCATCTTCACCTCGCAGGAGAACTCCGCCACCGCCTCCGTGTTCATCTCGCTGCGAGGGGGAACCTCTCTGGAGAAGAGGCAGGTGGAAGGGATCAGGAACCTGGTGGCGCGGGCGGTGGAAGGCTTGAGCCCGGAGAACGTGAGCGTGGTGGACAGCGAGGGCAACCCCCTCTTCGCGGGGGACGACGGCGCCGCCCTGGCCGCGGACCGCCTGCAGACCACGCGCAGCTACGAGTCCTACATGGAGGCCTCGCTGCAACAGATACTCAACCGCGTGGTGGGCAACGGCAAGGGGGTGGTCAAGGTGAGCCTCGAGCTGGACCTGGCGGCGAGGACCACCCAGACGGAGAAATACACCGCCCCCGCGGAGGGCGGTCTCCCGAGCTCCCAGGAGACCAGCGAGGAGATATACAACAACGGCGCCGGTTCCGCCACGGGGGTGCCGGGCACGGGCTCCAACATCCCCGACTACACCACCGTGACCCCGGGCGCCGGGAACGCCGCATATTCGAAGAAGGAGAGCAGCGTCACCTACGACAACAACCGCACCGTGACCGAGGAGACCGAGCCGCCGGGAAAGATCACCGGCATGAGCATAGCGGTGCTGGTGGACGAGAGCGTGGACACCAACAGCGTCTACGCCCTCCAGGAGGCGCTCGCGGCGGCGGCGGGGCTGGACGAGAGGCGGGGCGACACCATCACCGTGCAATCGGTGCCCTTCGACACCTCCTACCAGGAGGAGGTGGAGGCGCAGCTCGCGAAGGCCCAGAGCGGAGAGAGGCTCTGGAAGATGATCAAGACGGGCCTGCTGGCGCTGGCGGCAATGGCGGCGGCGGTGTTTCTGTTCCTCAAGCTCAAGAAGGTGAGGAAGCGGCTGGAGGAGCTCCCCGAACTCGAGGCCAGGGACACCCTGGCTCTGGAGGAGGCCGCGGAGGGAGCGCGGGCGATCATGGGCCGCACGGCGAAGTCCCCCATGCTCGGCTCGCTGGAGATGCTGGCGGCCCAGAAACCGGACGAGATGGCCAGGCTGCTGAAGGCGCTGATGCACGAGAGGAGCTGAGGGAGGGAGAAGCTTGGACGTATCCACCCATCACGGCATGAGCAACGAGAAGAAGGCGGCCATCCTTCTGGTGTCGCTCTCGCCCGAGGTCTCCTCCAGGGTCATGCAGCACCTCTCGGAGGAGGAGATCGAGACCCTCACCCTGCAGATAGCCAACCTCACCCGGATCACCAAGGAGGAGCGCGAGCACGTCATCGAGACCTTCTACCACAGGTGCCTGGCGGAGGGCGAGATCGCCGGCGGAGGGTTCAACTACGCCAGGGAACTGCTGGAAAAGGCCCTGGGGCCCAAGAAGGCGCAGTACATCCTGGAGAAGCTGAGCACCTCGGTGAGGGTAACCCCCATGTCCTTCATCCAGGACGTGGACATCAAGCAGGTGGCGGCGCTGCTCTTGAACGAGCATCCCCAGACCATCGCCATCGTGCTCGCCAACATCTCCGCCCAGCACGCCGCGGCGGTCCTCTCCTCCCTGCCCCAGGAGCTCTCGGTGGAGGTGGCCATGCGCCTGGCCATCATGGACAAGGCCTCCCCGGACGTGGTCTACAGCATCGAGCGCGTTCTGGAGAAGAAGCTCGCCGGCTCGCTCATGCGCAGCATCGACGACGAGGTGAGCGGGGGCATAAAGGCCCTGGTGGAGATCCTCAACAACGTGGACCGCGCCACGGAGAAGACCATCCTCGAGGCCTTCGGGAACAAGAACCCCGAGCTGGCCGAGGAGGTGAAGAAGCTCATGTTCGTCTTCGAGGACATCGTCACCCTCGACGACGTGGCGGTGCAGAAGGTGCTCCAGGACGTGGAGACCAAGGAGCTGGCGCTGGCGCTGAAGGGCACCTCCATGGAGGTGCGCGACAAGATCACCAGGAACCTCTCGGAGAGGGCGGCGGAGATGCTGGAGGAGGAGATAGAGTACATGGGCCCCGTGCGCCTCAAGCAGGTGGAGGAGGCGCAGCAGGGCATCGTGGCCAAGATAAGGGCCCTCGAGGAAGCGGGCGAGATCATCATCGCCAGGGGCGCGGATGACGAGGTCGTGGTATGAGCGGGACGGTGGTGAGCGGCTTGGACGTGGAGACCGGCGAGACATCCCCGCACGAGAGGAGGCGCACGCGCGGGAAGGTGCTGCCCCGCGTGGAGGTGCTGGGGGTGGTGCGCGTGCCCGCGGCGCAGCCCTGCCCGGAAGAGGAGGAGGCGCAGCGCCTCCACGCCGTGGACGGGGAAAGCGAGTTACTCGAAAGGGAGATCCTGGAAAGCGCCAGGGAGGCCGCCCGGGAGGAGGGCTTCAGGGCCGGCTACCGGGACGGCCGCGAACAGGCACTGGGCGAGCTGCGCGGCCTGGTGGGTGCCCTGGAGACGGTACGCAGGGGCCTGGAGAACAGCCGGGCGGAGATGCTGCACGAGCTGGAACGCGAGATAACCGCCCTGGCCCTGGAGATAGCGGAGAAGCTGGCGCTGCAGGAGATCACCGCCAACCCGGAGGCGGTGCGCAACCTGGTGCGGCGGGTGATAGAGAGGGCGGGAGAGAAGCGGTCGCTGCGCGTGCGCCTGAGCCCGGAGGACTGCCGCAGGCTGAGGGAGGGGAGGAAGGAGCTCCTGGCCAGCCTGGTGGAGGTCGGAGACCTGGACCTGGTGGAGGACGAGAGTCTCTCGGTGGGGGACTGCGTGGTGGAGACCTCCTCGGGGATCGTGGACGCCCGCCTGGAGCGCCGCGTGGAACGGGTGAGGTCGTCGGTGATGGAGGGGGAGGACGCGGATGGTTGACGAGGCCGCCGTGCATTTCCTCAGCGGAGGCATCAGGCGTGCCCTCGAGCGCGTGCGGGAGGCCGACCCCCTGCTCCACCTGGGAAAGGTGGAACGGGTGGTGGGACTGATCATCGAGGCCAGCGGCCCCGAGGGATGCATAGGCGAGCTCTGCCTGGTGAGGGACCGCTCCGGAAAGACGCTGCTCATGGCGGAAGTGGTGGGCTTCAAGGAGGGCAAGGTCATGCTCATGCCCCTGAGCACCCCCCACGGGGTCGGCCCGGGGTGCGAGGTGCTGGCCCTGGGGAAGCCCCTGCGGGTCCCGGTGGGCGAGGCGCTGCGAGGCAGGGTGCTGGACGGCCTGGGGAGGCCGGCGGACGGCAGGCCTCTGGAGGGGCGTTTCGAGATGCGGCCGGTGGAGAACGACCCCCCGCATCCCCTGGCCAGAAGGCGCATCTGCGAGCCCCTGGGGCTGGGGGTGAGGGCCATCGACGGCCTGCTCACCTGCGGCAAGGGGCAGCGCATGGGGATCTTCGCGGGGAGCGGGGTGGGCAAGAGCACCCTCATGGGCATGATCGCCCGCTATACCCAGGCGGACGTGAACGTCATCGCCCTGGTGGGGGAGAGGGGCAGGGAGGTGCGGGAGTTCATCGAGCGCGACCTGGGCGCGGAGGGGCTGGAGCGCTCGGTGGTGGTGGTGGCCACAAGCGACGAGCCCGCCATGATCAGGCTGAAGGCGGCGCTGGCGGCCACCAGCATCGCGGAGCATTTCCGCGACCTGGGCATGGACGTGCTCTTCATGCTCGACTCCGTCACCCGCTTCGCCATGGCCCAGCGCGAGGTGGGGCTGACGGTGGGGGAGCCGCCCACCACCCGCGGCTACCCGCCCTCGGTTTTCGCCATGCTCCCCCGGCTCATGGAGAGGACCGGCTGCGGGGAGCGCGGCACCATCACCGCCCTCTACACCATCCTGGTGGAGGGCGACGACATGAACGAGCCCATCGCCGACACCTCGCGCTCCATCCTCGACGGGCACATCGTGCTCTCCAGGGACCTGGCGGCGAGGAACCACTACCCGGCGGTGGATATCCTGGCCAGCGTGAGCCGCCTGGCCACGGAGGTCATCGACGGCGATCACCGCGCCGCCGCGGACTGGCTGCGGAGGACCCTGGCGGTGTACCGCGACGCCGAGGACCTCATCAACATCGGCGCCTACCGCCACGGCTCCAACCACGAGATCGACTACGCCATCGCCCACATCCGGGATATAGAGGGTTACCTGTGCCAGGGAGTGGAGGAGAGGTGTACCTGGGAGGAGGCGGTGGAGGGGCTGAAGAGACTGCGGGGGAGTGAGTGACGGTGAGGCCGCGGCTTTCCTGGGCGGTGCGTCGTCCGGGTCTTTCATCGCTGAAGAGACCGCGAGGGAGTGAGTGGCGGTGAAGAGGTTCGAGTTCCGCCTCGAGCCGGTCAGGCGCTACCGGGCCGGAGTGGAGAAGGAGAGGAAGCGCGAGTTCGCGGAGGCGCAGGCGGCCTACGACAGGGAGCTGGCGGAGCTCCGGAGGCTGCGGGACGAGGAGGCCCGGGTGGGAGAAGAACTGCGCCGGGAGCTCAGGGGCAGGTGCGACGCCGAGCGCGTGAGGGCGGGGGAGACCCGCCTGGACCTCCTGCACCTGCGGATCGAAAAACAGGAGGCCAGGGTGCGGGAGGCCCTGCGGCACCTGGAGGAGAGGCGCCGGGCGCTGCTGGAGGCCACCAGGGAGCGCAAGGTCATGGACAGGCTGCGCGAGCTGAGGTGGGAGGACCACCTCTACGAGATGGGCCGCGAGGAGCAGGGATTCCTTGACGAGGTGGCCGGAGGCCGCTTCATCCTGAGAAGGCTTGCGGCGGAGGAGTGAACGACGATGGTCGAGGGCATCGAGGCGGTACGGGCAAGGATAGCGGCCATCGAGAGCCGCCTGCAGGCGCTCGCGGGACGCGATTTCGCCTCCCTGCTCGAGGCCGCGGGCGCTTCGAGGTCGGTCGCACCTGCCTTCGGGGCCGCTTCCGGGCTGTCCGTCTGCGAGAGGGCCGGCAGGCTGGAGGCCTACATGCGCTCGCATAATTACAACCCCTCCCTGGCCGCCGAGGCGCGGAGCTTCGTGGAGGCGGCGGACGCGTACGGCATGGACTGGAGGCTGGGGGTGGCCCTGGCGGCGGTGGAGTCCTCGGGGGGCAGGGAGTGTTTCCGTCCCCATAACCCCTTCGGGATCCTGGGACGCGATTTCGCCTCTTTCCGGGAGGCGGTGTACGAGGTGAACCGCCTGGTGCGCAGCTACGGGTTCGGGAACGACATCCGGGCCATACTTACGAAATACAACCCCACCGGCGGCGAGGGGTATATCCGCACGGTGCTCCGAGAGATGGAGAAGATGTGAGAGAGGAAGGATCGGCGGGGTCATGGAAGGCATTACCGGGGTGATGTCGCGCATAGCGGAGATCGAGGCCCGGCTGCAGAGCTTGAGCGGGGCGTACACCGCCTTGCCCTCCGCCGCGGCGGAGAGCTCCGCGTTCTCCTTCGCCTCCCTCCTCTCGAGGGCGGATGCTTCGCGGGGACAGGCGGTGGTCAACGAGGCCATGCGCTACCTGGGGGTGCCCTACGTGTACGGAGGGGGAAGCCCCGGCGGCTTCGACTGTTCCGGGCTGGTGCAGTACGTCTTCCGCAAGTTCGGGGTCAACCTCACCCATTACACCGTGACCCAGGCCCAGGCGGGCACCCCGGTGTCCCGCAGCGAGCTGCGACCCGGGGACGTCATCTTCTTCGGGGAGAACGGAGGCACCGGCTTCCTCTACCACGTCGGCATATACGTGGGGAACAACAGCTTCATCCATGCCCCCCATACCGGGGACGTGGTGAAGATATCTCGGCTGGAGGGCAAATACGATGCCAACTACGCCTGCGCGCGCAGGTACCTGTAGCCGCTCGCCGTCGGGACGCGGCGGCGCCGGCACAAGCGGACCGTTGCCAGGCGGCGCGAGCGGACCGATGAAGGGCTTATGCCCGGAGGAAAGGAGGTGATGAGGATGGCGCAGGTGATGGCCATGCCGGGCACGGAGGAAAAGGCCTCCCCGACGTGGGCCGGCGCCAGGGGCCGCCCGGCCCGATGCCATGACGGGGAGACGACCCCCTTCCAGTTCTGGCTGCAGGGACTGGCAGGATGCGGACGGGAAGAGGCCGTCGGCGCACGGGGACGGCACGACGGTTTACTCCGCGGCAGCCGCGGCGAGTGCGACACGGGAGGCCCGGAGCGCCTTTCCGCGTCGTGGATCGCCAGGCCGGGGGGAGCGACCGGAGGTGATGACGCGGATGCCGGCATGGTGGTGGAGATGGGGCACGGAGTCACCGCGCCGCTCGCCCGCGCGCTGGCGGCACCCCGGGGTCCGCACATGACCGCGGTGGGCGGGAGCGGGCCGGCGATCTCGAAATGGACCGCGGACCACGGTTCTGCCGGTGCACCGGGGGCTTCCGGGCGAGGAGCCGGGGACCCTCATCCGCTCCCTGGATTGCCGGGGTCACCGGTCGAGGAGTGCGGTCCCGCGCGTACGGTCATGGCAGGGTTTGCCATGACGGTTGCACCGGCGGGGGCGGAGCGCGAGGGCGGCGCCGCTGAAGCGGTGAAGGAAGGCGAGGCGTCAACCGCGGAGCTCACGGCCGGCGAGATACCGGCAGCGAGCGAAGGGGGGAGGGCCACCCCGCCCGGTACGCCCCGCGCGACGCTTCCCGCGGAAAACGGCGCGGCTAAACCGACTGCCCCGGAACGCGCGGCAGCCGGCGTTCCGCGCGAAGAGGCCGCGCTGGAGCCGGAGACCGCCGGCGCCAGGCCGGCGGAGGCAACGGCGAACGCCACCGGATGCCGGGCCGCGGAGGAGGGCCGCGCACGCATTACTGCGGAGGGCGGCGTCGAGAGGGCGCATGCCCGATACGGCATCGCCGCCGGCCGCGAGAGGGCGGAGAGGCCTTCCGCCTCCGACGAGGTCGTGGGGGTGCAGGGCCAGCCGGAGGCGGGAAAAGACCCCGGCTTCCATGCCCGGTTGTCGGGTACGGCGGCGCGGGAGACTTCCACGGGCCGCGCGGAAGCCCGCATGCTCGAGGTGCGCGACCGCATCATAGTGGCCGCCGCCAGGACGGTCAGCCGGGGCGAGACGGTGAGAGCACAGCTCAAGCTGGTGCCCGAATCGCTGGGGAAGCTGGACCTGGAGGTGGAATGGAACGGCGGGGTGACGGTGCGGCTCACCGCCCACAGCGGAGCAGCCTTCGAGGCCATGCAGAGGGGGCTGCCGCAATTGCGCGCCGCGCTGCTGGCAGCCGGGCTCGACCTCGAAGGACTGCATCTGGGAATGGAGGGAGGAGGCGCGCGCGGAGAGACGGCCGCGCGGCGCGGTTCGGCGGGCGCGAGGCGCACGGTTACCGGGGCGGAGGCAGCGGTATCCGCGGTGCGCCCGTCACACGACGGGATACTGGACATCGAGGCGTGAAAGGAGGGACGTACATGCAGGTGAGCGCGAACACGGGGGCGGTCTTCTCCGCGAACTCCGGGACCGCGGGCGCGGAACGCGCCTCGAAGGAACTGGGAAAAGACGCCTTCCTGCGGCTGCTGGTGGAGCAGCTCAAGAACCAGGACCCCTTCAAGCCCCTGGAAAACGGAGAGTTCCTCTCCCAACTGGCGCAGTTCAGGAGCCTTGAGCAGCTGCAGACGCTGGAGAACGCCCTGAGCACCCTGACCATGATGATGGCCGTGGAGCAGGGGGTAGGGCTGCTGGGCAGGAAGGTGGAGGGCACCGGCGCGGCGGGCGAGAGGCTCGCGGGGACGGTGCAGGCGCTCCGCTTCGACGGCGAGGACATCGTGGTATGCCTGGAGGAGGGCGAGCTCGCCCTTGGCGAGGTGGAGAGGATAAGCGCATGAGGCGGGAGGTTCAGGGATGAACGTGAACGGGATACCCGGAGCCGCGGCGGCGGGGAACGGCGCGCCGGCGACCCGGCCTTCGCAAGCGGCAGGCGGGCCTTCGTTCCAGGAACAGCTGCGGGAGAGCGCGCTGCGCTTCACCCGCCACGCCGAGGAGAGGCTGCAGCGGCGCAGCATTTCCCTTGACGGAAGGGACATGGCGCGCCTGGAGGAGGCGGTGAGGGCGGCCGAGAGCAAGGGAGCGGTGAACTCCCTGGTGCTCATGGACGGCCTGGCCCTGGTGGTGAACGTGGCCACGCGCAACGTGGTGACGGCCTGCGAGCGGGACTCGCTGCGCGACGGCGTGTTCACCAACATCGACAGCGCGGTGATCGTGCGCGGCTCCTGAGCGCGGACGCGCGCGGGAAAAAGGCACGGAAGCCCGGACGGGCAAGAGCGACGGAAGGCGCGGACGGCAGAGCAAGAGGTTATGACGACGGAAGGCCGGACCTCCTGCGAGGGGGCTTTCCGCCGGAGCGAAGGAGGTAGATGTAGAGATGATGCGATCCATGTTCAGCGGCGTTTCCGGGCTGCGCAACCATCAGACCATGATGGACGTGGTCGGGAACAACATCGCCAACGTGAACACGGTGGGTTTCAAATCCAGCCAGTTGAGCTTCCAGGACGCCCTCTGCCAGACCATCAGGGGGGCGAAGTCCTCGGGGACCAGCACCGGGGGCACCAACCCCATCCAGATCGGGCTGGGGGTCAAGCTGGCGCTGGTGAGCACCAATTTCTCCCAGGGTTCACTGCAGAACACCGGCCGCATGACCGACCTCTCCATCCAGGGAGACGGGTTCTTCGTGCTCTCCGACGGGGGCGGCCAGTATTACACGCGTGCCGGGTACTTCAGCTTCGACGCGCAGGGAAAGCTCATCAACCCCTCCAACGGCTACGTGGTGCAGGGATGGATGGCGGACTCCAGCGGCAACATCGACACCAACACCGCGCTGACCTCCATCAGCATCCCCGTGGGTCAGACCATGCCCCCCAGCGCCACCACCACCATAAGGTACCAGGGGAACCTGCCCTCCGACGCCTCGGTGGGGGATTCCTTCGTCACCGAGATCAACGTACGGGATTCCCAGGGCATGGCGCACGCCATCACCATGACCTTCACCAAGGCGGGCGTCAACTCCTGGAGCTGGGAGGCCACGGGACCGGCGGGCATCTCCGGCAACACCGGCACCCTCTCCTTCGACAGCGACGGCCTGCTCACCGGCTCCACGGGAGGGCCCATCCAGTTCACCCCCGCGGGGGCGGACACGGTGAGCATCGCTCCGGACTTCGGCACCGCGGGGACCACCAGCGGGGTGACCCAGTTCGCCTCCGCGTCCACGGTGGCCGCGGTGTACCAGGACGGTTACGCCACCGGGAGCCTGCAGAGCATCACCATCAGCGACAACGGCGTGCTGGCGGGGTTCTTCTCCAACGGGCTCAACCTGAGGCTGGCGCAGATCGCCGTGTGCGTGTTCAACAACCCCGAGGGGCTGATAAAGGTGGGAGACAGCATGTACCGCGTCTCCAACAACTCCGGGGAGCCCCTGGTGGGGACGTCGGGTTCCGGTAACCGCGGGGTGATCACGGCGGGCACGCTGGAGATGTCCAACGTGGACCTGGCCCAGGAGTTCACCAACATGATCATCGCCGAGAGGGGATTCCAGGCCAACTCGCGCATCATCACCTCGGCCGACCAGATGCTGCAGGACCTTGTGAACATCAAGAGGTAGGGATGAGGAACCGGAGGGAGGGGCGTTCCTCGCCCCTCCCGACACCGGGAGGTGAGGGGATTGATAGAGGTAACGAGGTTCCACGACGAGCCGGCCATCATCAACGCCGAGCTCATCGAGATGATCGAGGCGCGCCCCGACACCATCATCACCATGACCACGGGGCGCAAGATCATCGTCACCGAGAGCGTGGAGGAGCTGGTGCAGAGGGTCATCGAGTACCGGCAGGCCATACGCCCCATCATCAGGACCAACGCCCCGCTGCTCCCCCTCGAGTGCCCGGCCAAGGCATGCCCTCTGGACGTCATCCCCGGCGGAGGGTGCGTGGAGGAGAGCGTGTCGTTACGGGACACGGAAAGCCCCGGGAAAACGGGGGCGGGTGACGCCATCAACGGAGGATAGACATTGGACATCACCATCCTTGTCGGCACGGTCATAGCGTTCGGCACCCTTCTATGGGGGACCATGGGTACCGGGAGCATCGGGCAGTACATCAACGTGCCCTCGCTGATCATCGTCTTCGGCGGCACGGTGGGGGCGAGCCTCATGACCACCGACATGGCCACCGCCAAGGCCCTGCCCCACATGCTCAAGATCGCCTTCTTCAAGCACAAGCTGGAGTCGGAGAAGGTCATAGAAGAGCTGGTTGGATACGCGGAGAAGGCGCGCCGCGAGGGCATCCTCTCCCTGGACAAGGAGCTCAAGAACATCGACGACGCCTTCATGCACAAGGCGGTGCAACTCCTGGTTGACGGAACCGCACCGGAGCTCATACGCGACATTCTGGAGACGGAGATCATCTTCCTGGAGCAGCGGCACAACAACGGCATCAAGCTCTTCAACGTGGCGGGAGCCCTGGCCCCGGCCTTCGGCTTCCTGGGCACCCTCATCGGCCTTATCGCCATGCTGGTCAAGATGAGCGACCCCGAGACCCTGGGGCCGGCCATGGCCGTGGCCTTGGTCACCACCCTCTACGGGGTCATCCTCTCCAACATGGTCTTCATCCCCCTGGGTGAGAAGCTCAAGGCGCGCAACGAGGAGGAGATCAAGGCCAAGGAGATGATCATCGAGGGCATAATGTCCATCCAGTCGGGCGACAACCCGCGCATCGTGGCCGACAAGCTCAACACCTTCCTTCCCCCGCGCAGCCGTTCCGAGAAGGAGGGCAAGCCCGCGGGCAAGGGAGAGAGGAAAGCCGGCGGCGGGAGCGAGGGCGCCGGCAGGGGAGCCGGGAAAGAGGAGAAGAAGGGAAAAGAGGAGCTGAAGGAGGCGGTATAGCGCACGGGAAAAAATACGCGGCGTGGATTGGCGCCGCGGGATGACGGCCCGGACGGGGAGCAGAGAAAGAGGTAAGGAAGCTCGAAAGGCATGAGGGGGAAGAAGCGCAGGCAGCTCGAGGAACTTGGAGCGAGCTGGATGGCCAGCTACGGGGACATGATCACCCTGCTGCTCTGTTTCTTCATCATGCTCTTCGCCATGTCCACCCTCGACGCCCAGAAGTGGAAGGCGCTGACGGAGTCCATCAAGGAGTCCTTCGGAGCGGAGGGCACCACCCTGCCCGAGGAGATGGAGGTACCCGCGGAGGTCATCACCCAGGAAGTGGTGGAGGTGGTGGAGGAGCAGATGAGCGGGGAGGAAGCACTGGAACAGCTCCAGGAACTCGAGGAGCGCATCGACAGGTTCATCTCGGAAATGGGCCTGGAGTCGGCCATCCAGACGGAGGTGGAGGAGGTGGGCCTGGTCATCCGCATGAGCACGGACGAGATCCTCTTCGAGCTGGGGAGCGCGGAGCTCAAACCCATGGCCATCTCCTTCCTGGACGCGGTGGCGGTGATCCTCAGGGAGACCGCCAACCAGGTCTGGGTGGAAGGCCACACCGACAACATCCCCATCCGGCCCGGGTTCAAATATCCGAGCAACTGGGAGCTCTCCACCGCCCGGGCGTCATCGGTGGTGCGCCACCTCATCGACAGCGGCGGCCTCCCCCCCGAGCGCATGCGGGCGGCGGGTTACGCCGACACCAAGCCGCGTTTCCCCAACGACAGCGACGAACACCGCTATCTGAACCGCCGGGTGGAGATCGTCATCAAACCCCTCGGTGACATAAGGATGGAATACCGGGAGTGGAAAGCCTCCTCGCAGGAAGGAGACGACGCACCCCGGGAGCCGGGGGAGCGGGGAGAGGGCTCTTCCAGCGGCGAGGAGGAGGGCAAAAAGGAGGAGGAGGAGCAGGACCAAGGCGGGCGCTTTCTCGAGTGAGAGCGGCAACATGCAGAAACACCTGGCATACAGCTTTTACCATGTTGCACCATGAAGGAGTCGGCCGTCGCGCCGCCGGGACGTATGAGTCGGCGGCCGGAGGCGGGCCGCGCTGGAGGACGGAGCGCCGGGTCCGCGGGGCGGGTCCGGGGACGAGCGGCGGGAGGTCTGGTTAAAGTGTCGGACGTACTTTCTCAGGCGGAGATAGACGCCCTCCTGGAGGGCATCAGCAAGGGCGAGATCGAGGCGGACGCGCACGAGCGCAAGACCTACCGCACCTACGACTTCCGGCGCCCCACCAAGTTCTCCAAGGACAACCTGCGCACCCTGCATTTCCTGCACGAGACCTTCGCACGGCAGCTCTCCAGCGCCCTCGCCGGCTACCTGAGGACCAACGCCCGCTGCCTGCTGGACTCCGTGGAGCAGGTCACCTACGAGGAGTTCCTGCGCTCCCTCCCTTCCCCCACCCTGATCTGCATCTGCAGCCTGGGAACGCCGGAAAAACCCGTGGTCATGGAGATGAGCCTCTCGCTGGCCTTCGGTATCATCGACCGCATACTCGGGGGCCCGGGGATGGGGGGAGTGCAGGAGAGGGAGCTCACGGAGATCGAGCAGGCGATCATCGAGGAGATCCTGACCCTGGTGCTGGTGGAGCTCTCCAAGGCGTGGTCCACGGTGGTGGAGGTGGAGTTCCACCTCGAGAAGATGGAGGCGCATCCCCAGTTCGTGCAGGTGGTCTTCCCCACGGAGATAATCCTGGCCGTCTCCCTGGAGGCGGAGGTGGGCGCAAGCGAGGGGTTCATCAACTTCTGCATCCCCTTCACCAGCCTGCAGGAGATACTCGACGGCTTCAACACCGAGAAATGGCTCTCCAGCCGCCCCCGGGAAGAGGCGGTTAGGCGGCTGGCGGTGAGGGAGGACCTGGCATCGGTGAGGGCTCCCCTCGTGGTGGAGCTGGGTCGTGCGCGCATATCCCTCTCCGACCTCAAGAGCCTCAAGCCCGGCCAGGTCATCCGCCTGGACAGCAGGGTTGACGACGCCGTGGTGGTGAAGATCGGCAGGACCCCAGCCTACCTCGCCTGGCCCGGTACCTCCCGCGGGAAGATGGCCGTGCGCATCCACGCCCGCATAGACGAGGAGGGCGTCGCGGACATGCTCTGAGTCCGCTCGGTGCGTCCCATCGCGCCTTCTGACGCGGGCGGGCGGCCGACCGCGAACCCCGCGCGCATATCCCCCTCGAGGAAAAGACGCGTTAAGGCGCCGTCCGGCGGGCCGCGGCACGGGTGCTATGATAGGGGCATGCGCAGATTGATCCGGAACGGAAAAGGCGGCGTGGTGATCGCCATCGACGGACCCGCGGGAGCGGGCAAGAGCACCGTGGCCCGGGAGCTCGCCCGCCGGCTGGGCATGGGGTATCTGGACACGGGAGCCATGTACCGCGCTCTCACCCTGGAGGCGCTGCGCCGGCGCCTGGACCTGGAGGACGCGGAGGCGCTGTCTCGCCTGGCGGCTTCCCTGGAACTGGAATCGGTGTTCCTTCCCGGGGAGAGTCCGCCCTACCGGGTGCTCATGGGAGGCGAGGACGTCACCGCCGGGGTTAGGTCGCGGGAGGTCTCGGCGCACGTGTCGCAGGTTTCATCCCACGCAGCGGTGCGCGCCGAGATGGTGCGCAAGCAGCGCGCCATGGCGGAGGGGCGCGACATGGTGGTGGAGGGCAGGGACGTGGGGACGGCGGTGTTCCCCCAGGCCCCGGTCAAGTTCTTCGTGACCGCCTCGGTGACGGAACGCGCCAGGAGGCGGCACCGCGAGCTGGTGACGGACGGTCACGAGGTATCGCTCCGGGCGGTTCGCGAGGAGATGGCGCGACGGGACCGCCTGGACTCCACGCGCGAGACCGACCCCCTGCGCCGCGCCCCGGACGCGGAGGTGGTGGACACCACCGGACTCAGCGTGTCCCAGGTGGTGGAGAGGCTGATGCGGAGGGCGCGGGAGAGGCTGGAGGAGGTGGCCGGCGAGCCATGAGCACCGCCTCGAGGACGCTCAAGAAGAGCCGCTGGTCGCCGCCGCGGGTGGAGGCGGTGCGGGAGGGGTCGCCCTGCGAGGGAGCGGTGGAAGAGGGGGACCTGCTTCTGGAGATCGGCGGAAGGCATCCCCTGGACGTACTGGACGTGCTCTACCTGGGGGCGGAGGGCCGCGTGCGACTGCGCCTGCGGCGCGGGGGCAGGGAGCTGACCCGGGTGATAAGGAAACCGCCCGAACAGCCCCTCTCCCTCCTCTTCGACCGGGCGGTCTTCGACGGGGTGCGCCGCTGCGCCAACCGCTGCGTGTTCTGCTTCGTCGACCAGATGCCTCCGGGGCTGCGCGCCTCTCTCTACCTCAAGGACGACGACTACCGCCTCTCCTTTCTCCACGGCAATTTCATCACCCTCAACAACCTCTCGCGCGGGGACGTGGAGAGGATAAGGAAGATACGCATCTCGCCTCTCTACGTATCCCTGCACGCCACCCGTCCCTCCCTGCGCGCGGAGCTCATGGGCGCCGGCGCGGAAAGGGGGCTGGCGGTGTTGAGGGAGCTTATGGAGGCGGGACTGGAGGTGCACCTGCAGGTGGTGGTGTGCCCGGGGATCAACGACGGCGACGAGCTCGAGCGCACCTTCCGCGATGTGCTGGAGGATTATGACAACGCCTCCTCCCTGGCGGCGGTGCCCGTGGGACTCACCCGCTTCGCCCACCGCCTGCCCCGCCCCCTGCGCGCCCACGACTCCCATTCCGCGGCTGCGGTCCTGGATCTGGTGGAGGAGTTCCAGGCCCTGGCGCTGGAGAGAACCGGAAGGCGCCTCTTCTTCGCCGCGGACGAGTTCTATCTCCTGGCGGGCAGGGAGTTCCCTCCCGAGGAGGAGTACGAGGATTATCCCCAGCTCGAGAACGGGGTGGGGATGGCGAGGAAGTTCCTGGAAGAGGCGGCAAGGGCCGCACGGGAAGGCGGATCTCACGCGCCGCGCCGCGGCGTGCTCACGGGGACGCTGGGAGCGGCGGTCCTGGAACGGGCGCTCAAGGAGGCGGAAACGGGAGCCGAGCTGGTGCGGGTGCGCAACCTTCTCCTGGGGGAGACGGTGACGGTGAGCGGGCTGCTGGCGGGACGGGACGTGATATCCGCCCTGCGGGAGGCGCCCCCGTCCTGCGGTGAGCTGCTGCTGCCGGAGACCGCGCTGCGGGAGGGCCGCTTCCTGGACGACCTCACGCCCCTCGAGGTGGAAGGGGCGACGGGTTTCAGGATCGTCCCCTGTCCCGTTGACGGCGGCGAGTTCCTCGGGCAACTGGCCGGTGAGAGAGGAGACGGGGTTGCGCGCTGACCTTCCCCTGGTGGCGGTGGTGGGAAGGCCCAACGTGGGCAAGTCCACCCTGGTCAACCGCATGGTGGGACACGGCGACGCCATCGTGGAGAGCAGGCCGGGCGTGACCAGGGACCGCAATTATTTCACCGCCTCATGGAGGGGCAGGGATTTCCGCGTCGTGGACACCGGCGGCCTGGATCCGGTGGCGGAGGACGGGCTGGCGCAGGCGGTGGGAAGACAGGCCATGCAGGCGGTGCGGGAGGCGGACCTGGTGTTGATGATGGTGGACGCCTGTGAGGGGATCACCGCCGCCGACGAGGAGGTGGCGGAGGCGCTGCGCCGCGCGGGAAAGCCGGTCATCCTGGTGGCCAACAAGGTGGACAACCAGCGGCGCGAGGACGACGCCGTGGAATGGTATTCCCTGGGAATGGGGGACCCCTGGCCGGTGTCGGCCATGCACGGGCGCAACATCGGGGACCTCCTGGACGCGGTGGTGGAGGCGCTCCCGGAGCCCCTGGAGGAGGGGGAGGATGAGGAGGAGACCGGTGAGACGGTGGTGGCCATCGTGGGAAGGCCCAACGTGGGCAAGTCCACCCTCTTCAACCGCCTCATCCGCGAGGAGCGCTCCATCGTCAGCGAGATCCCCGGCACCACGCGGGACGCCATCGATACCCGGGTGGAGGTGGAGGGCAGGGCTTACCGGTTCATCGACACCGCGGGCTGGCGGAGGCGCACCCGCGTAAAGGAGGGCGTGGAGTTCTACAGCCTGGTCAGGGTATGGAGGGCCATCGACCGCGCCCAGGTGGTGCTGCTGGTGGTGGACGCCTCGCAGGGAGTGACCGAGCAGGACCAGAGGATAGCCGCGCGTATCCGTGAGGATGGCCGCGCCTGCGTGGTGGTCCTCAACAAGTGGGACCGCGTGAAGGCGGAGGGAAATCCCCGGGAGGCCTTCGAGGACGCCCGCGAGGAGCTGCGACACGTGGCCTACGCCCCCTTCCTCAGGGTGAGCGGGCTCACCGGCGCGGGGGTGAAGCGCATACTGCCGGCGGTGGACCGCGTGCGGCGTGCCTGGGAGTCGCGCGTCCAGACCTCGCATCTCAACGAGTTGCTGCACCGCGTGCTATCCCAGACCCCGCCGCCCTCCCGCAGGGGCAGGCGTCTGCAGATCTACTACCTGACCCAGGCGAGGACCGCCCCCCCGCAGTTCGTGTTCTTCGTCAACCGCCCCGACCTCGCCGATCCCTCCTACGAGCGCTTCCTGGAGCGCAAGATCCGGGAGAGCTTCGATTTCGAGGGCTCGCCGCTGCGCATAGTGCTGCGCTCCCGCCGCGCCACGGAGAGATAGAGGGGTTAGACCGCCTCCCTCCAGCGGACCTCCCGAATTCGTCGCCAGGCGCGCCCCATCCTGCCCGGGCGGTGGAAACCATGCCCTCCTCGATGTGTTATATTCAGCATATTCCTCGCGACCTGCGCCTTGCTTCCGCGGGACGGAGTTCCCTCCCGGCGGGATGTCGGCGCGGTGATGGAGGATGAGGCCTTTCGTTTTGTGGTTACGCCGCACGGCGGGGACCCGGCGGCATTGCATGATGGGAGATGGGACCATGGCATTGCGGGCGGCGTTGTGGATCGCGGCGAGCTACCTCATCGGCTCCATACCCTTCGGCCTGGTGGTCTCCAGGCTGAAATTCCACCGGGACCTGCGCGAGCTGGGCTCGGGAAACATAGGCGCCACCAACGTGCTGCGCAACTTCGGCGCCCGCGCCTTCGTGGCGGTGATGATCATGGACATGGCCAAGGGGGTGGCGGCGGTGGCCGTGGGAAGGGCGCTGGGCCTGGGCCCCAGCCTCTCGCTGGTGGCCGGGCTGGCCTCCATCGTGGGCCACAACTGGAGCCTCTATCTGGGCTTCAAGGGGGGCAAGGGGATCGCCACCAGCGGAGGGGTGATCATCGCCGCTTACCCATGGCAGGTGTCGGTGGCCGTGGTGGGAGTATTCCTCCTCATGGTGCTGCTCTCGCGCATCATGTCCGTGGGATCGATATGCGCGGCGGCGGCCTTTCCCCTTTCCACCTTCCTGGTGTTGCACTCCCGCCTCTCCGCCTACTGGCCCCACCTGGCGGTGTCCTGCCTGGCGGCGGCCTTCGCCCTCTACAAGCACCGCGAGAACATGGCCCGCCTGGCGAGGGGCGAGGAGCCGAGGATCAGGCTGAGGAGACCGCGGGGGGAGGAGGCCGGGGCATGAGGATCGCGGTGGTGGGAGCGGGGAGTTGGGGGACGGCCATGTCCGCCCACCTCCGCCTCTCGGGCCATGAGGTGAAGGTGTGGGCGCGGGAGCCGGAGGTGGTGGAGGGCATCAACCGCGATGGCCGCAACCCCTTCTACCTGAGCGACGTGGGACTCCCGGAGGGCATCCGGGCCAGCGGGGATCTCGAGGAGGCGCTGCGCGGAGCGGAGACGGTGGTGATGGCCGTCCCCTCGCGCTGGACGCGCGAGACGGCGCGGGCGACGGCGCCCTATGTGCCCCCGGAAGCAGCGGTGCTCAACCTCGCCAAGGGATTCGACTACGAGACCGCCCGGCGTCTCTCCGAGACCATCGCGGAGGAGTTGGGGCGCGACGCGGGCCGGGGGGTGGCGGTGCTCTCCGGCCCCAACCACGCCGAGGAGGTGGCGAGGAAGGTGCCCAGCGCCACGGTCATCGCCTCCGGAGACCCCGCGCTCTCCCGCTCCCTGCAGGAGGCCTTCAACTCCCCTTACTTCCGGGTCTACACCAACCCCGACGTCATAGGCGTGGAGGTGGGAGGAGCCTTCAAGAACGTCATCGCCATCGCCGCGGGGGTGCTGGACGGACTGGGCCTGGGGGACAATACCAAGGCCAGCCTGATAACCCGCGGCCTGGCCGAGATGGCCCGCTTCGGCAGCGCCATGGGCGCCAACCCCAAGACCTTCTCCGGGCTCTCCGGCATCGGGGACCTCATCGTCACCTGTATCAGCCGCCACTCCCGCAACCGCGGCTTCGGCGAGAGGCTGGGGAGGGGCGACAAGCCGGGCCACATCCTGGCCGAATCCAGGATGGTGGTGGAGGGGGTGTTCGCCACCCGCACGGTGGCCATGCTTGCCGGAGAACTCGGCGTGGAGCTGCCCATAGCCAACGCCGTGAAGGCCGTGATAGAGGAGGAGGCGACCCCGGCCGAGATGCTGGAGCAGCTCATGACCCGCCGCCTGCGCGAGGAAACGGAATAAACCATGGGGTCAGCCCCGGACATGGGACATCCTGCCCATGAGGTAAATCACGGACGCGGAACCATCCCCGTTAGCTGACGGGCGCCGGTTGCGTCCTGAACGCCGCTCCGCCAGGAATACATGGGGTAAGCCCCGGACACGGGAAGAATTCCGTTTGCGGACCGGAGCCCGATGCGAAATCGGCCATGGCGCCGCTATGCGATGTACGTATGCGCGGCATCAACCGCGAACCTCCCCGATGGAGCGTTACGCGCACCGCCGCGAACCGGCGGAATCCTGAAACACCCTTTCCCCGCATCCGTCCCGGTCATGGCGACGCGGAGTTAAAGGCTGCCCTCCCAGGCCTGAGGCGACCGCCCTGTGACCATCGGTTGTCGATCCCGCCGTGTTCCCCTCGCCCTCCATTTTCTCGCCCTGCATAAACGGCAGGAGAACCCCTCTCGAGGAAGGCCTTGAGCGCCGGGGTATCCCTGCCAGCGGGAGAGATGTGGCGGCACGGAGGAAATGTCGTCGCCGGCGTGTAAGATTTCCCTGCTTGATGAGGAGGTTGCCTTGCGCAGGATCCTTTTTACGCTTGCCGTCCTGATCGCCCTGCTGCTGGCGGTGGAGGTAGGGATGACCATGTTCAGCCAGCGCGGCCTTGCGCTGGCCTTGCGCGGCCGGCACGGCCTTCCCCGGGACCTGGAGGCCAGGATAAGCTCCTTCCCCCTCCTGGTGAGCCTGGCGCGCAATCACCTCGCCGAGCTGCATCTGACCTGGGAAGGCACGTTGACCATGGTCCACGACGGCAGCGGAGAAGAGATCCCGTGCTCGGGGTCGGTTAGGTTATACGACGTCGAGTTGGACCTATCCTCGCTGCTCAAGGGAAAGCTGGAGCTGAGGAGCATATCACGCCTGGAGGCCGCACTTTCCCTCGACAGGGAGGCGGTGGCGACGATGCTCGAGAGGGGAAAAGATGAGGTGACCTTAGAGGAGGGAAGGGTCTGCCTCCTGGAGGGCGGCGCGAAGCGTAAACTGAGGGTCAAGGTGGTGGACGAGAACACCATCGCCCTGGAGGAATCGGCTCTGTCCACCGGAGGTTCAGGTTCAGGAAACGTATATCAACCATCCGTTTATACCTTTGACTTTCGCGCTATCCCCCTGGAGGCGGAGTTCGGAACGGCCAGCATAACGGGGGAGCGACTGCGCATAGAGATCTCTATACCAATGTGGGAGGGTTATCTGTGATGCCTTCAGGATTGATGAAGAAAAACTCACGCCTTGATACCTCGATGAAAGGTTTACCCTCATGGTATCGACTTATGGTAGAGAGTGAGAAGGAATTGAAGGGGATTTAAGCGAATATCCTTGACAGAACAATATTTAGTGGTTTAAGATTTATGCCAAACACAATATGTTGTGTTTGGCGTTTGGGGAGGGGATAGAAGATGAAATGCCCCTTTTGCGGTTTCCCGGACAGCAAGGTGATCGACTCGCGAAGCGCGGACGGCGGGCAGGTGATAAGGCGCCGCAGGGCCTGCAAAGGTTGCGGGAAGAGATTCACCACCTTTGAGCGATTCGAGCAGTTTCCCGTGGCGGTGATCAAGCGCAGCGGAGACAAGGAGCCCTACCGCAGGGAGAAGATACTGGTGGGATTGCGCAAGGCCTTCGAGAAAAGGCCCGTGACCAGCCAGCAGATAGAGGACCTGGCAACGGAGATAGAGGCTGAGCTGAGGTCGGAGGGAAAGAGCGAGATACCTTCCAGCGCCATCGGAATGGCGGTGCTGCGGAAGCTGAAGGAGGTGGACGAGGTGGCTTACTTGAGGTTCGCCTCCGTTTACAAGGAGTTCAAGGATCTGAGCGAGTTCCAGAGCGAGCTGGGGCAGCTCCTGGAGAAGAAAGAGCGCAAGTGAGCGTGGGTGCGCGGAAAGGGGGGAACTGAGTTGACGGCAGCGAGCAATATAAGGGTTCTGAAGAGGAGGGAGAGGGCGGAGGACGCCACGGATATCGCCCTCCTGGTGAGCACCTCCTCCAAGGAGGAGATAAACCTCTGGGACAAGAGCAAGATCGTGGATTCGCTCATCCTGGAGACGGACGCCAGCCCGGAGCTCGCCCGGACCATCGCGGACCGGGTGGAGCAGCGGATCGTGGAGGGACACATGAACACCGTGACCACCTCCATAATCCGCGAGCTGGTGGACCTGGAGCTCCTGGAGCGAGGGCTGGGCACCATGCACAAGCGTCACTCCCACCTCGGCCTCCCCATGTACGACGTGGAGCAGATCATCACCAGCGCCAACAAGGAGAACAGCAACACCACCCACAACCCGGAGTCCATCAACCTCACCCTGGCGGAGGCCATCCTCAAGGAGTTCGCGCTGCGCAAGGTCTTCTCGGAGGACATCGCCCGCGCCCACATGGTGGGCGATATCCACCTCCACGACCTCGGATTCATCATCCGGCCCTATTCCTATCTCGGAGACACCGTGATCCACTGGCGCGTGAAGGGCTCGCCCCTGGTGTTCACCACCACCATGGAGCAGCTCTATCACCTCCTGGGAGGCGAGACCCGTCCCGAGCCCACGGTAAGGGTGAAATACCCCTCGCGGCTGGAGATCCTCGACCGCGGGGGCAACTGGACGGAGATCAGGCGGGTGGTCAAGAAGGACCGCCTGGGCAAGCAGATGATCTTCCTGGCCACCTCTGACGGAAAGCGCATCGTGGTGACCCACGACCACCCGGTGATCACCACCGACGACGTCAAGCCCGCTTCCCTGGTGCGTCCGGGGGACGAGGTGGAGACCATCGAGGTGGGGGAGGGCCGCGAGAGGGGCATGGAGGAGCTCGACATCGCCCACCTCCTGGAGGCCAGCGCGGTGACCCTCAAGTTCCGTTTCAACGCCGAGGACATGGTGCTGGCGCACCAGAGGATGAACGAGCTGGTGGCCGGCGCCTCGCGCGCCTCCCGTCCCGCGAGGACAGCGCGGGGGACGCGCCCCGCGGTGAACCGCGCGCGGGTGGTGATGGCGGAGCCGGTGGAGGTCCTGGACGTCTACATATACGACGTCACCACCGCCAGCGGCACCCTCATCGCCGACGGCATCTATTCCCATAACTGCGGGGGGCACAGCCTGGACTACATCAAGAAGTACGGCATCTCCCTGCCCAACATCACCAGCACCTCCAGGCCGGCCAAGCACCCCGAGGTGCTCATCGGGCACATGGTGAAGATGGCCTCCACCCTGCAGTCCCATTACGCCGGGGCCATAGGCTGGGAGGCGGTGAACATGTTCTTCGCCCCCTATCTCGTGGGACTGGGGTACGACCGCATCAAGCAGCTCGCGCAGATGCTCATCTATGAATTCAACCAGCTCGCCGGGGCCAGAGGGTCGCTGCGCGCGGACGAGAAGATCTTCGTTTACGACCGCCTGAAGCAGAGCATGGATCTGGTGGAGATCGGGCCGTTCGTGGAGTCTTTCACCGGAACGGAGGGCGAGGCCACCGCGCCCGTCGAGGGCGACCGCTACTACGCGGTCAGCTTCGACCACCGCACCGGGAAGACCCGGCTCGCGCGCATCTACGCGGCCATAAGGCATGATAACAACCACCGTATCGTCGAGCTCACCACGGGGCAGGGACAGGCGGTCAAGGTGACCGACAACCATTCCCTCTTCGCCTTCGACGAGCGCGGAGAGGTGGTAAAGGCCCTCCCGCGGGAAAACCCGGAAACGGTGCTCACGCCCGCCGTCATCGATATCGACTCCGCGCCGGGGACAATCGATGTGCTGGCCCTGCTGGCGGGCAACGGCGGCGTGGAGGAAGACGGCAAGGTGTTCATGGAGTCAAGGGGCCGCAGCAGGCTGGGCATCGATCGCCGCCTGGAGGTTACGCCGGAGCTGGCGCGCTTGCTAGGCTACTATGTCGCAGAGGGCAGCCTGGGATCCCAGGTGCGCCTGCATCTCTTCGAGAGCGCCCTGGAGGCGGACGCCGCGGCCTGCGTGGAACGGGTCTTCGGGGTATCCTGCACCGTTCGCGACGGCACCTGCCATTTCGGAGGCAAGGCCCACGTCGCGCTCTTCGAGGCCCTTTGCGGCAGGGGAGCGGAGAACAAGCGCATCCCCGCCGCCGTCCTGCTGGGGGACGAGGAGGTGGTGCGTGAGTTCCTGGCCGCCTACCTCTCCGGGGACGGTTATGTATCGCGCAGCCGCATCGGTTGCAGCACGGTATCGGATACCCTCAAATCCCATCTATGGTTCGCCTTCACTCGCCTCGGCGCTACGCCAAGCATGAGGACGGACAGCCTGGAGCCGTCGACCATCGGCGGGGTACAGGTGGGGAAGGCAGCCCGGAGGCACGTGCTGGCCATCGGCAGGCAGCACCTGGACCGGGTGTACTTCGCCCATCCACGTAAGGAGAGCGAGCGGTTGAGGTTGATCGCTTCGGGGAGCGGAACCCACGGCCTGCGGAGGTATTCATACCGACACCTTGAGCCGCTGATCAAGGAGGCGCTGGGGAACCGCATCTCGTTGAAAAAGACCGGCCGGCTCACCCCGGAAAAGATAGCGGAGCTGCGTGAGGAGGTGGAGAGTCGCCTGGCCTGCGTCGATATACGGCTGCTCGAGCAGCTCTACGGCGAGGACCTCACGGAGCTCTGTCGGAGGTACGTAGAGGATGCGGGGCTACCCTACAGCACGGCAAGGGGCCTGCTGGGTTCGCTGGAGGACGGCCGCGTCCCGGTACATGGCTGCCACCTGAGGCCGGATGCGGTGCTGGAGGGGACGGAGTACGGCGGCGTGGAGATGCGCGGGGTGCTCGACTCCCTGTATCTTCCGTGTGCCCTGGAGGAAAAGGAAGAAGAGGGCGGAGGTCGATTCTTCGACGCCCGGCAACTGGACTCGAATTTCAACATGCTCAAACGGGGGCTGGAGCTGGCGCTGGAACAGCACCGGCGTCTCTCGGAACTGAGCCTTGCCCTGGAGCGCAGCGAGAACCTCCTCCCGGCCTCCGTGCGCTCCATCGAGGAGATCGAAGGCCAGCCCTACGTCTACGATATCGGGGTGGAGGAGACGGAGAACTTCCTCACCGGCGACGGCATCTTCGCCCACAACAGCCAGGTGGTGTTCACCGACTTCAACCTCTACTGGAACGTGCCGCGCCATTTCCGCGACACCCCGGCCATCGGGCCGGGCGGAGAGTACACCGGCAAGACCTACAAGGATTACGAGAAGGAGGCCCAGACATTCCTCAAGGCGCTCTTCGAGGTATACCTGGAGGGGGACGCAATGGGCAAGACCTTCGTGTTCCCCAAGCCCCTGCTGCACATCAACGAGGACTTCTTCCGCACCGAGGGCCATGAGGAGTTCCTGGACCTGGCGTGCAAAGTCGCCTCGCGACAGGGCATCACCTACTTCGTGTTCGACCGCGGGGACGAGATAACCGTCTCCCAGTGCTGCAGGCTCAAGTTGAGGCTCAAGGAGCAGGACCTGCAGGAGACCATGACCCCGGAGAGGATGCGCTTCTCGGCCCTCCAGAACATAACCATCAACCTCCCGCGCATCGCCTACAAGGCCAACGGCTCGGACGAGGTGCTGTTCCACGAGCTGGAGAAGGCCATGCAGATGGTGGCCAAGGCGCATCTTCAGAAAAAGGAGTTCATCGCCGGCCTCATGGCCCTGGGCATAAAAGGCCCGCTGTCGGTGCTCTGCGACGACAAGGACGGCGAGCCTTACCTGCGCCTCGACCGCCTCACCTACCTGGCGGGGCTCCTGGGACTCAACGAGATGGTGCAGTACCACACGGGCATGGAGCTCCACCAATCCCAGGAGGCCCTGAAGTTCGGGCTCAAGGTGGTGGCGCATATGAACCTCACCTGCAAGCGCCTCTCCGAGGAGTACGGCATCAACATGGTGCTGGAGGAATCCCCGGCGGAGTCCAGCGGCTACCGCCTCGCCAAGCTGGACATGAAGTACTATCCCGCACAGGCCATGCAGGTGCTCAAGGGGGATATCGAGCGCGACGAGTTCTACTACACCAACAGCGTCCACCTCAACGTGGAGGCGGACATCGACTACATCGAACGGGTGCAGAAGCAGAGCCTCTTCCACCCCCTCATCGAGGCGGGGGCCATCTGCCATATCTGGCTGGGAGAGCACGAGCCGGATCCCGCATCCATCAAGAACTTCGTCATCAAGACCTTCCGCAACACCCATTACTCCCAGATCGCCTTCTCGCCGGAGTTCACGGTGTGCAACGACTGCCGGCGTACCCACCGCGGCCTGCACGCGTCATGCCCGCACTGCGGGTCGGAGGACGTCTACGGCATCACGCGCATCGTGGGCTATTTCTCCAAGATAACCACCTGGAACAAGGGCAAGGTGGGAGAGCTCAAGGACAGGGTCCGCACGAGCCTGAAAGGAGGTATGGAGGGTGCAGCATCTGAAGGTGTTCGTTAAGCAGGACTGCAACAAGTGTCCGGCCGCCAAGGAGATCGCCGGTCGTTTTCCCCACACGGAGATATACGACATCGAGGAAGTGGACGGGCTGGCGGAGGCGGCGTTCTACAGCGTGCTCTGCACGCCCTCCATCATCGTGGTCGACGACAGCGGGCGCGAGGTGCATGCCTGGCGCTGCGAGGTGCCCACGCCGCGCGACGTGGCGGAGCACCTGAACTGAGGGGCGAGATGTCCGCCTTCCAGCGCGTCAGGGGCCTTCAGCCCGCCAGCATGATCGACTGGCCGGGGAAGATATGCAGCGTGATCTTTCTGGGCGGGTGCAATTTCCGCTGCCCCTACTGCCACAACCCGGAGCTGGTGGAGGAAAAGGAGGGCGGGGAGGCGCTGGCATGGGGTGAGGTGCTCCGCTTCCTGCAGGGCCGCAGGGGGTGGATAGACGGCGTCGCCATCACCGGGGGAGAGCCCTGCATCCACGCCGACCTGCCGCTCATGTGCGCGGAGCTCCGCTCCCTGGGTTTCGCGGTGAGGATCGATACCAACGGGTCACGGCCCCAGGTCTTGCGGAACATGCTGCAGGGCGGCGTCCTGGACGCGGTGGCCATGGACCTGAAGACCTCCCTGGAGCGCTATCCCGGGGTGGTGAGGCGACCCGTGGACCCCGCGGCCATCCGCGCCTCCGCGGAGGCCATCCTGGAGAGCGGGCTGGAGCATGAGTTCCGCTGCACGGTGGTCCCCGGGCTGGTGGGGTTCGAGGACCTCGAGGAGCTGGCGCGCATGATCAGGGGGGCGTCCTCCCTGGTGCTGCAGCAGTTCCGTCCCCAGGTCACCCTCGACCCGGAGTACGGAGGCGTCCGGGGGTACGCGGACGAGGTGCTGGCGCGTTGGGCGGAGATGCTCTCGGAGTACGTCCCCACCAGGGTCAGGGGCCTGGTGGGGATGGGGACTTCGTGAGGTCCGGGGTTGGAGAGGCTCCCTCGCCTGCGCGTCGCGGCGGCGGTGACGCGCGCGGACAGGCTGCTCCTGGTCAGACACCGCAAGGGGGAAGAGGAGTATTACCTCCTTCCCGGGGGAGGAGTAAAGTGGGGTGAGAGCATGACGGAGGCGCTGCATCGGGAGGTGCGCGAGGAGACCGGTCTGGAGGTGCAGGCCGGGCGCCTTCTTTGCGTGAGCGAGACCCTGTACCCGGACGGCTCCCGGCATATCGTCAACCTGGTGTTCAGGGGAGTGGAGAGGGGAGGGGAGCTGAGGCCCTCTTCGGATCCCCGGGTGGAGGGATGCGCCTTCGTGGAGCTGGACGAACTGGCGGGGTTGAGGCTCTACCCCCCCATGGCGGCCTTCCTGCAGCGCGCCTGCGCGCACGGCTACCGCGGAGGGGGCATCTACCTGGGCACCATGTGGAGGGATTGAATTGGAAAAGGATGGTAGCGGAGCCTCGCAGCGCGACCCCTTCGCCGATCCCAGCGCCCTGCTGAGGGAGGGCGACCCGGCGGACATCGCGGAGCGCACGGGAGTGCCCTTCCGGGACGGCGCGTTCAGGCTCTCCTTTTTGCGCTGGGAGCTATCCGTCACCCACCCCGGGCTCGCCTTCAGCGCTCCCAGGTTCCTGGACACCTACGTGGTCAGGCTGCTGGCCTTCCTCTATCTGGCAAAGGCCAGGGCGGGCCCCCCGGCCAGCCGCTGGATTCCCTACCGCGAGCTCAAGGACGGCCTCTTCTACTCCAAGAGCTTCGCGGAGACGGTGGAGGAGAAGCTCTGCCGCAGGTTCGGGGAGGACCTGGAGGGCATGGCCGCCGCCTGCGAAGCCCTGGGCGGCAGGAGGGTGGACCAGGGGGACCTGGGGTTGGTCCTCAACACCCTGCCGCACCTCCCCCTCCTCATCATCGCCTGGAGGGGAGACGAGGAGTTCCCCCCCAACCTCCGCATCCTCTTCGACGCCTCGGCCACCGACTACCTCAACGCCTTCGAGCTGCGCATGCTCTGCGGGGAGGTGAGCAGCCGCATAATCGCCGTGGCCGACGGCAGGCTGGAGCTGCCTCCTGCGGAAGAATAAGGCCGAGCGGCAGCTCTGGCGGCGTAGCGTGTCTCCATATCGGTCGGGTGACCGAGTGGTAAGCACAGGGGAAGTCGGCGCGTCGGCGTGCGCGGGCATGGCTCGAAAGGAGAAACGGGAGAGGAGGATGCGGTGCCCGCGGGGAGGTCCCCCGCAGCGGATGGCGGGGGTGGTCTTGCTGACCTGTCTTTATAGTATATGATTAACTAGTTAATGATTAGACAAGGGGAGAGGGATGGCGACCTCGAGGACGGCGGCCATGATCCTCGGCCTGCTGGCGGAGGGGGAGAGGCATGGCTACGAGCTGCTGCGGGAGATGGAGGAGCGCGGGCTGCTGCGCTGGACCCGCGCCAGCCGGGTCTCCGTGTACAAGAACCTCGCCCGCCTCGAGGAGGAGGGCTGCCTGGTGTCCTGGCGGGAGAAGGAGGGCAACCTGCCGGAGAGGATCGTCTACGGCATAACCGCGGAGGGAGAGCGCAGGCTCAAGGAGATGCTCTTCGACCTCTGCTCCTCCCGCGAGCCCCTGCGCATGGACTACGCGGTTGGCGCCGCCTTCCTGGAACGCCTGGAGGCGGGAGAGGCGCGGGAAGCCCTAGAGGCGAGAAGGGATTTTCTGCGGGGGCAGATAAGGGGCCTGGCGAAGGAGCGGGAGATGCTGGCGGGCCTGGAGGGGCTCTTCGTGGAGCCCGCATCGGCGGCCTCGATCGCCGGGCTGCGCCGGGCGCTGTCGCATGGCTTAAT
>FWPV01004355.1_pt1 | contig 30458 bp, 32 predicted proteins | sample 2228371 | NCBI WGS metagenome assembly FWPV01 (sample SAMEA103939776, study PRJEB20133) | metagenome | reverse complement strand
TCGGCGGGGGCACGGTAATTTACGGCAGCAACTATATCCACGCCAATACCAGGATCGGCAGGAACGTCATCGTCCACATCGGGGCAATTATTGGGACAGAAGCGACTCCTTTTGCCAGGGACGCACAATATGAGCTGGAGAAGTTCCCTCAGGTCGGCGGCGTTGTAATAGAGGACGATGTTGAGGTGGGCTCGGGTACCATCATAACCAGAGGAGCGATGGAGGATACTGTTATCGGACAGGGAACAAAGATAGGCGGTCTGTGCTACTTTGGTCATGGAGCGGTAATCGGCAAGCACTGCCATATAATGCCTCGTAGTTTTTTGGGGGGCTACTGCCAAATAGGGGACTACTCGCAGGTGTCAGCGGGTGCCTGCATCAGGAATACAATCCATGTGGGCAGGAGAGCACTTGTGGGCATGGGAGCTGTGGTAACTAGGGATGTAGGTGACAATAAGATCGTTTTCGGCGTGCCGGCAAGAGAGCAAGGTGAAAACCCTCAATAGCTATGATGAAGGCTGGTCCACTAACTGCTCGAGGAAAGGGAAGGTCTGAAACCATTCGCTTTTTATTCCCGCACATCATCATAAATACGTCCATAGCGTCCATTGCCAGGCTGCAAATGCAGCAGTCTTCTCAATTCGCTTGGCGCCATGATTTTCCTTTCATTAGCTTCAGCCAGTACCCGGACGCGGCGCAATAAGTCGGCATTGCGTGCTAGCCGGGTGCGAGCGGGGTCATAATAGATGTTGTCTTCGATGCCAATTCTTACTCCGCCGCCAGTAGCCACTGCCAGGGAAGTCATCATTAGTTGACAGTCACCCACGCCGCCCAAGCTCCAGATAGAGTTCGATGGCAAATCGCGTATCATAACGCCGGCGTGCAGAAGGTCGGGTTGGGCGCAGGCGATATTGCCCATAATCAAGTTGAAATAGTGCGGCGGCTGGAATAGCCCCTTTCTCTCTAGATATTTGGCATAATTGATCATGCCAGTATCAAATGCCTCCAGTTCTGGCATGATACTTCGCCGCTTCATTTCACCAGCCAGCGCTTGTATCATATCTGGAGAATTCACGCTGGCTATCTTATTGAAGTTCAACGAACTGAGTGTCAGGCTACCCATATCCGGCTTGACCTCACCATCCAGCTTCAGTGGGTCGGCACGTTTCTCGAATTCACTGAATGTTCTACCGCTCAGCGATACGCATATTACAAGGTCCTTTGTGAACTTCCTTATGCCGGCGATGATTTCAGCGTATATCTCACGTTTGTAGGTCGGCTCACCAGTGCCCGGATGGCGCGCATGTAAGTGCACCATGGTTATGCCAATTTCCAGCGCTTGGTGCACGTCTTCTATTATTTCCTGAGGCGTTATCGGGACATGCGGCGTCATCTGTTTAGTGGGAATCATACCCGTCGGTGTGAAATTGACCACTACATCCATTCACTTTTCTCCTTGGCAGCCTAATTGTAGCCAGGCAGATTACTGTTCCACGTCAGGTATGATACAGTCAAGGACGAATCACGTCAACCAAACGCAGACGGTGGGACGACTTTTGGTGAAAGCCTCCTTCCTAGTCCCGTCTGCCAATGCAGTTGTCCCACAGTGGAGCAGTGCACCGTGAAGGAGGAAAATAGAATGAAGACCCCCGGAATTCACAGGTCTTGCGTCCTCGAAGTCCGCCTTTTTATCATGTCCCACTGCTGGCAGGTGAGGAGCCATCCCAACTATGGTCATCATATATGGGACATAGAGGCGCTTCTCGCATGGAAGAGTACAGGTAAGACGTGTAAAATAAATAAGCAGGATGCTGAATGGACCTAGTTTTAGAGAATACCGGTTGAAGAGACCTTTTGATTTCCTCCTGTCACTGCTGGGCATAATCCTGTCTTCACCGCTGTGGCTCATCATTGCTCTGGCTATATACCTTGAGGACAGAGCGCCGGTGTTTTTCATCCAAGAGAGGTGTGGCAGAGGTAATACGAGGTTCCGCATGCTCAAGTTCCGCACCATGAAGTCATTAGCGAAGGGAGAGGCTCACGAAATTTTATACATAGAAAACGACCCCAGGGTAACCAGAGTAGGCAGAGTGTTGCGCAAAACCGCCATGGATGAGCTGCCCAACTTGGTCAATATCCTCAAAGGGGACATGAGCTTTGTGGGACCGAAGCCACTGCCATTCAAAGTGGGTATCAGGCACCAGAAGGACTATGATAATATAACCCAGGTACCGGGCTATGGTCTCAGGAGCAAGGTCAGACCTGGGCTCACCGGCACGGCACAGGTATATGGTAGCAAAGATATGAGGCACGAGGAGCGTTTTAAGCTCGACGCTAGATACATAGAGAATATGGGCTTGTGGCTGGACCTGAAGCTGATATGCCTTTCTTTCTGGATCGCCTTCAAGGGCAGATGGGAGCACAGGGGGAAGAAGGTGTAAAGCTCGTGACCTGGCGTGGTGTTTTTCAGAGATAGACACTCGATTGGTCAGTGCGTTTGACAGGCATGAAAGATGACTACTATCATATCTCTTAAGGATCGCAAGATGCCTTTCACCTGCTGAGGGCAAATACTGCAAGGTTAACACAGACGTTGTTTTGACCACGATGAACATCCCGTTGTCGCGACCAGATATAACTGAACTGGAAATCGCCTATGTTACCCAGGTGCTGAAGACTCCTGACCTTAGCCTGGGACCTAAACTGGGCGAATTCGAAGCCGCGATGGCTGAGTTCATAGGCAGGAAATACGCCGTAGCAGTCAACAGTGGTACCAGTGCGCTGCACCTGATAGTGAGGGCGCTGGGTATAAAGGATGGTGATGAGGTGATAACCACCCCCTTCAGCTTCGTGGCATCAGCTAACTGCCTGCTATTTGAAAGAGCCAAGCCTGTGTTTGTGGATATAGACCCTGTCACGCTTAACATAGACGTGAACCGTGTGGAGGAACGGATAACCGAGAGGACAAAAGCCATTTTAGCAGTGGACGTCTTCGGCTATCCTGCCGACTGGGGGAGACTGGAAGACATCGCCGCCAAGCACGAACTGAAACTAATAGAAGATAGCTGTGAGGCTATGGGTGCGGAGTACAGGGGGAGAAAGGCAGGGACCTTCGGTGAGGCAGCGGCTTTTGCTTTCTACCCTAACAAGCAGATGACCACCGGCGAGGGCGGTATGGTCCTTACCGACAGCAGCGAGATAGCCGACCTGTGCAGGAGCATGCGAAATCAGGGGAGAAACGACGGCAGCGAGTGGCTGGAGCACAAGAGGCTGGGCTATAATTACCGCCTGAGCGATATAAATTGCGCCCTGGGCATAGCTCAACTTCAGAGGATAGAGGAGCTACTGGGGAAAAGAGAATCTGTGGCTCGGATGTACAACTTTAGGTTGGAGGACTTTCCTGAAGTAAGGATACCTTTCTCCTCACCAGAGGCAAAAAGGGGCTGGTTCGTCTATGTGGTTGTGCTGGAAGATAGATACTCCAGGGACAGTCGTGATACGATACTAAAGGAGATGAGAAGGAGGGGAATAGGCTGCGGCAACTATTTCCCCCCAATCCACCTTCAGCCCTTCTACATGGAGGCGTTCGGTTTCAAGAAAGGCGATTTCCCGATTACCGAGCATGTTTCGGAGCGAACGATCGCACTACCCTTCTACTCCAGGCTCACCGAGCCGGAGGTTGATTTCGTGGTCAGTAATTTGAAGGAGATTACCTCCAATCTGTGAGGTGAGCCGAGGAGACAGCAGAGGATGAGAACCAGCCCGTACCAGATTCCATACATCATCGTTGACGCCGTTCTGCTGGCTGGTGCCTTTACCCTGGCTTTCTTCCTCAGGTTTGATTTCAGTATTCCACCCACTAAGCTGGAGCTGCTAAAGACCTTCATCGCGCCTGTCATTGGAGCCAAACTCGTTATATACTACCTGGCTGGTGTTCACCGCATGCTATGGCGTTACACCAGTGTAAGAAGCCTTTTGACCATATTATGGTCGAGCGTGTTGGGCAGCGCGGCGGCTGTGGTCATCATCTTCTATATCTTTCGCAACCCTTCTTTCCCCCGCTCGGTGATAGTCCTGGATGGGATACTCACCGTGCTTCTGCTTGGAGCTGCCAGGATTATCACCCGCATGACTAGTGAATTCTACCCCATGAGATTACTTTCTGGGGGTGGGAAACCGGTCTTGATTGTGGGTGCCGGCGATACTGGCGCCGCCGTCATACGGGAGATGCTGACACGTCCCGAGCTAGGCTATCAACCGGTGGGGCTTATAGACGACGACCCGCATAAGAAGCGGTCAAGTATTCACGGCATAAATGTGCTCGGAACCAGAGAGCAGCTTCGGGCGATAGTCAAAAGATGTGGCGCTGAAGAGGTGATTATCTGTATGCCTACCGTCTCGCGAGAGGTAATACGAGACGTGTTTTTACGCTGCCAGCGGATAGGCGTAAAGTGCAGGACCGTGCCCGGCATCTACCAGCTGATTGATGGGACGGTCAGTGTCAGCCAGCTGAGGAATGTCGGCGTGGAGGATATACTGGGACGCGAACCGGTGCGGACCGACCTGAAAAAGGTCGCCGACCTCATCGCTGGCAAGTCGGTGCTGGTGACCGGTGCTGCCGGCTCTATTGGTTCAGAGCTCTGCCGCCAGATATATCGACTGCAGCCTACCTTGCTCATCATGGTCGACCGCAATGAGAGCGGTCTGTTCCGCATTGAGCAGGAGCTGTCAATGAGGGAGGGCTCTACCTCAGCGATACCGGTTGTCGCAGATGTAACCAACCGGAAAAGAGTCAAGTCCATCTTCGATGACCATAAACCTTCAATCATATTCCATGCCGCCGCCTATAAGCATGTGCCGCTAATGGAGACATGCCTTAGCGAAGCCTTAGATAATAACCTGTTTGGCACCAAGACGGTGGCTGAGGCAGCTATACAGTCTGGAGCTGGCAAATTTGTTTTCATCTCCACCGACAAGGCAGTTGAACCCATCAGCGTCATGGGCACGTCCAAAGCGCTGGCTGAAAAGCTGGTGCAAGCTCTCGCCGTGGATAGTCCGACACAATTTGTGATAGTAAGATTCGGCAATGTGCTGGACTCTGAGGGAAGCGTGGTTCCTATTTTCAGACAGCAAATCCTGCGCGGCGGTCCGATAACTATTACCCATCCGGAAATGGTGCGGTACTTCATGACTATACCGGAGGCGGTGCAACTGGTTATCCAGGCTGCGGCTATGGGGCAGGGAGGGGAAATCTTCGTGCTTGATATGGGCGAACCGGTGCCAATAGTGGAACTGGCGAGGAGCATGATACAGCTATCAGGTCTCAAGCCAGACAAGGACATACCCATTGTATTTACCGGCATACGTCCGGGAGAGAAGCTGCGTGAGAAGCTATTCTGGGACGATGAGGACATTGTGCCCACCGCGCATAACAAGATTTTGATGGCTAAGAACACCAGGCTGGATATCGTCCAATTCATGGAGGACATCCAGCAAATGGAAATAGCTATCCGCCTGGGTGAGCCTGAGAAGGTTCAGGAGCTATTGTCCCGCATGTGCGCTCACCACCTTGGCAGCGTGCAGAAATAAGAGCATAAGGATAGCTGAAACATATGAGAAGATTCATAGCTTACTTCCCATACTGGGTACCGGCTTTTCTGTGGATGGGCGTCATCTTTTTTCTGTCCTCGCTTCCTGAGTCCCTGACCCCACTGCGTTTCCTGCTAAGTGATAAAATCTTGCATGCTGCGGAATATTTTATCTTCGCCTTCCTCGTTTTGTTTGCCCTGCAAAGGACGACGGCGTTGGGGTTTTCTACCTGTTTCTGGACAGTGTTAGCTGCCGGGACAGTCTATGGAATCAGCGACGAGCTTCACCAGCTCTACGTGCCTACCAGACGCTTCGACCTTGTAGACCTTGCGGCAGATGTCTGCGGCATACTGGCGCTGTTTTGCATATTGTGGGCATTACAGAAATCGGGCAGGCGTGGGGCAGAGATATATCGCCTTTTGGCTGGCAGGGAAAGACCGTAGACCAGCAGCTATGGAACTGTTTTTCAGACGGCATCTGCCTACCTGGTGCAGATATGAGCCACGACAGGCACCAGTTATGCCCAGGAAACTTCAGCCTCTGGGCTACATGTGCTGGGAATTTTTCCTTTTCTGACAAGTGTCTGGCTATATTATACCCTGGCTAGGGTAAGTTGCTGGTTTGGTGTAGGGTGTAGTAGACTGGTAATGGCGGCAAGAGCCAGTCTATTTTATCGCTGTTGTTAAGGAGGCGATATGGAAGATGAGGTCGATTTGCGGAAATATATCGACGTGCTAATAAGGCGCTGGAAGGTGGTAGCCATCATCACGGGTGTAGCGGTGGCTGTTGCCGCACTGGTGAGCTTTCTCTCGCCGCCTGTCTACAGCGCCGAGGCAGCGGTACTGTTGACTAAGACCTGGTCGGAGCTTGTCCTCGAGCCCAAATACAGGACCACCGGTGTCCAAGCGAGCGCCGCCTCGAGCGCCATGCGGGAGGCATTGGCTGACCTGGTAAAAACGCCATCCGTAGCTGGTAAAGTTATAGGGCTACTGGGTGATAAGCTCCAGCCCGGTGACAGGAAAATAGGCAAGCTGCTGGGCAAAATAAGGGTAACCAGCAAGGGCGACTTGATCAAAATCTCCGTTAGGTCCCGCGACCGACAACAGGCAGCAGATATCGCTAACGCCTGGGCAGAAGCCTACGAAAGCCATGTCAACAGGCTGTACAGCGGCATTGTTCAGTCGCCAGAAGAGCTAAGAGCCCAAGCAGCTACTGCCGCCAGGGAATATCAGGAGAAGCAGAAAGCGCTAGAGGACTTCATCAGGGACAACCGCATTGCCGAGCTAGAGCAGCAGATCCGGGACAAAGAGATACTTTGCGAGGTGAAGATGCTGCGCGAGCAGGTCAAGTCTGGCTCCTCAGCTGCGGCATCAGCCACGGCTAACGGCTTGGCTTTGTTCCTGCTTCAAACGAGGGCTTTTACCAGCTTGCCTGAAGGAATTCAGTTTCCTCCGGGCTCACTTGCAGCCTTAAATGCCAGCCTTGATGACGTCGACGTTCTTATTTCCACGCTGGAGTCAAGACCGGGCGGAAAACCAGGGCAGTCTCTCATTGAGCTGCGGCGGGATATACTCAGGCTTAGAGCAGAGCTGGAGCAAGAAGAAGCTCGGGGGCGGGAGCTGAGAGGCGCCAGGGATATCGCCTGGGAGGCTTACACCGCTGTGGCTGGGAAATTTGTCGAGGCAACGGTTGCTGTCGAGGCTGGAAACGTTGTCGTCAAGGTGGCTGATAGGGCTACTGTGCCCGAATCTCCTGCGGAGCCGCGCAAAGCAATGAACGTCGTCGCCATTGCCTTGGTGCTCGGTCTTATAGTAGGCGTACTCGCCGCCTTCGGAGTCGAATACTCCAGCAGTACCAGGGAAAGCCCTGCCGCTACGGGGACGCAAAGCTAGCATGCCGGCTATAGACATCTGGGGCGTAGCCTGTGATAGCAAGACTGTGAATCATACCGAGTGTAAACAATCGGCAAAAGCGGGACACATTCAGGTAATGGTAAGCTGTTTTGTGCTTTGAACAAAGTCCTGGTCGGAGGAAGAAATTGATAGCCCCGGTGGTCTGGCGGCTTTGTAGGGTTTGTCTATTTTTGTCTGGCTAGCCTTTTGACCTTGGCTGCCGACAGACAGCCAGTGACGTTCGGGCGAGTATGGTATATGTTTGAAAAGCGGAGCGCTCAAAGGAGCTGTTCCGGAGGTGAGGAAAATGTCAGAAGAGAGAAAATTAGTGCGCACCTTTTGCTCTCGCATGGATGATGGCGGCTGTGGTCTTTTGGTTATCGTCGAGGGAGATAGGGCGGTAAGAATCGAAGGCGATGCCGAGTGTCCTACGAGTCAGGGTTTTATATGTCGCCGGGGTCGTGCACTCCTGGAATTACTGTACCATCCTGAAAGGCTTACTTATCCTAGGATTAGGAGAGGTGAGCGTGGAGGGGGTAATTGGCAACGAGTTTCGTGGGATGACGCGTTGGACTATGCCGCCCAAAAGATAACGGAAGTCAAGAAGAAATACGGTGCCAGGGCAATTCTTTTTGGTCTGGGCTCTCCCAAGGGGCTTGAAATTTTTTTCGCCCAGCGCCTTGCTAGTGTAATAGGCACGCCGAACGTGACTACTGCAGCAAATATCTGTCACATGCCGCGGGAATTGGGCTACAGTTTTACCTATGGGGCCCCAACCTATCCAGATTTGGATGCGCTACCGAGATGTCTCATGCTGTGGGGAGTAAATCCTTTGGTAACAAATGCCGGGGGTATTGGGACAAGACTATGGATACGCAAGGTCATAGATGCAGGTGCCAAGATGGTAGTGATCGACCCGCGAAAGACAGAGCTTGCAAATAAAGCTCATATCTGGCTACGGATAAGACCTGGGAGCGATGCTGCTTTAGCCTTGGGTATTCTGAAGGTCGTGGTCGAAGAGGGACTTTACGACGCAGATTTTACATCAAAGTGGACTATAGGATTGGAGGAGCTTCGGCAACATCTTAAGAAGATGGATCTAGGCGGTATAAGCGATATTACTTGGACTAGCCCTGAAGAGATCAGAGAGATCGCCCATACCTACGCCGTTAACAGACCTTCTGTAATTCTGCAAGGAAACGCGTTGGATCACAATGCTAATAGTTTTCAAGCTTCACGGGCTATAGCGATCACCAAAGCCATTGTAGGAAATATTGACGTTCCGGGTGGGGAGGTCATACATACTATGCCGCAACTTAAACGTCCGGCGGACTTCCTGCTGGCAAATATGAGGAAAGAGATGCAGGAACACATGCTGGGAGCTGAATTTAAAGTTGCCCAGAGGAACTTCTTTGTGCCCAGGCAGTTGATACCGGAAGCAATCATTGAGGGAAAACCATATCCGATTAAGTGTGTGCTCCTTTTTGGGACAAATCTGTTGCTGAGTTACGCCGACTCACAGGAAATGTACAACGCCTTGAAAAACACGGAATTTTTGATGGTAAGCGACTTGTTTTTGACTCCTACTGCTGAACTTGCCGACTTGGTACTCCCGGCTGCCATCTTTTTGGAGTACGATGAGATCGGCTATTACGGCTTGCGCTATGGCAGGATAGTCGCCAGGCCCCGTGCCGTCGAGCCTCTTGGGGAATGCTGGTCGGACATAAAAATCATTAACGAGCTGGCAAAGAGACTCGGCTTTTCGGAGTACTTCTGGGAGGATGTGGGACAGGCTCTAGATGAGATCCTGAGCCCTTCAGGAATTACTTTTGAACAGCTAAAGGAGAGACGCACTCTCCAAGGCGAAAAACGGTATCGGAAATACGAAGAAAGCGGTTTTCGCACGCCTTCCGGGAAGGTGGAGCTGTATTCACAGCAACTGCAGAGTATGGGCTATCCACCACTGCCCACGTATATTGAGCCGCCGGATATCTCTTCTGATTACCCCCTCATACTCACTTGTGCTAAGAGTGAATATTTCTTCCACTCAGCCTATCGCCATGTGGAGAGCCTGAGGAGCGCCTCAAGAGAACCTTTCGTGGAGGTTAATCCGGCAACTGCTGCCAGATTGGGACTGTGTGAGGGGGATTCTGCGTGGATTGAGACACACAAGGGCAAGATAAGGCAGCGGATTAGGTTTAACTCAGACCTCGATCCTCGGGTGATTTTTGCGGAGTACGGTTGGTGGTACCCTGAAACGGGCAAACATAGCCTCTATGGGTGGAATGAAAGCAATTTTAATGTTCTTACCGATCACTGTTCCCCTGCGGAGCCGGCTGTGGGCTCCACCTATCTTAGAGGTATTCCCTGTCGGCTACGTAAGCTCTTGTGGGAATAGCGACATCTCTGGTTGGAAATATTGGGGTGTTTGTTACCTGCCATTTTGTTATAAGATTGTCTTGTTCTCGCTGAGTGCACAAGACAACTGCGGTATGAAGCTCAAATGCTGGACCGATTGCCTAGCATTGACCTTAGCTAGGTGTAGCCTTATCTGACCAGGGCTTTTCGCCGAGGGCAATGCGGCACAGGTCGGTGATGAAGATCTTTGGTAAGCCGAACTGTGAACTAGGTCGCCTGAGCACCCTGTCACATACCGGGCAGGAGGTTATGATGGCATCGGCGCCGCATTGGATAGCATCCTCGAAGTTCTTCTTCTGTATATCAATGGCAAGTTCCCTGTTAGTGTAGATGATAGGCGCAGTGCAGCAGACGGCATTCAACCGCTCATATTGTCTTGGTGGACGTTCCACACCAACAAGCTCGAAAATTTCATCAAGGAAAGCATCATACTTATGTATCCATCTGGTGGCGCAGTTAGCCTGATAAGCGACCTTCTTTCCCAGTTTGGTGATTTTGTCTTTATGGTCTCTTAAATAGTTGCGCAGGTATTCGAAGAGATGCATATATTTGAAGGGGACTTTGAAACCGTACTCCTTGGCCTTGACGTCCGCCAGGACGAAGCCCTCGTTGTGCATGTACACGATGTCTTTGTTCAAGCTGGCAAGCTTGTCAAGCACACGCTGACCATACCTCTCGACGAAACTCTGCCCACCCATGTGCACACAGCCAGCTAGGGACATGTATTCACCACCCCTCACCACTGTCATTCCCCTGAATAACTGGCTGTTAAATGTGCCTTCGGGAAACTGCTCAAATTGGAAGGAGTCTAATGACAGGATAGGTTTATCTGGATCACCGGGTATCAACTGTCTAGGGTCTCTACGTCCCTCCAGTCCCTCGACTAATTCTCCGAGAGCTGACTTGCCGACTACTACTATAGGACAGGTGCCTATCTTCTCTTGCATCTTGAATATGAGGTCAGAGGGGTCAGCACCGGTAGGGCAATAGTCATTACAGGCAATGCAGGTGATACACTTGTTTAGAATGTCGGCTTCCTTACCCTCCATGAGCAGTTTGACTTCAGCCACCGCCCTATCCTTGTCATAGTCTACGTAACGGCACTTTACTAGGCAGTCCCCACACAGATTACACTTTGAAGCATCCCACATTTTTGCGCTCCTTTATATTTCTTTATATTTACTGTCCGCAAACGAATTGTATTTTTTACTGCTATTAGTTGTCAAGCCGGTTTTTGACACCACGCCCGAAATGTGCCATAATATTTATGGGCATATGCCAATAAATCGGAATGACAGCGAAATGAACAAGAATCCTGTTGGCAGACCGGTCAAGTGGCGGCGCGTCGCTTTACTGCCTCGAGTGTTCTATTTCAGACCGGCAGCGGTGCCTTTGCATATGCTGGAAGAGATATGTCTGTCCGTTGAGGAAGTTGAAGCACTTAGACTGAAAGACTTGGAGGGGTTGGAACAGGAGGAATGTGCTAAAGAAATGAATATCTCGCGTCAGACCTTCCAGCGTGTACTTGGTTCAGCAAGGCAAAAGATAGCTGATGCTCTAGTTAAGGGTAAAGCGATCAAAGTTGGGGGAGGTGATTTCGAGATGGCTCTTCGTCGCTTTAGATGTAATGATGGACATGAGTGGGATGTCCCGTTTGAGGTCATGGTAAAAGCCCCTCCCCGACTGTGTCCTACTTGTCGCACATCCAGTATTGCGCCCCTCTCGCCGCTAGGGCTGGTCAACGTGAGAGGCGGATGGGGAAGATGTCATCGAGGAAGAAGGTGGTGATAGGTGAAAATTCTAGATGATTTGCTTTCAGCGCTAGATTTCGATGCTGGTGTCAGAGACGTGCGCCAGGGTGTATTTTACACTGGGGTATTGACTCGCAATTGCGGGTTGGCGGCTACACTTCCCCGCGATGCTCTCCGGCAGCAGCAACTTTCGGTGAGAGAGGCAGGCTTTTTGTTAAAGAGGAGCGCTGTAGAGCTTGCCAGGATGTCTTATTCCCAGAACATACTTGAGGCTGCTATCGGCATGGCAACAGTCAATTCGTTGCTCCAAGTTGATGAGGACTCATGTGTGAAGCTTAATGCCGGCGACCTAATTGCCCAAAAAGGAAGGGACAAAAAGGTGGCTATCGTAGGCTATTTCCCCTTTATACCCAGACTTCGAAGTATAGTAAAGGAGCTGTGGGTAATTGAGAAAAATCCGCAAGGAGATGTTCTAAGCGAGAATGAGGCAGAAAAATTCATTCCTCATGCCGATGTCGTCGGTATCACCGGCAGTGCTTTCACAAACCATACCATCGAGCACTTGTTAGAGATATGTAGTCCACAAGCCTATGTGGTGGTGCTGGGAGGCACTGCCCCTCTGTCTCCAGTCCTGTTTGACTATGGAGTAGACGCTGTAGCGGGAACGAAGGTCATTGAACCTGATCTAGCCCTTAACTATGTGAGTCAGGGGGCAAGTTATCGGCAGATTAAAGGAATTCTCAAGCTCACTATGACCAGGTGAGGAGGAAAAATGCAGGAGAGCTGGTTTGATGGAGATAGCTTTGAATAGAAAATTGCTCGGGCGCAATACCGAGCAGCGTCAGCTTCTTCTGGGGATCATTCAGCGGGCTGATAGGCACCTCGATGCTGACGAAATCTATCAGCAGGCTCGCCAGATGCTGCCCAGCATCAGCCTGTCCACGGTATATCGGAGTCTCCGATTCTTTAAGCGAGCGGGACTGGTAGAGGAACATCAGTTGGGAGGTATGCGCCGATGCTACGAGGCTATTTCCCAAGCCAGGCATCATCATCTGGTCTGTCTTGGTTGCGGTCGGGTCCTCGAATTTCAGTGCTCGTCGGCGGAGAGACTGAAGTCCAAGATAAGCAAAGTGGAAGGCTTCAAGGTCACTGGTGCTGAAGTGCGCCTGGTGGGCTATTGCCCTGAATGTCAGCGGCGACTTTCCGACGGTAATGCAGATATTGTATTAGAAAGGAGGTGAGCAATATGCCATTTGGAATGGGACCTGCCGGCTGGGCTTATATGTCATTCTATGCCTACCCGTATACCTCTTACTATCCCTACGCTGGCATATCCTACCCAGTGTGGACGCGGTGGGGTGGTTGGGGGCGAGGTAGAGGACGTGGCTTTGGCTGGCGCCGGTTTATGCCATATTGGTACGGCTGGTGGTAAAACCGAAAACAAAATATACGTAAGGAAAGGAGGTGATAAGATGCCTAATGGATTTGGTAGGGGATTTGGCTTCGGGCGAGGCATGGGATTCGGATTTCGAGGGAGTTCCCCTCCCTGGCCCTACATAGGACGGGGTAGGGGTGGTTTGCCCAGATGCGGCTACTTCTTTGCGGGTGCTGCAGTGCCGCCATTCTGGCCTTATGTACAAATCCCGCCCCCTTATTATGCAGCGCAATCTGCTCCCGGTTACCCGCCCTTTGCCGCACCGATGAGCAAGGAAGAAGAGCTCAATTACCTGAAAAGTGAGGCGGAGGCGATAAAGGAGGAGCTGGAGGCGATTGAGGCTAGAGTGCGTGAGTTGGAAAGTGAAGAGTAAGCCAGATTTATCTTTATCTATAGCAAGACAATAGGTAGATTGAAGGAGGTGAATTATGCCAGGATTTGATGGAACTGGTCCTATGGGAATGGGACCGATGACAGGCGGTGGCAGGGGCTTTTGCAGCCCTTGGGGAATAGGGGCTAGGCGGCGAGCGTACGGCGTTCCTCGATGGGGAGGCTATGGTTATCCCTGGTTTGCCACATGGTCGTTTGCTCCGGGCATCATACCCTATGCTCCTCCGATGAGCCGTGAGCAGGAGCTTGCTTTTCTGAAGCAGCAAGCTGAAGCTATGAGGTCTGAACTTAAGGAGATCGAGTCCAGGATAAGGGAACTGGCGAAAGAAACAAAATAAGGAGAAATATGAAAATTGCCATTTCGGCTACAGGCTCGACCCTTGATGCTGAGGTGGATCCCCGCTTCGGGCGTTGCCAATATTTTATCATCACTGACACGGAAACACCGCAGTTTGAAGTTGTGGAGAATTCAAGTGCCGCCGCTTCTGGGGGAGCGGGCATCTCGGCTGCCCAGATGATTGTCGGCAAGGGAGTAAAGGCAGTGCTCACCGGCAATTGTGGACCAAATGCCTATCAGGTGCTATCCTCAGCCGGGATTGAAGTTGTGACCGGCGTATCTGGAAAAGTCAAAGATGCTATCGAGGGCTACAAGTCCGGCAGGTTCAAGCAAGCTCCCAGCCAACTATGCCAACCTCAAAACCTGCAACAGGAGCTTGAAGTGTTGAAAACACAATCGCAAATGCTGGCAAAGCAACTGGAGGAAATCGAGAAGCGAATCAAGGAACTCGAAAAAGGGAGCAATACCTGAAGACTTAAATTGTTTATATTTACAGGAGGTGCAATTATGCCTAGAGGAGATGGAATGGGACCTCCCTGGGGAAGTGGTCCAGGTACAGGCTCAGGTAGGGGTAGAGGTGCTGGCAGAATGGGTGGGAACCGCCCTGGAGCTGGTCCCGGCGGCGAGTGTGTCTGCCCGAATTGTGGACATAGGTTACCGCACGAGGCGGGCATCCCATGCTACAACCTAAGCTGCCCCAAGTGTGGGACTAGAATGATGAGAGCATGATTATATCGGTAGCTAGCGGCAAAGGCGGGACGGGGAAGACTTTGGTGGCTACCAGCCTCAGTCTATCCCTGGAAGGAAATGCAAAAGTGCAGCTCCTTGACTGCGATGTCGAGGAGCCCAATGCGCATCTACTGTTAAAGCCGGTTATCTCGCATAGTGAGGCTGTGTGCATCCCGGTTCCCAAGGTGGATAAAGAAAAATGCACCTATTGCGGCAAATGTGCCCAGGTTTGCGCCTACCACGCCATCGCCGTGGTCCCCAAGCATGTAATGACTTTCTGGGAATTATGCCACGGCTGTGGTGCCTGTAGCTACCTTTGTCCGGAGAAGGCTATAACCGAGGAGGGAAGAGGGGTGGGTGTGGTAGAGGTGGGGCATTCGAAGGGACTGGACTTTGCTCATGGTAGACTAAACATTGGTGAGGCTCTGGCGCCACCGGTAATCAGAAAGGTGAAAGAGTTCGCTAATCATGATGGTATGGTTATTATCGATGTGTCCCCAGGGACTTCCTGCCTGGTGGTGGAAGCAGTTAAAGACAGTGATTTCTGTTTGCTGGTAACTGAGCCAACCCCATTCGGGCTCAACGACCTAGTTTTAGCCGTGGAGATGGTGAAGGCGCTTAAGATACCCTGCGGCGTGGTCATTAACCGTGCTGGTGTCGGTGATGGTAAGGTAGAGGAATATTGTGCAAAGGAAAAGATACCGGTTCTGCTTACAATTCCCCTGGATTCCGAGATCGCACGCCTCTATTCAAATGGAATAACTCTGGTCGATGGCATGCCCAGGTGGAAAAGCGATTTCATCAGATTGTTTGAGAAGATTGGAGACATAGTGCATGAAAGAACTGGTCGTCCTGAGCGGTAAAGGAGGAACGGGAAAGACTAGCCTTGTTGCCTCGTTTGCTGCTCTGGCTGTGAGAAAAGTGCTGTGCGACTGCGATGTAGACGCGGCTGACCTTCACCTTGTACTTCAGCCACATATTCGAGAAGACCACGAGTTCTGGAGCGGGCAGGTTGCTGTGATTGATGACCAGAAGTGCACACAATGTGGTCTTTGTCAGGAGTTATGCCGGTTCGACGCTATTCACGGCTTCAAGGTCGACCCTATCTCCTGTGAAGGTTGCGGCTTCTGTTTTCATATTTGTCCTGCTGAAGCTATAACTATGAAGGAGAACATGTCGGGACGCTGGTTTATTTCCGATACTAAATACGGTACACTGGTCCATGCCAAGCTGGGAATTGCCCAGGAGAATTCGGGCAAGCTGGTGGCCACGGTCAGAGGGCAGGCTAGAGAGCTCGCCGAGAAAGATGGAATCGATTATATCATCAGTGATGGACCACCCGGCATCGGTTGTCCGGTCATTTCGTCTCTGTCTGGAGCCAGCCTAGCTCTTCTGGTTACCGAGCCAACACTTTCAGGGATACACGACCTAGATAGAGTGCTCGGCGTCTGCCGTCACTTTGGCGTTCCGGCAATGGTTTGTGTGAATAAATACGACATAAATGAGGATAATACCCGCAAGATTGAAGAGTTTTGCTTTAACCAGGGACTGGTGGTTGGCGCCAAAATCCCCTATGATGACGTTTTCACTAGAGCAATTGTGAAGGGAGTGCCGGTGATAGAATATTCCCAGGGTGTTGTCAGCCATGAGATAGAATCACTGTGGCATAACATTAGTGAGGTGTTGATGGACTAGAAGGAGATACACTATCATGCCAATTTATGAGTACATGTGTCAGAAGTGCCAAGAGAGGTTTGAGCTACGCCGACGTATAGCTGATAGCGACAGCGATATAAGATGCCCTAGATGTGGGGCTGAAAAGCCGCAGCGGGTTATCTCCGCTTTCACTACGGGGTCGAGCAAGGGGGCTTGTGCACCTAGCAGCCCCACCTGAAGTGTTAGCCTGTGAGGCAGGTTGCCTCGGCTCATCAAGAAAGGAGAATTGGAGATATGCCAATCTATGATTTTAAGTGTCGAGAGTGCGGCAGGATATCGGAGGTCTTGCTTTACACTGCTGGCAAGGCAGTCTGCTGTCCTAGCTGCGGCAGTGAGAATATGGAAAGACTAATTTCCTCGTCTTATATAGTGAAGACGGGGGCGATGGCACCAGGTACTACTTGCTGTGGCAGAACCGAGCGCTGTGACACACCTCCATGCACCACAGGAGATGTGTGTACCAGGGACCGAAGGAGGTGAACTCAGACAATGGAACCTATAAAGCTTGATCCCAAATATTCCACGAAGGAAATTCCAGGCAAGTGTGTTAAATGCCTGGCTGAGCAGGAGTTGAATAATTGCCTTCTCGAACTATTAAGGCAGGGCGAAGTAGGGAATCAGGATTTGGAGAGCAAATTTGAAGCACTTGTGTCCTTCTTGAAATCTCCTGAATCAAAAAAGCTGCGTGATGAGTCCGAGAGGTATCTTGCAGAAGGAAAACAGGTGACGGTCGATATTTATTTTGAGGCGGGGAAACCCGTATACGAACTGAAGGTTAAGTGAATAACTATGGAGGTGTCTTAATGAGGTTTGCCATACCAGTAAGCGGCGGTGTCATATCACCGCATTTCGGACATTGTGAACAGTTTGCCTTGATTGATGTGGATGAGGCGACAAAGACCATTGTTGGAAAACAGCTTGTGGCTTCACCGGGACACCAGCCGGGACTGCTACCAATGTGGCTGGCAGAGAAGGGAGCTTCAATAATCATGGCTGGTGGCATGGGCTCCAGAGCCCAAGCGCTGTTTCGGGAGAACCATATCAATGTTGTCATCGGTGTCATGGAAACTGACCCTGAGGCAGCCGTCTTAAAGTACCTAAACGGTAGCCTTGCCACAGGTGACAATGTGTGTGACCACTAGCAGAAGAAGATGGCAAATTGAACATTTGTATGATCGGTGATGACGGTGGAACTAGTGTCCGTGGACGCACTTACTGGTCACCAACCATGTGCTTAGTGCAAAGCAGTAACCGTAGCCCTAGACGCGCTTAATATCAGCTGTGGATGCTAAATCAGAGAAAGGCAAGGAGGAATTCATGCCAACTAAAGAGCAAGTGACAGAAAGTCTCGATGAGGTATTGGTTCCCGGGGTAATGCGTAGCCTGACGAAGCTGAACCTAGTCAGGGAAGTGATTATCTCTGATAAAAAGGTCGATATAAACCTTGCCTCAGCAGCGTTGAGTCAGGAAACTCAGGAGTGGCTCAGAAGTAAGGTACTGGATACTGTCAAGAGGTTACCTGATGTAAAGGATGTGAATATCGACTTTGCCGAGATGAGACCAAAAGACGTCAACGAAGTTGGAAGTGTAATAGCTGTAATGAGTGGCAAAGGGGGTGTAGGAAAGTCATTGGTAACTAGCCTCGCAGCTATTTCCCTCGCCCGCCGTGGCTTCGAGGTCGGCATACTCGACGCTGACATCACCGGTCCAAGCATACCTAAGATGTTCGGCATTACTGCCCGCCCTATGGGTAGTGAATCTGGGTTTTTGCCGGTGCTCTCTCGCGCTGGAATTGAGATAATGTCTATAAATCTGCTATTACCCCATGAGGACGATGCTGTTATCTGGAGGGGTCCCTTGATCGGCAAAGCCATAACGCAGTTCTGGGAGGAGGTTCTCTGGGGCAAGCTTGATTACCTCATGGTAGACCTACCGCCAGGCACGGCTGATGCGCCACTTACCGTTATGCAGTCGCTGCCTTTATCAGGCGTAATCATCGTATCCAGCCCTCAGGAGCTGGCGACAATGGTGGTGCGTAAGGCAGTGAAAATGACCCAACAGGCTATGCATATTCCTATCATAGGGGTGGTAGAGAATATGAGTTACTTGGTTATTCCTGAGACAGGAAAGAGACTGCAAATATTCGGTAAGAGCAGGGCTGAAGAGATGGTAAAAGCTGCTGCTGCACCTCTACTGGCACAGATACCCATTGACCCGCAGCTAGCCCAACTCTGCGATGAGGGGGCTATAGAACGCTACAGCTCCGAATTTATGGGTACTTTTGCCGATACCCTTGTTCAAATTGTAACAGCTAAAGCTAAATCAAGTGGAAGGAAAGAACATTGAAGACAGCACTTTTCAGAAAAAGCGACAGCGGTAAAAGTGCTATCCTCACGCTGTTGACAGATGAATTCGAAGGGAGAGGCTCTAGCGTTAATGCCCCGGTTCGCCTTATAGCAATGGTTTGGGGTTAAGGTGGTCTAAAAATAGCGGTAAAATCCCAGTGGGAGAAATAGGGAGCCCGAGATGGAAGTCCTAGCTTTTCTGAAGAGAATTGTGACCAAGGAAATCCCGCCCCAGAATAATTGTATAATCTACCGGACCAACAGGGCTGGATTTGGTTGGGGTAGTGGGCTGGTTGCGCGGTGTGGATAAGAAGCGAAAAAAAAGGAGGTTGCGATGAGTTTACAGGGAAGAGTTGCTATCGTCAGCGGTGGCTCGAGGGGCATCGGAAGGGGGATCAGTCTAGCTTTGGCTAAAGCTGGAGCTGATGTTGCCATATGCTTCAGGCGTGATGAGAAAGCAGCTCAGGATGTTGTTGCCAAGATAGAGGCGGTAGGGAGAAGGGCTATAGCTTTCCAGACGGATGTTGCAGATTATGACCAGGTTAGGGGGCTGGTGGCGAAGGTAGTTGAGGCTTTTGGAAAGATAGATATTTTGGTCAACAATGCTGGCATTGCCTCCATGGGGAAGTATATCATGGATACTGACGTAGATGAAGTGCATCGCGTAATGAATGTCCATGTTTTCGGGGCTTTTCACCTTGTTCAGTCGGTGCTGCCTTCTATGCGGAAACAGGAGAGAGGAGACATACACTTTATATCTTCTATGAGTGCGGTTTATTGTTTACCTGGGCATGGTCCCTATGCCATGGCAAAAGCGTCTTTGGAGGCTATGGCGAAGGTTCTGGCTAAGGAGGAACTGCCCAACAATATTCGGGTCAATGTTATTGCCTTGGGACTGGTGGAGACAGAGATGGGGAGACGTCTGGTAAAGGCAACAACGGGCGAAGATATAAAGGCGGTTTATACGAGAATGCCTTTCGGGCGTGTCTGTCAGCCTGAAGATGTGGGTAATCTCTGTGCTTTTCTCTGCTCAGCCGAAGGCGGCTACATTTCTGGACATGTCATCTATATGGATGGTGGTGCATTGAGGCTAGTATAGAAGAATTCCCTAGGTATAGCCCCAAAAGAACTGGATGAGCATGGGAGACTATTGTTTGGCTTGTGCTTGCATTGTCTGATTGGCTCGGGCAGCCGGTAAATACATTTGCTCGATATAGTCCCTTGCCATGCGGCGGGCATTGAAAAAGGGGACGTTGGAACGGATGGTCTCCTTGATTACTCGAATCCAGTTATGTGGCACACCGTTTATATCGCGGTCATAGTAAAGGGGAATGACCTTTTCTTCCAGTATGCGATAGAGTTCTTCGGCATCTAACTTGTCTTGTTGTGACGGGTCGCTAACTTGGCTGCTGAGAATTGCCCAGCCATTGTTGCCATTGTAGCCTTCATACCACCAGCCATCGAGCACGCTTAAATGCAATACTCCATTGAGGGCTGCTTTTTGCCCGCTAGTTCCGCTGGCTTCATGGAGTGGGAGGGGAGTGTTGAGCCAGACGTCAGCGCCATGTACAAGATAGCGTGCCATGTGCATGTCGTAATCCTCGATGTAGGCGATTCTACCACCAAACTCAGGATCCTTGGCCACATTGTACACTTCGTGGATGAGCTGTTTTCCGCACTCGTCATCAGGGTGAGCCTTGCCGGCAAATATTATCTGGACCGGTTGTAATTCATCTTTGAGTATGCGCTTTAAGCGGGCAACATCGTGCAAGATAAGTGTAGCCCGCTTGTAGCTGGTAAAACGGCGGCAAAAAGCGATGGTAAGAGCTTCCGTGTCGAGCAATCCTCCCATGGCTAGTGCCTGTGCTGGCTCTATATGGTCTTCAGCCCAGCGTTTTCGTGCTCGGTCCTTAACTGAACTGATGAGTTTACTTTTTAACCACTGATGTATTGCCCATATTTCTTCATCTGGAATGCTTAGCACATGCTCCCATAAAGCTGGGTCATCATGCCGTTTTAACCAGTCATTGCCGAGATAGTTTTTGTATAACCTGGCTAATTGTGGCGCTATCCAAGTAGGGACATGGATGCCGTTGGTCGCTGAGCCAATAGGCACATCTTTTTCTTCGGTATTAGGCCATAAGGATTGCCACATCTTGCGAGATATCCCACCATGGAGGCGACTAACGCCATTGCGGTAATCGGACAGTTTCAGCCCCAACACTGTTGCACTGAACACCGAATCATCCACTCTCTGCATGCCTAGCTGTAAGAATGCCTCTCTGTCCAGTCCCAGATCGTCCCAGTAGCGGTGAAAATACCTCTCAATTAAGTCAAAGGAAAAGATGTCGCTGCCGGGAGGGACTATCGTATGAATGGTGAATACGGTTGCAGCTCGCACCCTTTTAGCGGCTTCGGTGAAATCGAGTCCCTTAGCCACTAATTCTCGGGCACGTTCTAACATCATGAAGGCTGTGTACCCCTCATTGGCATGCCATATTGTTGGCTCAATGCCAAGTGCTCGGAGAGTGCGCACACCCCCGATACCTATGATAATTTGCTGTTGCAGACGCAGCTCTTGGTCGCCGGCGTAGAGACGGGCTGAAAGCTCACGGTCAGCGAGGGAATTCTCTTCAACGTTAGTGTCTAATAAATAAAGCTTTACCCGGCCAATATTTACCTGCCATACACTGATCCAAACTGACCTCTTATCGAGTGGCACTTCAATCTTCATCGGTTGCCCCTGAGCAGTATATACTGGACAGATGGGGGCTTCAGCGAAGTTCAATTGCTCATAGACCTCTTGTTGCCAGCCACTGACCGAGATATGTTGATGAAAGTAGCCCTGTGGATACATGAAGCCCACACCCACCAAGGGTAGACCGAGGTCACTTGCCTCTTTACAGTAGTCGCCGGCAAGGACGCCCAATCCGCCAGCGTATAGGGGAAGCGAATTGTGAATTGCAAATTCGAGCGAGAAATATGCTATGGTTTGCTGGGCTAGCTGTGGATACGAGGCGACAAGCCAAGTGTCGCTTGCTAAAGTTTCAGCCTTGAAATCACCTATTACAGAATCGTATTTTTGTAGGAAAGCAGGTTCTTGAGCTGCTGCCACCAAGCGATAGGGTGCGATTTGTTGCAGTAGCTTGACGGGGTTATGCCCTGTAGCTTTCCATAGTGGCGCATCGAGGGCTTTGAATAGCTCTCGTGCCGGCATATGCCAGCTCCACCATAGGTTGTAAGCTAGTTCGTTTAGCCCCTCGATACGCCTGGGGAGCTTCGACACTGACAAGTTATTCATTACGTAATTGAATAACTATTATACCCCTTGTGTGTCTGACGAGTAAATTAGCCTTTACCGGGACTGTTTATAGAAAATTTGTCCCCTAAGCAGCGCAGCTGTTTAGAGTTTGAGCCAAATTTGCAGGTGCTTTCATCCCGGCTTATGAGGCGTGCAAAAGGCTGCAAAGCCCTTGAACTATCTCAGAGATGGTCAGGATTCGAAGACAATGGGGAGAGCGGCAAGGCAAATTTTGGGTACATCTAGCCGATTACAATGTCATCTAAAGCTCGTTTTGGTACATGGTGTACACCTTGGCTATCACGCCAGTACTTTATATCTCCATCGGGACCAACTTCTTCAATGACTACTGTTTCTTTGGGCTTACCAAGGGCTAGTACGAGAAGTATCTCGTAGCGCGGTGCAATCCCCAAAGCTTTGCTCAGCTCCTGTCTTTTTACCGTGGCAATCATGCACCCACCTAATCCCTTTTCTGTAGCCCCGAGAAGGATGCTCTGCGCTGCTATCCCGTGGTCGCAGCCTACAGAGCGGCTTATTTCTGTGTCGCAAAGTATGATTATATATGCCGATGGTCTTTCTCCTTCACCGGGACCTGGCCAGTCTTTGAGGTAACCAGCCCAACCAAGATGTGGAAATATCAAAGCATTCTTCTGAGGGTCGCAGGAAAGCACATATTTGAGTGGTTGTAGGTTCAGTGCCGAAGCTGATAGCCTTGCCAAATCAACGAGTTCCCTCAAAGTTTCAAGTCCAATGGTTACTTCCTGATGGAATCGGCGATAGCTCCTGTTTTTGAGTATTAAGTCCTTTAGCATTTACCTCTCCTCCTTTTCTGCGAGATTGTAGCGTGTTTGCCAATTTTTGTTAGTCCTGCCTGGCAAAGCCACCACAGTGGTTGTAGTGCAGGTCTCTATAAGTGAGTACAGATAATATGTCTATGTTCCTGCTATCAATTCTACTTCATGTATCACTTTACATCCTCGCCTGTCAACCTAAAGCCGTTTTCTGTGGACTCACTGTCGGCAGGACAAAATCCTGCCCAATCCAACTGGTAGGTCTATTGCAGGAAGAGCTAGAGGTTTCGTTTGATGTTGTCTATGGTTCTCACCCAGTAATGGTTGACATTTATCTGGTTGACTTTTACCTCAAGGAACATCGGCTTGACTTTAATGCCATTGTCCTGTACTCTACTACTGTTACTGTTCTTGATAGATAGGGGCTTCTTTGTGTCTGGGCAAGCAGCTCTCCACACATGATCGATGTAGTGCATGTTAGTAAGAGGACGTTTTTCCACCTCTGTGAGGCAGCGTGGAGGCGTAAGAATGACAGTGACAAGGCTATTGTTGCGGACAGGTCTTGGAGGCGGAAATGGAAGTGAATGAGCCAAACCAAGCTACTAAAATAGCCATCGATGTTAGAAATGCTTCTAAGACATTCAAGAATGTTAAAGCCTTGGATAATGTTTCGCTAAGTATTTATTACAATGAAATTTTTGGGTTACTCGGGCCAAACGGCTCTGGTAAGACGACCTTGCTCCGCATATTATCCACTTTAATGCCTCCCGACCGATCACCTGCTGGCGATAATGAGGGGAGCAGGTGCAGCATTATGGGCCATGACCTGCTAAGGGAGCAGGAGATTATCAGGCAAATAACTGGCTATGTGCCTCAGCAGAACGCACTGTACGTAGATTTGTCGGCTTTAGATAACTTAATCCTTTTCAGTACGCCATATGGACTTGATAAGAGGGTGCAACGGGAACGGATTGATGAGCTTCTAAAACTGGTTGAACTTTATGAGAGGAGGCATGAGCTGGTGAAAACTTTCTCTGGAGGGATGATGAAGCGGCTGTCAATTATATGTGCGCTTGTTCACAGACCAGCAGTACTCTTTTTAGATGAGGTAACTGTGGGGTTGGATACTGCTTTGCGACGTGAGATATGGGCGCTGATTCAACGAATAAAGGAGTCCAGCACTATGGTTATAACCACACACTATGTCCCAGAAGCAGAGAACTACTGCGATAGGGTAGCTTTAATGTCTCAGGGCCGTGTTTTAGATTGTGGCAATCCTAAAGAGCTGGTTAGAAAATACCCCGGAGCCAGTGATTTGGAAGAGGTCATGCTAATTTGCGAAAAACAGGTATAAGGCTAGACCAGTGTTGTTCCGTCGACAAATCATATGTTTCCGCAGTGTAATCTAAGTTTGTGATGTGCTCGTAGTGATAACCTGAGAGATTTATGCAAGAGACTATCCCGTGCTAGATACTTAAGCGTGTTATGAGCAAAATGGCATAATCAAATGATCAGTGTTAAACCACCTGAGGTAGAACGGGACCACTGGTACGTTTTTTGACTTGGAGGATAGAGTATGTCAGGAAGAGCGGCGATTATAGCAAGCGCTACCGCCATAGCAATCTGTATGGCATTTGTCCCTTGCAGCAAAGCGGCTGCTGAAAACGGGGGTGAACTGGATGCAGCTATCATAGGTCCCGCCGAGTTTGTTCCTGGAGCTACAGCAACGGTTCGGATTTCTATCCAGAACAATAAGACCCCAGCTGCAGTTGAAACAGTTGCTGTTCAGGCGGGATTATCACAGTACTACGGTTCTGCAGTGGGGGTCAGTGCCGTTTTGTCGGCAGGCGATGCTCCTATCACAATTAGGACAGGAAAGGTTCTATTAGGTACTCTCGCCTGCGGTGCCACTGCCGTGCCAGCGTCTTTCACAATAGAAGTAAGCCGGGATGCTGTCCCTGGCTCATACCTAATGGTCTTAGAATTAAGGTACCAGGAGTTAACTAGTGTGAAGGCAGGTCTGACAGCCGAATTACGGTGGGCTAATAAGGTCGAAACTAAGGAACTAAAAATACAGATTAAAGAGCCGGGAAAGGCTGTAGTAGTTACAGAAGAGCTGGATGCGGCTATCATAAATTCATCAGCTCTCCTCCCTGGAAAAACAGCCGTAGTCCAGATCTCTATTCAGAACACCAATGCTGTGGTTGAAAAGGATGTCCTCGCCATACAGGCTGGATTATCTGACTACTATGGTTGTGCTTTCGGACTCACTGCCAACTTGAAGGAAGGTAACGCTCCTGTCACGGTCAAAACGGACAAGGTGCTATTGGGTACTGTCCCTGCTGGAACTGCTACGCCACCGGTGCCGTTTACAGTAGAAGTCAAAGGAAACGCGCGCCCTGGCTTGTACAATATGCTACTAGAATTGGCATATAAGGAACTGTCTAGCGTAAAGATGGGTGAGAAGGTCAAACTGGAGTGGGTTGATAGAATTGTAACCAAGTATCTGACAATCCAAATTGAGGATAATCCGCTGGAATTTGAGGTTACGAGCAATGGAGCTGCTTTACATCCGGGGGTGCAAAGGGAGATAAGATTTACATTCAAAAACAATGGTAGCCATCCAGCACGTGATTGTGAAGCCAAGATTAGCGCAGTTATCCCAATCTCAGTGACTGACGATACCGCCTTCCTCGGTGATATTGAACCAGGTAATGCCGCAGTTGGAGTGTTTCGCCTCAAAATCAAGGGGGATGCTACACCAAAAGAATACGTCATTAACGCCCAGATAAAATATACCGATTACAAAGGGGAGGAGCAACTGTCCAGGGTGATAAAGGTACCGGTCAAGGTGAGGTCTCGCTCATCTTCTATGTCCGAGTTTGTGCGCGATCATTTAGTTGGTGGGTTGATAGGTGCCGGAATTGTGGCTGCTATTTGGATTATTTGGTTTGTTTGGTTTAGGGTCAAGCCTATCGTTATTGACTGAATCTAGGCGAGGTTCAGAAACCGCGCTGTACCTGGTCTCAAATACTCGCTGATGTGCACGGGCATCGTGTTTCCAAGATTGAGAGCCAGGCATGAATAGGATACCTATCTTAGGATACCGATATTCAGGCATATTGCCACCTCCATGTACCGAGGGAAGTTCTTGCTGTTCGGTCACAGGTGTTGGGAAGGTATGGTCGTAGAGGAGAAAAGATTTTGAAACTAGCTAATCTCAAAATTCTGACTTTAATGGAATTAAAGAAGATATATGGCAATAAGCGGCAACTGCTCATCGTAGTGCTGGGAGCGATCTTACTGTGTCTAGTCTTTAGCTTGGTGGCTCATCATAGTCCCAAGGAAATCAATGTCACCGTCTTTGTGGATCAATTTGAGAGGCTATCTGTTTCTCAGCATGAACAGACCCGACGGATCATAGGTGACATCGACAGATCGGTCGTTTTATCGGTATATGAAACTTATTCACTGGATGAAGCAATGGGGCGCCTAGATGATAGAAAGAGCCGTGCTGTTATCGTCCTGAAGGAAGGTTCTTCTGGTATAAAAGCTGTGCGTATCACCATCGACGCTACTGACCTTACAATCCAGCAAGCTATCAGCAAAGAGTTGCGTGCGATTTTACAGAGAAATTCCAAGCAGGCTACTATTGAGTTCTTGTCTTCTATGGGGCTTACGCCCCAACAAGCGAATCCCATCATTAACCCTTTCAGCTTTGACATAAAAGCAAATGCCTGGCAGGAGATTCGATTCTTCGATTCTTTTGCTTCACCTCTAATAATACTGATGGTTTTGGGTATATGTCTTATTGCAGCCGTAACAGGTGTGACATCGGAACGTTCTAGGGGCACTATAGAACGAATCTTCGCTTCTCCCTACAAAGGCTCTGAGTTTATTCTGGGCAAGATACTGGCTCACAGCGTATTGGCTGTTGCAGTATCGGTCGTGATCGTATTTGCTCTGAAGCTAGCTTTCGGGGTAGCAGTAGCCAAGCCTTTCCTTGCGCTCATAATAGCCATACTGATTGGCATCAACGGGGTCATCTTCGGCTTATTAGTTTCATCCTTCACCTATGTGGAACTGGAATCGGTGGCTATGGGGATAAGTTTCTATCTTTTATTCATGATATTGATGGGCTTTACTTGGCCTATTGAAACTATGCATCCTATTTTCAGGTTTTTATCCTTGCTGACGCCGTACTATTATGGAGTTCAAGCAATTCGTCATGTGAGCTTGGTTGGGTGGGGACTGAGTCAGGCTTGGCTCGACTTGACAATTCTATGCGGGTTCATCGTGGTTCAGTGTCTAGCAACAATGTTAATTTTGAGGCGACAAGTACGGTGATAGCTGCAATTTTTGACTTCAAAGCTGAAAGGTCCGATAAAATATGAATATAAGCTACCTTGGCACTATTGCACTATTGACTCTGAAGAGGGTCTGGAACTCGAAATTTGCCCTGTGCACAATTGTAATTGCACCAGTGGTACTATGTATAACCTTCGGTTATGTTGCCTACAAGAGCCCTGAGAGGATCAGTGCTCTGGTTATGACTGAGGACCTAGAGCAACGATTGTGGGACAAACGAACGTGGCAAATTGTTGATGAGATTTGTTATTACCGGACTGACGATGGTTCGACCCCGTTCTCAGTAACCACCGAAATCGGCTCATTGACAGAGGCAAGGCAGCGTTTGGATGACGGTAGAACGAGGGCTGTCATTGTCCTTAAGCAGGAGAAGGATGATGTACAAAGCGCAGAGGTCATCGTCGATGTTACTGAGCCATCGGTGAGCAATCAATTCGAGCAGGAGCTACCTATCATATTTGACAAATATTCCAGGAACATATCAGTCAGGCTGATTACTGATTTCCTGATTCAGCTCAGGCATTTACCACGTGATATGGCGAGTGCTAAGGCAAGCGAAGTCTTAATCCCATTTGAGGTCAAACACGAGACGAACTCTTGGAAGGAACTGAAATTCTTCGATTTCTTTGCCTCAGCCGCCATTGTCCTTATAGCCTTGGGATTGCCGCTTTTTCTCAGTTCAATTTCGATAACTAACGAGCGCTCGGTGGGGACGTTGGAAAGGGTCTTTGCCTCGCCTTACAAGAAGTCCGAGATTATCATCGGGAAAATGCTGGCTAATAGCATTTTAGGCATTGTCATCACCATTCTCATCATGATCACATTGAAAGCTGTGTTCAATGCCACATTGGGAAATATTGGTCTAATACTGATGTTAACCACCTTGGTTGCCATCAATGGGGTAATATTTGGTCTATTGGTCTCTGCTATGACTTATAGCGAGACAGAATCGCTCTTAGTCTCCGTGCTGTTTCTATTACTAGTTATGCTTCAAATGACGTACTTGTGGCCTTGGGAGACAATGCATTACATAGCCAAATACTTCTCATACCTGATACCATACACATATGGTTTTCAGGCAATTCGCCATGTCAATATGGTCGGTGCCGGGTTTGCCGATGTTTGGCTTGACTTGCTCATCCTGCTGGGGTTCGTTGTTGCTCAGGCACTAATAGCAATACAAATCTTGAGACGTCGGATTGCATAGATCGCTTTACCACGTGTTTTAGGGTGGGCGAGCAAATGACAAGCCTAGTTTATTAAAGCTCATCAACCATCTCCAGCGCCCTAGAAAGTTTCTTAGATACTTCGGGGAGAATCGCTTTATAAGTTTGGCTGACCCTCCGGCTATATTCTTCCTCACCGATTTCCTCCAATATCTTCTTGCCTTCTCTAAGCTTTTCCTGAAAGCCAATTTCGGCTGCCATAAGGGCCCAACCAATAGACCCCATTCCTAGTCTCATTCCTATTACGAACCCGCGCGGAAGTGCCTCCAGACGTACGGTAGACTCACGTAGCCGGTAGCACCATGTACCTGATGCATCATCACCAAAGCGAGACAACGGCACTCCAAGACCGGCCTCAAGTTCCGGGGGCCAGATAAATTCGCCAACCATCCATTGCCCGTTAACAAAGGCTTCGGCGGATGTGTGCATCAAGGCATGTCCAGTTGAATCGTACCAGTCTTTCACCAGGACGCTATTGGCGGTAAAAACCTGGTAAACAGGTGTTACTAATGCTTCGTTATATATTTTGTATCTGGCTGGGATGCCACCAGCACGACAGAGTGCTATGAAACAACTCACTTGGTCTAGGCAGATACCCCTGCCAGCCCGTAAAGTCTTTAAGGCTCCGCTTAGCTGTTGGAAAAAGGTGAACTCGATGTTCCTTTTCACAAAGTTGAAGCAACTCTCAACATATTCTCTGTCTGACTTTTGAAAAGCACCCAATTTGTTCGCCATGGCGATAATTTCCGGTGCGTTTGACTCGCACAAGTAGGTAGGTCTAAGATATTTCTCCTTTGATTTGCAATATGGCATATCTTGTCGATAAACGGGGATGTCATAAGGCAAGCCATGTCTCTTTGGCACTATTTCCTTAGCTCGTTTCCTTGCTTCCTTTATTGCTACTGCGAAAGCCACAGGGTGTTTCAATATAGTGGTGACTATTCCGGGGATATTACCTGTTGATAATTTGAATAGTTGCCATTGCATTTAAGACTTTTCCTTATCTTGATTGAGCGCGCTTATACTGAGCGGATACGATGCTTTTCCTGCTAGTCAATGCGAGCTAAATCTTCCGCCATCATCATACGCATTAAATTGCCACAACCTCTAGATTCAGCCCCCGGCATCCTAGTGATCTCAGGTTCTAAGACAGGGCTTGTCCTATTGCAAACCGGACATCTCTGCAACATTTTAACCCTGTCTCCTGTTATGATAAAGCCAGGGAAGGTATTGGACAAGGGGTCAAGAAAGGCGAATCTTCCATACTCTCCGTATCCCAATGGCTCAAGGTTTTCATCTAGAACCATGGGGTAAGTGCACTGGACAATATGTTTATAATGTCCTTCGCATTCCCAAGCTAGACCATGCCACTCAGACATTCCATACATGTCTCGGCAGTGCTTGTCTGGAATTCCCAGAGTACTCTCCACAACCTCTCTGAATATTTCTACTGGCACCCTTTCATTTTCAAATATCTTCCAGCCAGCGGCTGTAAATACCACACTACCGCTATTGCCAAGATTTAGCCTGATGCCTTTTCTCTTCAATTCAGACATCAGCCGAAAAAGCTCATACGGAGCCGATATAATGTAAACTTGTTTCCCAGCTTCACTTAGCTTTTGTAGTAGTCCGATCATTTTTGTCCTGGCTTTCTCGGAGGCACGACGCATCAGATACAACAGTATACTTGCTTTCAGCCCTTTATTTATTACTACTGCCACGCTTAGCATATTCAGGGTCAGCTTCCTGTCAATGAGATAGTGTATGTTTGATGGTTCGAATACTTTGGGTAGAGCGGACATTAATCTGCCGAACGCTAAGTGGGTCCGCGATGGTCCCATATATGCAGCGTGAGAATCAGTGAATGGCGGGAGTATCCCGAACAATCCAGCCTTGACCAGAATATAACCCCACCTCTTTCTACCAATTTCGTCTCTTACTATCATGCTAAATTTTCCACTGGTACCACTGGAATGAAGGGCTACGCAGTTTAATTTCGACTCTATCAGGTCGAGTACTTCATCAAGAGAAGCTCTATCATTGATTTCAAGCTTACCCATATCTGCTGCTGAAGTCTTTTGCAGCCAGGAATAGAATTTGGACTGAACCCCTGACGTTGGACACTTTAGGTTAGGAGAATTAGGAAAGTCTGGCAGGGTCAGGGTAAAAT
>FWPV01004350.1_pt1 | contig 30469 bp, 32 predicted proteins | sample 2228371 | NCBI WGS metagenome assembly FWPV01 (sample SAMEA103939776, study PRJEB20133) | metagenome | reverse complement strand
CGGTGAATCGTACTGCCCGGAATGCCCGTCTTGTCGGTGATGATGCGGGCCGCGCGTCCGGTCGGCGCCAGAAGCTGAACGCCGAGATGGATGATGAATCGTTTGCCCATAACAATTCCTCCTCTTACCTCATCTCTTTCTTGTAGACGAACAGCTTTCCTCCTGGGCCTTCGAATTCCTCTTCCCCGCAATCCCGCCGGTTACCCGCACATGGCCCCGCAGCACGCGGGGCACGCTCCCTCTCCCCCCGCGGGAGGAGAGGGTCGGGGTGAGGGGGGGGAGGGAGGTGAATGCCGGGCCTGGCGCGGCACAATTTTCAAGGGGTCTCCTACAGAAGGGCGGCGGCCAAAAAGGTCTCGGTTTTAACGTGCTTCATGCAGCCTGTAAAATGGTCTCCAGTTTCCGGCGACTTTCGGTAAATTCTCCGCTGAATAACGGTTTACATTCTTCCAGTTTTCGCTCGTTTTTCAATAACTTTGTGGCAAAGGCCAGGCACGTGGGCTCTGCGCACTCTCTGCAATTGGTTTTTGGCAGTTGCCTCAGTACTTCCATGACATTGAGCTTCATCGTCGTCCTCCTTCATTGTTTTTGGCTATCGTTGCTCGTGCCCATGTTGGATCGCGATGCTGGATCCTTGGCTCTTGAGCGGTATATCCGTAGTTGTGTACCTGCCCGATTTGTAGGCATCGACGACCCCTTGAATCGTTCCCGATATGCCGGTAAAGACTTTGATCCGTCCTTCCCTGCAACGCCTTTCATTCACCGGGGCAACGGGTTTCAGCGTGACAGCCGTGGAGCGCTTCGGTCTGCTACCGGTAAGGCGCGCGGTTCAAATAGGAGTTCAAAACTAATATACGGAACTTTTCGGATGTTCTGGAGCGGACGATCAGTTGTTTGGGGAAAGCAGCCGCGACCTATAATGACCGCCGGAGCACTGCAGCGTGTCGCCTGAACAATGAAGAATGAGGCACAGCAACGCTTGCGTCACGTCAAAGGGCAACCTGCGATGCCTTGTGCCGATGGCAAAATCAGCAGGAGATCTCGTTGGAACGAGCCGTGAGAGGAGCCACGGAGTCGGATTCACCGTCCGATCTTCATCAGCCGTTTGGGTCGCACGTGAACTGTCTCGCATGAAATTCTAGCAATACTCGTGTGCAAATTCAAGGCATGACAGCATTGCGCTCCTCGCGTGGGGGCAGAATTTTTTATTGTCGTGTCATGGCCCGTCCGCATTCGGGACACTTCATCTGGGTGCAGGGAGTGCCCTGAGCATGCGGGGCGGTCGCGCCACACGCAGGGCAGATGCAGTTTCCTCCGGGGCCGCCTCCGCGTCCGCCCATTCGGCCTCCCGGTCCTCTTCCCTGGCCTTGCCCGGCCCCTCTCCCTTGCCCTTTTCCCTGGCCCCTGCCGGATTCTTTTCCTTGACTTTTTGGCATCATTTCTCTCCTTCTTTGGCGGGTTTGATCAAGCATTTTACGATGACAATGTTTCTGTCTGCAGCCTGGCAGACGGAAGTAAGAATCTTCCAGCTGATGCAGCTGATAGGCCTTCAGCACCTCCGGAATATTTCCCGCTACTCCACAGATTATCTGAAGATTGAGATGGCCGGCATACCTCAGCAGGTCCGGGCTCAACGCCCCACAGATCAGCGTTGTGACTCCCCTGTTGCGCAAGATTCTGAGACGTTCGAAAGGGTTGGCCACATCGGTGAAGAGTTCCTCCTGGCACACAGTGCCGTCCAGGTGGTCCTTGGGAAAAAGCAGAACCCTCGAGCACCAGTTGAGAGCCGGAGCCACCCGTGATCTGAAAATGGGGATGGCAAGCATGGAAAATCCTGTCTAATGTTCGGCTTGTGATTGCATATGATTGTGGATGGCCGCCTGCAATGTTTCCGCAGCCAGCACAGCACAATGTTCGTGTTCTTCGGGAAGTTCTCCCAACACTGCAAAAATGGCATCCGCCCCGATTGTCACGGCCTCATCCAGGGTCTTGTTGAGCGCCAGTTCTGCAGCGACTGAGCCGCACGCAATGCTGGCTCCGCAGCCGTCGGTATAGAAGCTCGATTCCTTTATCGATCGCATTTCGATTCTCAGGTAGATTTCCATGGATTCGCCACACGGACCGGTTACTCGAGCCGCACCAGTGGCATTGGGCAGTTTGCCGAAAAACCTGGGTTGGAGCCATCTTTCAAACACGCCTGAGCCATAGACTTCCTTGGTTTCCGCAAAAATTTGCCGTTGACACTGATTAACGAATTCATCCAACTTACTTGCCATTAATCTTCATCCTCCCTGTGCAGAATTTTGAGTAGTCAGAAAACTTAGCAGAGACAAGCTCGGCTCCTCTATTCGGTCCCTCTCGACTATAGGGCAAATTGAATGCCAAAACAGCTATAACAGCTATTGAGGCTGACAGCGGTGAAGATGGCGCTACTGGGCGGCGCTGTTTGGGTACTCATTGAGAGCGCTGGGGGGCTGTTCGAGTATCCTGGCTTCAACTCTTGGCCGGTGCCGGTCGCAATCGGGCGATGTCCACCGCTGCCCGCTTCCGCGGTCGGCCGGAATGGCTGAAACGTGCGTGAAGCCGTTCTCGGGCGAGCCTCGGGGATTTTTAGGAACGTTGCACAAGGTAGACAAAGGGGGAGTGAGTTTGAAAACAGCGGAAAGGAGTAATCCAGAAGGTGTGCCGGGGGGATAAGGGGCGATCTGAACCTTCCTGCAACCAAGGCAGGTGAATTTAGTCCCTTTCCCGAGCCATCGAGCAGATCCGTGGGTTTCCTGCAAACGCAGGCGGGCGGGTTGTAACGCCCGCCCGCGTTGCAGTTGCACCATCCACGGGGCATGGGTCAGGCTGCGCTGCGGCCGGCGAGAAAAAACATCCCCGGGTTTAGCGACATGCCCTCAGGATATGGCCGCCTGACCTGCCGGCCTGATGTGGCTCATCCCGCACCGCTCCACTACTTCTTTGACAAACTTATTTAGGGAATTGGCAAAGGGACCTTCGGCGCCCAGCTCCAGAACAGATTTTCCCTGGTCACCCGCTTCAACTACGCGCGGTTCAAAGGGCAGGCTGCCGAGGAAATGAACGCTCATTTTAGTGGCGGTTTTGACGCCTCCTCCCTTGCTGAACAAAGCGATCTCTTTATTGCAGTGGGGGCAGATCAGGCCGCTCATATTTTCGACCAATCCAAGAATGGGCATGTTGACCTTGCGACAGAAGTTGATCGATTTTCTCACATCGGCCAGAGCGACCTCCTGGGGTGTTGTGACAATGACTGCGTGCGCATCGGGGATGGTCTGCGCCACGCTCAGGGGTTCGTCGCCGGTCCCCGGCGGTGAATCGATCACCAGAAAATCCAATTCCCCCCAGGCCACATCGGCAATGAACTGTTTGATCACTCCGTGCTTCACCGGGCCACGCCATATCACGGCCGAATCCCGATCCTCGAGCAAACATTGGATCGAGACAACCCCCAGATGATCGTTGTAAGCCCGTGGAACCATGCACTTGCTTTCCTCATCCATCGCAAACATTCCGGTCACCCCAAGAATGCCGGGGATGCTGGGACCATGCAAGTCCACATCCAGCAGTCCCACTTTGTAGCCGTGCCCGGCAAGGCCGAGGGAAAGGTACGCAGCCACGCTGCTCTTTCCCACTCCGCCCTTGCCACTCATGATCAGCAGTTTGTTTTGAATACGTTTCAAGTGGTCGCGCAATTTCTTATCATCTTCGGTTGGTCCGCTTGATTGATGATCTTGATTCACTGAACAGTTACTCATTCGCTTCACTCCTAAAGTAGTTGCAGATACCGGACGAAAAATTACCCCGCATAGCTCTTGGCTCCTGCGACCGGCTGAACCGATCCTGGAATCCCGTGCCACTTCCTTTTGATCCAGGCGCGCGTTGCGACCTGCCGAGATGCGGGCTGCTCTGTTGCCAAATGAACAGTTCCAGATTGTCTTCTACCAAAGAATGTGCCAAGTGGCACAGATAGTCAACATTCAGAGCTCTTTAAGAAAACGAGAGGGTGTGGCGACCGCTGCATGCAATTTAGGGAACAAAGTGCACCTTGCCACTTTCCCGCCAATCGCGGCGCCCGGGCGACCTCAGGCAGCCGAACAGATGACCTCACCCGCAGCCCATCGTCTGGCCGCGCGCGATTTTCAGGGGCACAAATGTTGCACAATCTGAAATATTTGACCCGGACCATTGTAAATTAAAGAGAACAAAGGAGGAAGATTATGAAGAAGGTGGCTATCGTTGGGTGCGGCGCTTATATGGAGAGCGGCTACGGTTGCCCTGGAGAGTGGAGGTGCCTCAAGGCGGCTGCTATGGGTGAGGGCAAGTTCGACGAGCCTGCTCAGGTGGTTTCCTTCGTCAAGTGCGAATGCCCCGGTCGCAGCCTGGCTCCCAATGTGGGAATGGCAGCCAAGCTGTCGGAAATCAAGCCGGATGCCATCTATTTGAGCTCTTGCATGGTGAACGCCAAACCCGGTTGCCCTTATGCCAGTGCCGAAGATTTTGCCAAGATACTGGAGAATAAAACCGGCCTTTCGGTGATCTTGGGCACCCACGAGTACCATTGAACTTAGAAAAAATCATCGCCTGCAACATTGTTGTTTGGAGGAGGTTTGGAGGCCGGCGTCGGCGCGCCGCCGGCTTCCCCTCGCCAGCCTCGTTACATCCAAACACCAAAGCGGAGCCTCCATAACATGGCCGGTCCCGCGGCCAGCACAACGAACAGCAGTGTGGCGCTGGCAATGCTAAGTCCAGCCAGTTGCGAGCGGTTGTACGCAGGGATTGCAACCTGCGGGAAGTCCCGCGCAACTTTAAGCCCCACCCAGAGGACACATCCTTCCAGGCAGGTCACTGCCAGCGCTCCGAACAGGGGATACCCGACCAGATGATGGTCGGCTAAGAACAGGCACCATGGGCAGTGGTGATACAACACTTGATAATGATACGCCGCCAAAACCCGAATCAATGCCAGGTAAGCCAGCGGAACCCAGAGGAGTGAAAGCCCGGTGAGTGCAAAACTCAGCGGTGAACTCGGCGGGGATTTTGCCCGCCAGACTCTCAGGCCGAGGACAATGAGCAGTATGCCGGCTGCCAGGAATACTGCCACCATCCATGCATCGGGTAGACTGAGGAGGTTACCCGTTGCCGGGGCAAGGGAACGGACCTGGTCGTAGACGACCGCACAGCAATCCACCGGCTGATGAGTGTCAAGGGCCATGACGGCGCGCACGCTGTCCAGATAGGCCAGGAAGAGAACAGGGACAAGCAGCAGGCATCCCCGGCCGCTCACCGTTGTCAGGGGGGCGTCCGGGTGCGCTCGATTCAGCCGATCCACGCTGCACCACACGTACACGATGACAATGGTCAGCAGGCGAAACGCCAGCGCGCGCTGACCGAGTCCTCTGCAGGCCTGCAGAACACCGGTGCCGCACATGGCTCCAGGCACCAGGGCCGGCAGTACGTTGCTGACGGCAACAATGAACAGCACGCTTGACGCCACAAACAGGAGCCCTGCGCCGCGCACCTGAACAGAAGCGACTTCGGCTTTGACCTCCAGGCGGATTTGATGCTGCTCTGCACTTTGGGGCGACCAGCTTATGACTATGCGCAAGGCAGTCACAGCGGCAGCGGAGACCATGAAAAAACTGAGGGAATCCAGGATAAGGACGGCCAGCAGGAGGGGATGCCAGATCATTCTATTCTCTTCAATTGCCCGTTTGCCAGCAGCCAGCGGTCATCGGCGATGTTGGCCTGGATGCAGCGAGCATCGTGGGCGGCAATCACAACGGTTGCCTCGTTCTCTCCGGCTGCCTGCAGCAGTTGCAGCATGACGCGGCAGCCACGCTCGTCCTGGTGGGCGGTCGGCTCGTCGGCCAGGAGAAACAGCGGTTCCCCCATGAGCGCCCGGGCCATTGAAAGTCGCTGCTTCTGTCCACCCGATAGGGTGGCAACGTTTCGTCCGGCAAGTTGGGAGAGTTCCAGTTGATCGAGCAGTGTCAGAGCGCGTTTCCGTACAGTGGCGCCGTCAAAGCCACGGGGAGCCAATGGCAGCATGATGTTTTCGAGGGCGGTGAGGTCATAGAGAAAGTGGGGGTTCTGAAAAAGCATGCCCACTTTGCGACGCCACAGGTCCCGGTATGCGCTGATCCACCTGGAAACCGGCTGCCCGGCGGCGTATACGGTGCCGGAGGATGGTCTGAGAAGGCCCGCCAAAATGTGTAGCAGGCTGCTCTTACCGGCTCCCGTAACCCCGGTTATGAGGGCTATGCATCCGGCGTGAAAACGGGCGGAAACATTCTGCAGTACAGTCTGCGCATGGCTGCCCGCACCCTCATGGATCAGGGTGACGCCGCGGCACTCGAGTCCACGGTCGATGACGTTATCTTTCATGACCTTGAAGCAAATCCTGCGGATCAGCCGCTACGCCTTTGAGAGCCGGCCACAGGGTCGCTGTTAGGAACGGCAGAATGATGATAGCGCTGATCTGGACCAACACCCAAAAAGCCCCGGAAGCGTTGATATGCAAGGCGGCGGGGTAAGACTGCCAGCCGCTCAAAAAAAAGCCGGCCCAGGGGGATCCCGGCCAGAAAACCAGGAGGCAGGCAGAGAGCATACCGCAGGCCGCCGCAGCCATCGCCAGTAGTATGGCTCGATACATTTGCAGTCTGATCAGGTCGGTGGAGGTCCAGCCCAATGCCTTCAGCAATCCGACTTCATACCTGCGGCCGAGGCGGTCCCTGATGGTTCCTGCAACGATCAACGCCAGTGCGGTCAATGCCGGTAACAGAATAAAACCCGTCATTCCGCCGAGCCGTGCCCACCCCGCCGAATAGCTGCCGATCGCCTCCCTACGAGTGGTTATTCGCACCGGCCATGGAAATGCAGCGGCCAGATCAGGCACAATCGCCTGCTCCTCTTCTTCATGGAAGACCTCGATGGCGAGATCGCTGGCAAATCCATCTGGAACACCAAGCAATTTCCCGGCATCGGTCGCATCGAGCAGAACAATGTCGTGGGTTGCCACGCTCGTATGCGGTTCGAGTATCTGGATTATTTTAAAATTCAATGTTTCCTGACCGGTGAGGGTAATAACTGTCTGGTTCAGCTGTGAGAGTACCCCATGGCCTATCACCGCCTCCCCGGCAGCAGGCCGGCGCGAGAGCTGGTGGGCGAGCAGCAGGTCGCCTTCAAGCTGGTCCACCCCGAAGAGGGTGACCGGGCCTTCGGGACCGAGCACAGTTCCCCACAATCTGGTTCGGGCATGGACCACGCCGGGTACTGATTTGGCCAACTGCAGGGATTCCCGTTTCGGCAGGGGAACCCATCCGCCCCCGCTGATTCGCCTCACCACCAGCGACGGTCCCGCTTTCAGCAAGTCGGTTGCCTCATGGGACACAGCTTCAACCAGGAGCAATGCAGCCCCCATGATGGCAATGAGGGAGGTGAGCGACAGCACAAGCAGAAGCGCTTCGTATGGGTGGCGCATCAGGTCCCTGGCGGCCCATATCCAGAGTGGGCTGATGATCGGATGCTTCATCGCAGCCCTTCACTCACAAGGGGTGCTCGTGGTTCAAAAAGAAGTGCGTGAGGATCTGGCGGCGGGTTGCCGAGCAGTGGGGAGAAGCGCAGATCAACCGCGGGATGCAAAAATTCCGGATGGCGCAATGCGTGTCCGGCCGCTATGAAGGCAGGGCTGGTGAGGTTCAAGCTGCGGGCAAACAGCCTGATGCGCTGCTGAGGAGAGCCGGCAAAAGAGGCCAATAGAATCCCTGCCGCTGCAAGCACGAATAAGATCACAATGGCACGCACGATTCGGCTGGCGGCTGTCAGTTTGTCAGGTTGCATCACGGTTCCCTCTTGCCAGGCGTTACCACTCAGGGAGTTGCTCGCTTTCCGGTGAGTTGCTGCCATTTCTCATCGGTCATTTGCTGCAGGAGAAAGGTGGCCCTGCCGCCATGACGTCTCTTGAAGACTTCGACCAGCTTTGCGTCTTTGAGCGGCACCATTGCCGGTCCCATGGGGCCGATCACATCTGAACCGGCAACCCAGGTGGCGGCGAGGGCATCGAATTGTTCCCCGCTGAAATAATCTCTGACCACAGCACGTTTGATATCCTCACGAGGAGCCGCGAGAAATGTATCCGGATGGAGCCAGGCGCGAATCATGCACCCGCTGCCGCAGAAGTAGTAAGTGCGCCCATCAGTAAGCTGCAGGGCGCTTGAAAAGTTGGGATAATTGGCTACCTTCATGGCGCATACGGGGCACCTGTCGGCATCGTTGATCTGCATGCAGCCGGTCGCGTCCAGGCCTTGCACGCCAGGCTGAGGACCGCTGGAGCGTTCCCGGGAGGCATCGGGTTGCCCGGCCAAAACCGGCGGCACTTTTGCAATCCCGCTCAGGAAAAGGGCTGCCGACCACAGGATGAGCCAGATAAGGACTAAAACCTTTGGGGAAGAGTGATCGATCATTTGCGCCTACCTCGGCATGGAGCTGATTTGCTGAGCTACGAAACCCAGCAAAATAGGCGTTGGGTTTCGTCACGCGCAACGCGTGGTTCAGCCCAACTTTCTATACCAAAAACATTATCTTCAAAACTTATAATATATAGGAACGATTACTCATGGCAACGGTCAAAAGGATAGTCTCCCTGGAGGAAACGATGCTGGCGCGATGGTTGAGTAAGAACCCATGATGAGCACTGCCGATATGTTTTCCATGCTGGCTCTCGGGCTGCTCGGTACCGGTCACTGCATCGGTATGTGCGGGCCTCTTGTGATCGCGTTCCCGGCACGCTGCGGCGGGTTTGCCGCGCATTTTCTCTATCATCTGGGCCGCCTGACAACCTATGTTGTGATGGGTGGGATCCTCGGAGCACTGGGAGCCGGGTTCAGGATGATAGCGGCAGGGTCCGGCTACCTGGCCTGGATGGCTGCACTTCAGGTCGGCTTTTCGGTGGTGGCTGCCGTCTTCCTGCTGACCTTCGGGCTCATGCAGATAGATGTCCTGCATGAACCGGCCTGGCTGTCCCTGGCCACGCCCGTAAGGATACCGGGTTTTACCGCCGCCCTGAGAGCAGCCCAAAGAGCGAACAGTCGCTTTGCGCTGTATGTCGTTGGGCTGATGCTGGGACTGCTGCCGTGCGGGTTGTCCTATGCGGCGTTTGCCCGTGTGTTGCCGTTGGCGGATCCGGCCGGCGCGGGCTTTTTGTGCCTCGCATTCGGCCTTGGTACCGTCCCCGGGTTGGCCCTGGTAGGAACGGTTGCCTCCAAAATGACCCGGCGTTACAGAATCTACTCGGAATTCCTCTCGGGCCTGCTTATGATCGGCATGGCACTGTCACTGTTTGCCGACGCCATTCAGGCGCTGATCGGCCGGTCCGGGTGAATGAGATGACGCTGCCTCTGGCTTTTTAGGATAGATTGCGCTTACCGGGCAAATGGCACTGCAGGCGAGGCAGTCAAGGCAGGGAAGCTCAGAGGGCGGCGTACTTCCCATGAAGCCGATCACCGTCTCGAAGCCCCTGCGGGCAAAGGTGAGAACGGGATGCGCCTGTTGCCGGGTGCAAACATAGATGCACTTGCCGCATAAAACGCATTTGCCGGGATCATATTCGAGCACGGGGTGGTTCAACTGGTAGTCTGTTTCATCAAGCAGATGGTCCAGATGTTTCACCTTCAAAGGCACCTTGAGAAACTTTGCCATCTGCTGCAATGCGCAGCGCTTGTTGGAGGCACAGTTGCGGCAGTCCACCCGATGGGCGGAAAGCAGCAGTTGCAGGGCGGATCGTTGCAGCTGTCTGACGGCTTGGCTTTGCGTGGTGACAACCATGCCGTCGCGAGGTGCTATGCGGCATGAGGCAACGGGTCCGTTGACCCCTTCAATTTCCACCAGGCAGAGTCTGCAGGATGCCGGAGGATCTTCCATACCCTCCATGTAGCAAAGGTGCGGAACGTAGACGTCGTTTTCGAGGCAAACCTGGAGCAGGTTTTTTCCCGGTTGAGCCACTATTTTAGTTCCATCTATGGTCAATTGAATCATGCCCTCATTCCTATGGACAGACAAAATCAAACAGCCAGATCTCATTGGGGAAACCAGTCCACTCAGCTTTCCGGACGTTCCACGATTGGCGCCAACTCAGCGGGGGACACCTTTTTGACCGCATCATATTCGGGCGGGCAGCTCACCATGCACTCTCCACATTTGACGCATAAGCTCTGATCAATCGCCTTCTTGCGCCCCTTTGCAGTGAAGATGGCCTCTACCGGACAGCAGCCGACACAGACTTCGCAGCCGCGTGCACACTTGTCCGGGTCGATATAGAAGGCGGTCAGCGTCCGACACATCATGGCGGGACAACGTTTTTCGTTAATATGGGCCTGGTACTCTGCTCTAAAGTAATTCAGTGAAGTGAGAACCGGATTTGGAGCTGTCTTGCCGAGTCCGCACAGCGATCCCCGTTGGATGTCGCGTGCCAGACTGTCGAGCACATCGAGATCCGATTCCTTGCCCTGGCCCTTAGTGATTCGATCCAGAATGTTCAGGAGATGACGTGTGCCTAAGCGGCAGAAGGTGCACTTGCCGCACGATTCGTTCTGGGTAAACTCGAGAAAATATCTGGCCACATTGACCATGCAGCTCTCTTCATCCATCACCACCATACCGCCTGAGCCCATCATGGCGCCGGCCTGGGTGAGGGAGTCAAAATCAACCGGGGTGTCAAGAAAACTTTCGGGCAGGCATCCTCCAGAGGGGCCGCCGATCTGCACGGCCTTGAACTGTTTTTGTTTGGGTACCCCTCCGCAGATGTTAAAAATGAGCGTACCGAGTGTCGTCCCCATGGGGATTTCCACCAGCCCCGGATGAATCACCTTTCCCACTACCGAGAAGATTGCTGTGCCCGGGCTGGTTTGGGCGCCGACGGAACGGAACCATTGGGATCCGTGTTCAATGATGGTGGGAATTGTGGAGAGGGTCTTGACGTTATTGATCACGGTGGGCTGGTCCCAGAGACCGTGCTGTACCGGGTAGGGAGGACGGTGTTGGGGCATTCCCCGTTTCCCTTCAACGGATTGGATAAGTGCGGTTTCTTCGCCGCACACAAAAGCCCCGGATCCCTGGAAAACGGTCACCTCCAGGTCAAACGATGTCCCCAGGATGCTCCGCCCCAAAAGATTGGCGTCTCGCGCCTGGTCAATGGCGGTTGTGATGGTTTCGACTGCGAGCGGGTATTCCGCCCTGACGTAAACAACTGCTTTTGCAGCGCCCACGCAGTAAGCGCAGATCGCCAGGCCCTCAAGCAACTGGTGCGGGTCACTCTCCAAAAGAGTCCGGTCCATGTAGGCTCCGGGATCGCCCTCGTCGGCATTGCAGATCACCGTCTTCTCAGTGCCTGGAGCGGCCTTTGCCAGTTCCCATTTGCGGCCGGTGGGGAACCCGGCTCCTCCCCGTCCTCTGAGGCCCGCTTCGGCAACCATGCGGATGATTTCCTCGGGCGGCAGGCTGAGAGCCCGTGCCAGGCTTGCATAACCTCCCTTGACCAGGTACTGATTGATATCGGTTGGATCAATAACCCCGCAGTGCCGCATAACAATTCTCTGTTCCAGGTTGAATCGGGGGAAGTCGGCAACTGTCGGAATCAGATCGTTTTCTTCCATGGCCGCCAGAACATATTCAAACAGCGGGTCCCCTTCGACCAGGAACGATTTAACCAGAACCTTGGCTTTACCAGGCGTCACCTGGTGGTAAGCGATGGCGGGAAAGCCCGGGTTCTCGATGACCACAAGCGGTTCGGCATAGCAATGGCCGAGGCATCCTACCGGGATGATATCCGCCTCGATGTGCTGTTCGGCCAGAACCTCTTCAAAGGCGGCCTTGGTTTCAGCGGCTCCTGCAGCCAGGCCACAGGTAGCCATGCCTATGTAAATGCGGGGAATGGTGTCGCGCTGCTCCGGCGCCGCACACTCCCCGGCTTTTTCCAGCAGCGCTGCAAAACGTTCCTCGGGCGACTTTTCAAGATGCAGATTCACTGTCTTGTGCTTCCTTATCTCGTTGGTCTCTCTCTAGCTCAAAGTTGAAAAGAATCCCCTCCACTCGACTCGGCGCAATATGCGCCTCAACCACTTCGTCCACGACGGCGACAGGAGCGAGCGCGCAACAGCCCACACAGGCGACTCGCTCGATGCTGAACTCCCGATCGGCAGTCGTCTCACCGTCTTTGATGCCCAGTTTGCGCTCGAAGTTTTCCAGGATGATGTCGCCTCCCACCACGTGGCAGGCGGTGCCGAGGCATACCTTGATCTGGTGTTTCCCCGGCGGGTGAAAACGGAATTGGTTGTAGAAGCTGGCAACCCCATAAACTTCGCTCGGTGAGATGTCCAGATGCCCGGCCACCATCTCCATGGCGCTTGCCGACAGGTAGCCGTGGTCCTTTTGAATCGCCTGCAGCATGGGGATGAGATTGTTTCTGTGGCTGTCATAAACGGAGATGCTTGAGGCCAGCTCCTCAAGCATCGCTTCCTCTTCTGCAATCCATGGATCAGCTCTTGAGTGATTCATATTCATGGGTTTTCCTTCTCGTTAGGTTCCAGTTGCTGCACAAGATGACGGAGCCGCTGTGTTCGACATGGAGGCTTTCCCTTCGAAAGCAACCGCATCAGCATTACCGCAGTGGGCGCACGCCCATTTTTCCTGTTTCCCGCTCATTGCAATCCTCCTTTTCGCCCCTCATACGAGAGCAAAACTCATGCCGCATAGGCGGTGCTGGTGGGTTGCCCTTGCTGCTACAATAATGAAGCAATTCATCCCTTGTCAGCGATTGGGCGGAACATTATGCATCCTGCAGATTACCCCATGGAACAGTTTGATTCCAAATTGCCCGGATGGGACTGATTATCCGATGTTCCGGCGGCAGAAGAGATGTCGCATGCCGGGCAGGGAAAACTGCCCGAAGAGCAGATGGACGAACCCTTCACAATTAGATTTTATTAACGTAAAATCCATTACTTGCATGGTAAGCGCGGGGTGATGGATGATTTCTCGGCGGAATATACGGTGATTGACCGCTGGCATGTATCTTGCCTTTTCTCGTCAGTGTAAAACGAATGTAATTCGCTATCAATGTCGAGCGGAGTCTGTTGAATTTACACCATTGAAAGAGGGAACAGCATGAAAATCGCCGTATCAGCAATGGAGCCAACATTAGACAGTGAAATTGATCCCCGCTTCGGAAGAAGCCGGCATTTTATCCTGGCGGATCCCGAGACCATGGAGTTCGAGGCAATCGACAATCCCAACCTGGAAGCGTCAAGCGGGGCGGGCATCAGCACGGCACAACTCATTTGTGATCGAGGGGCAAAAGCCGTGATTACCGGCCGAATCGGACCGAAAGCCGATCAGGTGTTGTCCGCTGCAGGTGTGCAAATGGTGACCGGGGTAAGCGGAAAGGTTGCCGATGCCTTAAAGCGATTAAAGGCGGGTGACTTTGCAAAGGATGCCTATGCTGGAGCAGCCTCCGGTAGTAGGAGAGGGCCTCAACAGGGGCGCGGAATGGGCACGGGGGCCGGCCGGGGAATGGGCGGCGGCGGCCGGGGAATGAAGGGAGGACGATTGGGTGGTTGTGGCGGCAGAGGGATGGGCATGAGGCAGGGAGGATCTGCAGGTGGGGCGTCGGTGTTTCGCAACTGGGACACCGAGCCATGGTCCGCCAGGGGTGCGGGGCAGAGCGATCAGGATGAGCTGGCTTGGCTCAAACAGCGGGCCGACATGCTGGCCGATGAGCTCAGCAGAATTCGGCAGCGCATTGACCAGATACAGGAAAAGTGATTCTGCCGTTTCTTTGTTCTCTATTGGATGCCATCGAGGACCTTACGGATGATCATCGCCAGCTGTTTTCTGCCGACCGGTTTCAAAGCGTATTCCCGGGCACCCAGCATGAGGGCCCTTTCTTCGTCGATCCGTTCGCTGAAGCCGGTGCACAAAATGGCGGGCAAATTGGGACGGATGCCGAGGATTTCTGCAATGAGGCGATCACCCGTCATGCCGGGCATGGTCATATCGGTGATGATCAAGTCAAACCGGTCGGGGTTCGAACGGAACATTTCGAGCGCCTTCTGAGGGTTCGTCTGTGCCGTCACGTGATACCCAAGGCTTTCTAATTGCAGAGTGCCCAACTGCGCGAGTGACTCATCATCGTCGACAAAAAGGATCCTCTCTGTCCCCCTGGGGATATCTTCGTGCTGTTCCTCGGCAGGATCCATTGCCGCATCTGTGGCAGGGAAGAAGAGTTTGAACTTTGTGCCCGCTTCCCGGCCGCTCTCCACCAGAATATGTCCGCCGTGGCTCTGAACGATACCATGGACCACGGCGAGCCCCATCCCAACTCCCTTGCCCGCTTCTTTGGTGGTGAAATAAGGATCAAAAATTCGATTCACCACTGCTGCGGGGATTCCACCGCCCGTATCGCTCACTTCAAGCACGACATACCGGCCCGCCTCCAGCTTGGGCTCGTTTTCCCCATTCGCCTCGCTCAACGTTAACTTTTGCAGCGAAAATTGCAGAATCCCCCCTCGGTCCTCCATGGCATGAGCTGCATTGGTGGACAAATTGATCATGATCTGCTGAATCTGAGTTGGATCGGCAGTGATGATGCACTCTTCGTTGCTTATGTTGGAGCGGATTTCAATGCTTGTGGGAATAGAAGAGCGCAGAAATTTCACGGCTTCTTCGACCACCAAAACAAGGTCGATCGGCCGTCGGTTTTCTTCCCGTTTGCGGCTGAATGTGAGCAACTGCTGTACAATGTCTTTGGCGCGCAAACTGGCTGTTTTGATCTGATCCAGATTGAGCTTGGCCGGATTCCATTGGGGAATATCGTCCGCCGCCAGTTCCGCGTTGCCCAGAATGATTCCGAGGATATTGTTGAATTCATGGGCTATGCCTCCTGCAAGCGTACCGATGGCTTCCATTTTTTGGGCGTGGCGCAGTTCGGCTTCCAGTTTCTGCTTTTCCTGCTCCGCCACCTTGCGCTCGGTGATGTCGCGCCCGACCGCCTGGAATTCGATAATGTCACCTTCCTCATTGAAGATGGCCCTGTCATTCCACTGTTGCCAGAATATTTCTCCCCGCCGGTTAACGACCCGGTGTTCGATGGTGTTGACTGACTTTTGCGGGCTGAAACCGCTCAAATATTGCCTGAACATTTCCTGGTCTGCGGCCGGCACATGATGCCAGAATTTTTGTCCAACCAACTCTGCTGCGTTTTCCTCGAAAAACCTGCAATAAGCTTGATTGACAAAAGTGAGGGTTCCATCGGGAAGGAAGCGCGAAACCAGCTCCGTCTGATCCTCGACAATCGCCCGATACTTCGCTTCGCTCTCCACAAGAGCCTTTTCGGCCAGTTTGCGATCCGTTGTGTCTTCCATCGTACAATCAAAGTAGACGCATTCACCATCCTCTCCTTTGATCACCCTGGCGGTAATGGAGCCCCAAATGGGGGTTCCGTCTTTTTTCTTCAAACGGTGTTCCGCCCTGAGGTTGCCTGCGGCTAAAAGTCTTTCTGAAAATTGTCTGCGCTCCGCTGGATGGATATATTGCTGAGCGGGAGTGGTTTGCTGAAGGTCTTCAAAGGATTCAAAACCTAACATTTTGAGCAAAGCGGGATTGGCCGATAAATATGCGCCCGTTTCTCCCGGCGTGGTTCTATAGATTCCTATGGGAGAATTGTCGACGAGTGTGCGATATTTCTCTTCACTCTGCCGCAGATTTTCCTCTACCTGCCTTCTTTTCGCCACTTCTCGCATGATGAGAAAAGCCCGGCTGAAATAGTAGGACAGAGAAACGACGACGATCAGCATGAGGCCGGTGATGAGCAGCAATTTGTTCCTAAATCCACGAATGGTAGCCAGTACTTCGTCTTCCGGGGTAGCGACCACGATCGACCAAAAGGTTCCCGGAAGTCGCACCGGTAGATAAGCGGCGAGCTTTTTGGCCGGCTCAATGTCCTGCCCTTTTATTTTGTCGAACGTGTACCAAGTCACTCCCTGCTTGCCCTGCAGCATTTCCCGGGCCATGGCGAGAATGGAGGGGAAGTCCCGGCAGTTTTCGAAAACCGTTTTGCCGATGTGCCCCGGCACCGGACAGTAGAGCTCCACGCCCTGCCGGCTTACCATCCAGGCATAGCCACTCTCAGCGATCTTGATTGCCGCCAGGTAGTCCTTTGCCAGGTAGTCGAAAGGAATAAGTATTCCCAGAGACCCCCGGTAGATGTCTTGCTCAAAGACCGGTACGTGTAAGGCTACGCTTGCGAATCCCTGCACGCTGCGGAAAACGTCACTGACCACTGGTTGGTGTGTTCTCATTATCTTTTGCACATGTTCCTGGTGGGATAAGTCAGCGGCCAAAATGCTTGGAAGCGGAGGGTAAGCGTAAATGACTTTGCCGTTTTCATCCAAGCGAGTGATGGACTTGATGTCGGAGGTGTGGGTGTGGTAAAAAACCTTCATCAATTCTTTACTTCGTTCGTCCATATCAATGATGCTGTCCATGCCGGCGAGACTGGTCATGACCCGGACGTAATGATCAAAAAAATCTTCGATGCTTTTGGCCGCCTGTTTCGCCAGCAACAGTTGCTGAGAATTGACTTGATCGATAGTCTGTTGCTTGACTTCAAGGTAGGCTGAATGCAACAGATATCCAAACAGAGCAAAGAGCAACACCAATACGGCAAGCGGATTCCTGTACTTCATGGGGTGCTTTCCCAAGTCGGTCTCAAATCACATGCGACAGTCTGATCAGCATATACTGGAAGAGATCACGTTGCTCGCAAGAGCAATTGGATCCAGGTCTTGCATCCTCATCTACGTCTTTCCAGGCCGGCAGCCATCAAAGGCTGACAGTTTCCACACACGACTCCGCGGCACTCGGACGAGACTCCCGCTCCCTTCCGGGGGGAATGGAACCTAATATCCTGAAATTACTCTATTTTAAACACTGAGCCCCACCCACGGGGTCAAGTGTCTGCCGCTATCAGCTCTAAGGGAGCCAAAGTCAAAGATTACCAGGGAAAGAACGCCGATAAGAACAAAGCCCTTTCCAAAATAACGATAAACTGCCAATGTCAGGTTGTTTTGGAACATATCCAAGAACTCGTTTTTATGCAAGAATTTGTGATGTCCAAGGCAACTGCTTAATCGGGCATGAGAATTCGGTTCCAAACCGTATTGCATCGGAACGACCTGCTGTTGGGGGCGAATCCGCCCGATTGGGGTGAAAGCTTTTTGCAATGGTTCAAAGGAAATAACAAGGAGGACATGATGGCTCTGGTGCTGACTGAAATGACGCAGCAAATCGGCACATTAACCATGAATAATCCGCAAAAAAGGAACTGCCTGAGTCATGCGCTCATCGAGGATTTTTTTGCCGCGCTCGACACGTTCGAGCGATCGAAAATGCGCGTCATTATTCTGCGCGCTTCTGCCGGAAGCAAGGTTTGGAGCGCGGGTCATGACGTGCATGAGCTGCCCAGGCCGGGTCGCGACCCTCTGCCTTATAACAGCCCGTTTGAACAGCTGCTGCGCCGCGTTCAAGACTACCCGGACCCGGTTATTGCCATGATTGAAGGTGGGGTATGGGGAGGTGCCTGCGAACTGGCCCTCACCTGCGACATTGTGATTGGCTGCGAGACGGCCACCTTTGCCATGACGCCGGCGAAAATCGGTATTCCCTACAATCCTTCCGGGATGATTCATTTCATTAATGTGCTCGGGTTGAATAAAGCCAAAGAAATGTTCTTCACGGCGGCTCCCATGAACGCTTTGGAAGCGCTCAACCTAGGCATTTTGAATCACCTGGTTGAATCCGACAAACTGGAATCGTTCACCCGGGAGCTGGCGGAAAAAATCGTGGGCAATTCCCCTTTGGCCATTCGCGCGTTGAAAGAAGAATTTCGCCTGCTTTCCAAGGGGCATCCCATGGACGCGGAAACCTATGAAAAGATTGGTGCGATTCGCCGCTGTGTTTATGACAGTAAAGATTACTGCGAGGGAATTTTGGCGTTTCACGAAAAGCGCCGTCCGCAGTTTAAGGGAGAATGAGAAGTGAGCGGGTGGGAATGCACTTTTGCCGCGAGAAAAATTCGCCACCGCATCCAGCTGAAAACAATGCGCAGTCGGCACTTGAATACAACCGGCGAGGTGGGGGTGAGGGAGTGAGGGGAGAGAGATTCACTCCCTCACCATCTCCTTCGGTTGATGGTGAACAGGCACCTGGCTGCCTAAGTTTCCGTCTCGCCTGTCCGCTAGGAACCAATCAAGAAGGAGAAGAACATACGGGTTAAGCATTAAACGGGCCAATGCCGCATCACTGGTGCTACTCTTCACCCAGTTTCCGGATTTTTGGCAAAAAAACCGTGAAGGTCGATCCCTTACCCGGTTCACTGGCAACCAGAACGCGCCCTCCGTGGCCTTCCACTATGGCCTTCACGATGGCCAAACCTACGCCGTAGCCCTCTTTTTTTTCGGCGTCCCTTCCGCGATGGAAAATATCAAAAATGTATGGCAGTTCCTCGGGGTCTATGCCTATTCCGTCGTCCCGGACCGTGACCATCACCTCTCCGTCGCTTTCCTCAACGGTGATGGCCACTTTACCGCCCTGTCGTGAAAACTTGAGAGCGTTGCTCAAAAGGTTTGCGAAGACTCTGCGCAGGCGATTGGCATCCGCTTCAATCACCGGCAGGCTGGCGGCACTCTCGAGGGTCAGCAGGATCCCCATGGCGGCTGCTTTGGGTTCATAAATACTGAACAGTTCATAGAGTTCCTTGTCCAGAAAGGTGGCGTCAAAGGTTAAATTCAGCTTGCCGGTCTGCAAACGTGAAAATTCGAGAAAATCCTTGACCAGAAACTCCAGCTTGCTTGCCTCCTTGGTGAGGACTTCGATGAATTTACGCGGTTTTTCCTGGTTGAGATCTTCAGTCTTGAGAAGCCGCAATCCAAGTCCATGAATCCCGGTCAGTGAAGAATTCATGTCGTGGGCAAACATGGAGATGAGATTGGACTTTTCCCGTTCCTGGGCTTTTTTCTTGGAGATATCCTGAAAGGCTTCTACGGCGCCGATAAGATTGCCGCTTTGGTCGAACAGTCCGGCAGTGTTCATTTCTACGGGAATGGCGTTGCCGCCCCGGCGGCGTATGGTCGTTTCAATGCGGATAATGGGCTCCTGACGGCTGATGACGGTGCGCAAGGGGCAGTCACGGCTGCACATTCCCCCCTGCAACACATCGCCGCAGTACCGGCCAATGGCCTGCTTTTCGGAATGACCGGTGATTTCTTGTGCCCAAGCGTTGAATCGCGTGATGCGCAGATCAGGATCCACCGCGACAATGGCCAACGGCAGGCTGTCTATGACGAAATAGCAGAAGGATAGGTCGCTCTTCCTCTGAGTTTCGGTAGCACTGTCCGTCGACACTGGTGCGGCCTCGTATACGGGTTGGGTGGAAACACCGCGACGTCACCTGATGGCAGGCGAAATCGCGGTATTTCCGATACAGGAATGGGGATATGGATCCCGTTCAAGGGATAAACAAGAATTGTGCCAATTGGGGAATTGTGAGGGTGTTCTCTTCGGAGTCCCCCATCGGTTTGGAATCAGTCGAATGCCATGTGGGTTTTCCACACTTCCCAAACCTTTCCCACCAGCTCGGGTCCCGGTTTGAGAGTCGGTTTTCCCGGCCTCCAACCGGAAGGCGTTGCCTCTTTGCCCTTGGTTTCGCGCACATGCTGGAAGGCCTGTACCTGACGCATGCTTTCCTGAATGTTCCTTCCCACCGGAGGCGTCAGAACTTCGTAGCCCTGCACCACCCCCTCGGGATCTATGATGAACCTGCCGCGTGTCTCGACGCCGGCTTCTTCGTCAAATATACCGAATACTTTTCCGACCTTTCCACCCGCATCAGAGAGCATGGGAAATGGAACTCCACCCTTGACCATCTTGGACAGTTCATTGTCATTCCACATCTTGTGCACGAACACACTGTCGATGCTCATTGACAGGATTTCCACACCAAGTTTCTGGAATTCTGAGTATTTTTCGGCAACTGCCGAAATTTCCGTCGCTCAAACAAAAGTGAAATCACCGGGATAGAAGCACAGGAGCACCCACTTTCCAAGGTATTCCGACAGCTTTACCGAGGTGAATTTGCCCTGATGATAAGCGGGCGCTACAAAATCAGGTGCTCTTTTTCCGACTTGTATCATGGACTTGACCTCCTTGACCGGCGTAGTTTCTTGTGCAGTTAGTGTGTTGCTTGTCTCCCCAACCGGACCCCCGGTAGGGCGTGCGCAACCGACCTCCATTTCCTCTCCCATATTCGGCTCCTTTCTTTTCTGATGGGATGGTGATGCTGTGCGGGTCTTCGAGCAAACCAACTTCCGCAACGGAGAGTTTAATCAAGCAAAACTCGCTCCAACCAAAATAAAATCCGGTGTTCATAAAATCCATCCTCAATAGGACGAAAAATAGATCGTCACCATGATCACTGGGGGCAAAACAACCCCTCCAGCCACAACTTTCAGGGGCAGATTGTTCCCATGGCCGGGTTTGTTGGAAACGGAATCGGGCCTCGGTGATGCGTCGACCCGGGCCTGCCGGACGGGCGTGCCGGCCGCAGCCGACAGCATTCAGCCGAACCTGCCCGTTACAGTTCGTTGACCATTTCACTCAGCTGTTGACGAGAGAACACAGGACCGTCGACGCAGACGTATTTTGCTCCGATATTGCACCGGCCGCAAATTCCAACCCCGCATTTCATACGCCTTTCGAGGGTTGTGATGATCTGGGAGTCCTCGAATCCCTGTTCTTTCAATCCGAACAGCACAAACTTGATCATGATCGGCGGACCACACACGATGGCGACGCGATTATGCGGGCTGGGTGACTCTTCCGAGAGCACGGTCGGCACAAACCCCACCCTCTCTTTCCAGCCAGGAAATTCGTTGTCAACGGTCAGCACCAGGTTGACGTTTGCCTTTTGCCATTGGTCGAATTCATACTGATAGCAAAGGTCGTGCGGCGTTCTGGCTCCATAGATGACCATGATGTCGCCATAATCTTCCCGCTTATCCAGCATGAACAGAAGCAGCGTGCGCAGTGGAGCCATCCCGATGCCGCCGCCGATGAACAGGATGTCTTTGCCCTGCATGTTTTCATAGTCAAAACCGTTGCCCAGCGGAGCGCGCACTCCAACCTGGTCGCCGGCATTCAACTGGTGAATCCGCTGAGTCACCTCGCCCACCCGCATCACACTGAATTGCAGGTATTCCCTGCGAGTCGGCGGTGAATTGATGACAAAGGTGGATTCGCCCACCCCGAACACCGAAAGCTGCGCCACTTGTCCCGGGCGGAAGCTGAAGTTGTGCATCACTGACTCGTCCTCGAAGACAACACGTAGAGTCTTGATATTGGCGGTTTCCTGGACGACCTCGCGAATGCTTGCCAGGTCGGGACGATAGGGGTTATGAGCATGCATGATTTTGTCCTTGCAGGTTTTGTACTGCCTTGCGGATATCAATGGAGACGGGACAGTTGCGAATGCATCGTCCGCATCCGCAGCAGGCGATCAAACCTTGATATTTCTCGGGAAAGTAGCTGAATTTGTGACCCACTCTGTTCCGGTAGCGCTCCAGGCGGCTGGGGCGCGGATTATGGCCGCTTGCTTCCAGGGTGTAGGTGAAAAACATGCAGGAGTCCCAGGAACGTATGCGCTCGCCGTGTTTGTCTTTCATCTCATCGGTGATGCTGAAGCAGTAACAGGTGGGGCACACAAAGGTGCAGATTCCGCAGCTGAGACACTGTCCGGCCACTTCCTGCCAGTAGTTCGTGTCGGCAAAGCGCTGCAGGAAATGCTGTTGGCATTGATCGACCGCCAGATTGCCCACTTGTTGCCTGGCCGCTTCTTCCTGGACTTTTCCGGCGGCGGCCACGTGCAGCTCGGTAGCCGCTTCCTGCAGCCATGCCATAACGGGATGCGCCCGGTCGCTGAGTGCTTCCACTACGTAGCCAGCGGCGATGGGAGTGATCCACAGATCGCTGCCCGTCCTGTCGGTCGGGCCGCTGCCCACGGAGGAGCAAAAGCAGGCGGAATCCTGCTGCCCACAAACCATCGTGGCAAACAGCGTCTGTTCGCGCCGGGCGGCGTATATTCCGTCCACAAACGGTCCCGCAGAAAAGACCTGATCCAGAACCAGAAAGCCCTTCACGTCACAGGGGCGAGCGCCAAAAATAAGCGTTGGCGCCGGCGGGTGCGGGTCCTCCAGTTGCACCTTCTGCCGCGAAGGTTCATCCGCACTTTTTCGGTAGTCAAAGCGAAACAGGGCTTCCACCTGGGGCAGCACCACTTGTTTGGGGCCCAAAGTGGTCTGATGGTCCAGCACCAGTGTCATGCCGGGTCGATAGGGTGCAAATTGGATCACCCTTTTCTGGTCCTTGGATGCAACAGGAACCCAGACATCGAGTTGCTCAGAAATTCTGTCCAGAGCTGAATTCAGTTGATCAAAAGCAATGAACTTGATTGCGGTGTCCACTCGAACGTCCTTCAAATTCTTACAGGTTAGGTCGACAAGATGATTCCTCTGTCAGATCCCCGTCTCGCCGGCGTCGAAGGTCAGCAGCGGGGGCACTCTTTGGGGATCGAGGCCGGCTTCGAAGTCAAGCAATTCCAGGGTGATCTTATTCAATGCCTCCTTGATCAGGGCGACGGGAATCTCCATGGGGCACACTCTTTCACACTCACCGCATTCGGTGCAGCGACCGGCCAAATGCAGGGCATGGATAAAATGAAACATGAACTTCTCCGGCAAATGCATATACTGGGTGAGCCATTTGGGGTCGCGCGTTTCCGCAATACAGCGATCCTGGCAGACACAAAGGGGGCACGCGTTGCGGCAGGCATAGCAGCGCAGACATCGATCCAGTTCGCCCTGCCAGAAAGCGAGTCGTTCCTGCAGGGAGAGACGCTCGATGGCGGCGACATCGTTATAGGCTTCATGAGCGTCGGTTCTCGGGGTCAGCGGGTCGCCGACGAGGACATCGTGGATGAGTGGATTGGGATAGCGACAGCGCCGGCACTTGCGCATAAGAACCTCATCCAGGGGAAAGTGTAGTACTCCGGCCGCGCTTTTCAATGCTACCTGCTCGGCATTGACCTGCACCGACAAAATCCTGGCCGCACCGGACAGAGCGTGTAATTTTCGCAGGTCCACAATTCCCTTGCACGGCATCCCAATGATATAAAACCGCTCTCGTGCCACCAGGTTTTCCTGCAGGAGGGCGATCAGTGAACGGCTGTCGCAGCCTTTCACACAGACGCCGATTTTCTTGTCGTCCTTGCCGCTGCTTGCAGCAAAGTGCTTTGCCACATATACGGCGAGATTCTGGGTACACCACGGATTCCAGATGAGCTTGGAGATTTCAGCAGAATCCCGAATGAATACCGGGGTTGTGTGCAGGTCATCGTAGCCGGCTTGCCAGCCGATCAACAGCTCCAGATCAGGCCATGCCTGCTCTGCTTTTTTGTGCAGTTCCGAACGAAGGTCTGAATTCACAATGCTTCCTTGCGTCTCTTTGATCCAATGTGCAGTTTGGTTTGCCGGTCTGCCGCTGACAAAATGCTACGCAGGCATCCTGCCAAGCCTGTCCGCTATGTTTTTGTTTAAGCTGTTGCAGCGGCTGCCGATTTTCCGGTTACTCCGGGATTGGGACCGAGGGATCGAATCTGTTCGGAAAATTCGGTCACCACTTGTTGCCAGCGCTGTCCTTCGGACGCTGAAACCCATGTGTAGCGAAACCTGTCCCCATCGATTCCCATAAACGGCAGCATACGTTTCAGGACTTCCAACCGCCGCCGTGCATACAGGTTTCCCACGGCATAGTGGCAATCCTTGGGATGACAGCCGGAAACCAGCACGCCATCCGCACCCAGAATAAGCGACCGGGCAATGAACAGGGGATCCATGCGTCCCGTGCAGGGAACACGGATGATGCGCAGATCCGTTGGTTGCTTGAAGCGACACACCCCGGCCGTATCCGCTCCTCCATAGGAGCACCAGTTACAGAGAAACCCGACGATGGTCAGGGCCTGCTTGTGAGCGGGGTTATCGTGTGATTGCGTCATATGAATAGGTCCTCTCTAGGCACACAGCACATCGATTTCGGCGAGAATCTGGTTGTCGGTGCAGTGCTGCAATTGAACGGCTTTGGGTGGACAAGTGGCGTTGCACAGGCCGCACCCCTGGCAAACACTGGGCAGCACCTCGGCTTTTTGGATTCCACCACGCAGTTCCTTCCACTGAATGGCGCCGAACGGACAGACCTGGATGCACTTGCCGCAGGCGACACATGCGCGTTCATTGACCAGGGCCACCTGCGGGCTGGTTTCTATGGTATCGCGTGAAAAGAGTGCCTGTACCTTGGCGGCGGCGGCGCTGCCCTGCGCCACCGAGGAAGGAATGTCCTTGGGGCCCTGGCAAACCCCCGCCAGGTACACCCCCGCCGTGTTGGTTTCCACCGGCCGCAGCTTGGGATGGCTCTCCATGTAAAAGCCGTACTGATCGTAGGAAATGCGCAATTTTTCAGCCAGTTCCCTCGCTCCGGCGGAGGCCTCGACCCCCGTTGCAAGCACTACCAGATCCGCTTCCACTTCCACCTGGGCACCCAGCAATGTATCCGCTCCCTGGACGATCAAATGATTGTTTTTCGGGTAGATTTTGCCAACCCGACCGCGAATATAGTTCACGCCGTACTCTTCCTGCGCACGACGGACAAACTCGTCGTAATTCTTGCCGGGCGAACGGATGTCCATGTAGAACACGTAGCAGTTGGAGTCAGGCAGGTGATCGCGGGTCAAAATGGCCTGTTTGGCAATGTACATGCAGCAGACGCCGGAGCAATAAGGCCGGTCGACGGAGGCATCGCGCGAGCCCACACAGGCGATGAACACGATATTCCTCGGCTGCCTGCCGTCCGATGGACGCTGGATGTGACCCCCAAACGGGCCCGAAGCGCTCAGGATACGCTCATATTGCAGACCGCTGATGACATCGGGGAACCGTCCCCCACCGTATTCTCCATAGGAGGAATGATCAAACAGATCGAAACCGGTGGCCACAATGATGGCCCCGAAATCCTCGCTGATGAATTCATCCTCCATCTCATAGTCGATGGCACCGACCGGGCAGATCTTCTTGCAGACGCCGCACTTTCCCCGGGTGAACTGGCGGCAGTGCTCCTTATCAATGGTGGCCTTCTTGGGGATGGCCTGGGGAAAGGGGATGCCGATGGCACGTGTATTTCCAAGGTCCTCGTTGAAATGGTCCGGGACCTTTTTGGCCGGGCACTTTTCCATGCAAAGTCCACAGCCAGTGCACAGGTTCCAATCGACACAGGTGGCTTTTCTCCTGATTTGAACGGAAAAATTGCCGATATAGCCGGCAACCGATTCCACCTCGCTACAGGCGTAGAGACGAATGTTTTCCTTCTGTGCCACGTCGACCATTTTGGGTCCAAGGATGCATGAAGAGCAGTCTATGGTCGGAAACGTCTTGTCCAGTTTTGCCATCTTACCGCCGATGGAGGGCTGGCGCTCCACCAAAACCACTTCCAGTCCCCCTTCGGCACAGTCCAGTGCCGCCTGGATTCCAGCCACGCCACCGCCGATCACCAGAACTCTTTTGTTGATGGCAACCCTGGAAGGGGACAGCGGATGATTGAAGCGCAGTTTGGCAACCGCCATGTGGACCAGTTCGGCGGCCTTCCTGGTATTGGCTTGGCGGTCATTGCTGATCCACGAGACATGTTCGCGGATGTTTGCCATCTCAAACATGAATCGATTCAGGTACACTTTTTCCACTGCCCGGCGAAACGTAGGTTCATGCATCCGCGGCGAACAGGCCGCCACCACCACGCCCTGCAGATTTTCTTCCTGGATGGCGCGCTGAATTTGCTGTTGCCCGGGCTCAGAGCAGGTGTACATGTAGCTGGTGGCGTACACCACGTCAGGATGCTGAAGAGCCTCCCGCGCCACTGCCTCGGTTTCCACTGTGCTGGCGATGTTGGTTCCACATTGACAGACAAAAACCCCAATGCGCATAAAATTATCCTGTTGGCAGGTGCTCGAAGTTCAAAGCTGAAGGCCGAAGCGGGAAGCCCTTTGAGCCCTCAGCTTTGAGCTTTTTCCAAGTGATCACGTTCAACCGCCGGTGCCGTCAGGGGCCAATCCGGCTCAACAAACAATTTATCCCAAGCGAGCTGTTCGGGTTCAAGGCCGAGAGCCAATCCGAGCAGCTGCGTGATATACACGACCGGTATATCAAAACGGCGCTTCCAGTAGCGGTTCACCTGCGATTGGCGCAGATCGAGATTCTGCTGGCACAAGGGACAGGCCACGACGATGGCTTGTGCGCCAAGACCTGCCGCCATGTCGAGGATTCGCCCTGTAAGTCGAGCGACGATCTGGTTGCGTGTGACCCCGTAGGTAGCGCCGCAGCATTCCGTCTTGTAGGGAAAATCGACCAGTTTCGCTCCCGCCCCAACGAGCAGCTCATCCATGGAAATGGGATTTTCCGGGTCGTCAAACTCGGCAAACTGCGCCGGCCTCGACAGCAGGCAGCCGTAATAGGGCGCCAATACAAGATCGTTTAGGGGACGGATCACACGCCGGGAGATCTCGTCGACCCCAATGATTTCATAGAGCAGTTGCAAGATGGATATGGCTTTAATGTGCCCCGTAAAGGGCATTGCCAAAATCTCCAGGAAGACGTCCCGCTCGCTCTGGTTCTGAAATGCCTGCAACGCCCCTTTGAGGGACTTAAGGCAGCCCGGACAGGGTGTCATGGCAAGCTCGCAACCGGTCGACTCGGCGATGGCCAGGTTGCGCCCAGCCAGCACTGCCGACAGCAGCGCATCGTGGGAATGGGCCGGTGTGGAACCGCAGCAGCTCCAATCGGGAATTTCCACCAGTTCTACATCGAGAGCCTCGCAGACCGCCCGGGTTGAAGTGTCGTATTCAATCGCCAAACCTTCCAGCGAGCATCCCTGATAGTATGCTATACGTCGTTTCATGTGCTGGTTTCTCTTTGCTTATTCGCATTCGTCGGGGTGGCTGTCGCCTTCCACAGGCTGCGTCAACCCTGCCTGCCGCAGTTCCTCAGTGCGCTTGAGCTGATGAGCTTCAAACCTGTGAAAAATCGCGGCTACCTGCTTCCGTCCTTTGATGCGCTGAGGCAAGAAGGCCAATTTGCCTTTCTTGAGAACTCGAGGCGCGAGGTCCATATCGGTGAAAGGCTTCCCGGCCTTCAGGCTGAACATTGGCAGGAGGCCGGTTTCGAACACCCTGCCGAATGCTTTGATGGACTCCAAAAACTCATGATAGAAAAGCTCAATGTCCCTTTCCGCCACCATGTTTTCCTGTCGGGACATGATACGGAGAGTTTCCATGATCCGGGCCACATCGAGGTTGTTGGGGCAACGCGTGGTGCAAGCCTGGCATGTGGCGCACAGCCAAATGGAACGGGACTGGAGCACGGCTTTTTTTTGTCCCAACTGAACGAGGCGCATGATCTGGTTGACAGGGTAGTCATAGACAGGGGTGTATGCGCAGCTGGCCGTGCAATTGCCGCACTGGTAGCATTTGCTGATATGCTGCCCGCTGGCCTCTTCCACTTTGCTGATAAATCCGATGTCGCAGGTTTGTTGAATGGCTAACGTGTGGATTCGTTCCATTACCGCTCTATGTCCTCGATTGCATCACTTGTGAGAGTGTCTTTTGGCGCAGGCTGGGCTGAGTCACGCGCCTTGCGTTTATTTGCCCCGGCGGTTGCTTTGCCGGGTTTCGTACCTCGATCCACCCTGGAGCCCGGGGCCGCTTTCCCGGGATCCGGCAGATGCCGCCATGCGCCGTTTGCTCAGTGACTGCTGCCGTTGTAGTCGAAGTCGATCAGCAGCTGCTGATATTCATACTTGAGCTTCTGATAAATACGTGCATTCTCAATGGCAAAGGCGCACTGCTGAGCGACCGCGTTGGCGAACTGTATCTCGCGGTTGGTGAAAGGCGGACGGTCGGCGGTGAACAGCCGCAGAACACCAATAACCTTGCTGCGCACGACAAGCGGGATGGAAAGTATCCTGCGAATGCCTTCCTCAATGACTTCGGCCTGATATTGCAGGCGAGGGTCGGTGAGCACATCGTCGATGACCACGATTTTCCCCGCCATGTTTTCGGCGATACTTTTTTGTGCGTCCACGGGCCCCTTGTTCAGAAACTCCTGGCTGAGGCCAAAGGATTGCGCCAGGTAGAGCTTTTGCGTCTTGGGATCCAGCAGACGCACGGTGCAGCCTTTTCCACCCAACAGCTGCGCGACCTTTTGCACCACAAATTCCAGCACTTTGTTAATGTTCAAGGTGGCATTGATGGTGCTGCTGATATCCTGAAAGCTCTTCAAATATTCGCGCTCACGCTCGATGGTTTGATCCATGTTACGGCGCGCGTTGAAGGCGAGAATGCCGCGGCCGGCCAGCGCCTCGGCGAAGCTCAGCTCGGTCCTGGTGAATTCGCGCGGTTCCGGAGCACACAGCACCACCAACGCGAGGGACTTCTGGTTCACTTCGATGGGGACGGCGGCAACCGAGCGAATCCCCTCGATGAGCATGGCTTCACGTTCCGGTGTGAACTCGGCGTCCTTGAGACTGGGTAGACAACAGATATCTTCCGGTATCCTGAAACACAGGGTATCAGGCGAACTTTCGGGTTCCCTGAACAAAAAATTTTCACTCAACCCGTAGCTCGAGAGCAACTCCAGGCGATCCGCATGCGGGTCGAGCATCTTGATCAGGCACCCCTTAAGCTGCAATGTCTCGGTGATGCGACGCGCAATGAGATTCATCACGCTGTAGGTGTCGGCGCCATCGCACAGGGCTCGCCCAACCTCCACGAATGGAGTCAGGTAATCTATGGAACACATTCGGTTTTTTCTCCTTATCCTACAATTGCGCGTTTTCCTGGATCACCTCGAATAGTGGCATTCTGCAAACGATAGAGAGGGAACTGCCATGCCTCACGCCGGCGGTTCCCTAAAGGATCCGTGCAGGGGATGCCGGACCTGTCAGACCATGCGGCGCCAGTTGCTGGTAAGATCCAGATGCGCCGGCCTGCCGTTGGCCATTGGCCGCGGCGGTACCAGAATGCCCCGCTGGGTGAGCTCCTGGATGGCTGCCTGAAATTCTTCTTCGCTGCCGTTCCAGAGTTCCTTGGTTCGTTTAAGTGTCGGTGTCTGCCCCTCGTCCAAAAGAGAACAAATAAGAAGGTAAAGGGACGTTGCCGGCACACTCGCGCGCAAATGAAAAATGGTTCGATCCATGTGTGTGTGCATGGTTTCCTCCTTCAGTTTGTGCAAGCAGAGGATCGTTAAACACTTTCGATCATGGCAAAAATCTGCGCATCATCGAATCCCTGCAAACGGATGGCGCCGGATCTGCAACTGGCGGTGCACAATCCGCAGCCTTTACACAGTGCCGCATTGATCTGTGCCTTGCCCCGCTCGTTGAAGTAGGGAGCCGAGTAGGGACAGATGCTGACACAGGTTCCACATTCACTGCAGAGTGCCGGGTTGGTCTCGGCCACCATTCCGCTTACCGAAACGCGTGCTTTGGCCAGCAGACAGGTGGCCCGCGACGCCGCTGCAAGGGCCTGAGAAATGCTCTCGTCGACCGATTTGGGATAGTGGGCAAGCCCGCACAAAAACACGCCCTCGGTGGCGAATTCGACGGGCTTCAGCTTGGCATGCGCCTCCATAAAAAAGCCGTCTTCATTGATGGGAACCTTGAAAAACCGGGCAAGATTTTCGTTGTCCGACGGTTCAATAGCGGAGGCGAGCACGATCAGGTCGGCCGTTATGGCGACAGGTCTGTCCAGGATGGGGTCACGGGTCAGTACCTGCAACCTTTCCCCGTTGACGCTCACGCTGGGTTTGGCGTCGAGGTCATAGCGGATGAAGATAACCCCTTGTCTGCGTGCTTCCGTGTAGAGGTCCTCGCGTTCTCCGTAGGTGCGTATGTCACGGTAAAGGACAAACACGTCCATGGCGGGATTGCGTCGCTTAAGATCCAGTGCGCTTTCCACACTGTGGGTACAGCAAACCCGGCTGCAGTATGGGCGATGCGGTTCCCGTGAGCCCACGCACTGGACGAATACCGCCGAAGCTATCTGCTGAAGCTTGGGATCGTTTTGGATAAAAAGCTTGTCGATTTCAAGGGAGGTGATGACTCTCGGGTCCTTGCCGTAGAGATACTCGTTCGGTTTGAGCTCATGCGCACCGGTTGCCACGATGGTTATGCCGTGCTGCAGGCTGAAACGTTCACCCGTCCCATTACTGAACTCTGACGTGAAGTTGCCGACGAACCCGTCGACTTT
>FWPV01004349.1_pt1 | contig 30471 bp, 15 predicted proteins | sample 2228371 | NCBI WGS metagenome assembly FWPV01 (sample SAMEA103939776, study PRJEB20133) | metagenome | reverse complement strand
CCGTCTCCCCCTCTCCCGCAGGGAGAGCGGGCCGGGGAGTGAGGTCACCATACTTTTCTTTCACAACTTTTTCCAGACGGGAAGGAATGCGGTCGCTCGAAGGAGAATCGTCCCCCCGCCTAAGGCACGGTGTCGTGCCCAGGCGCAGTCTCCGCCGGTTCGGTTGACCTTCCGGTACCGAAGTGCAGGCCCGAGCGCGCCTGCCGGGGCGCCCTGGCCGTCCTGTTTGCAGCCCCGACCCAAGTGCAGGAGCGAAACCGGCAGCCTTCCTGAATCATGGCCGACGACAGCCGCCCATCTTATTTGCCCGGCATCACCTTGCGTTCCGTCGCCGCGAGCATTCTGTGCCTGCTCGTCACCGCGATGTACGTGCAGGTAGCCGAGATCATCCTCAACGTCTCCAATGCCATGGCCGAGCAGGCCCTGCCGGTACCGGCCATGCTCGTCTTTGTCGCTCTCTCCCTTGTCGCCGGCGTTATCTACCTGCTGACCCGCTATCGCCTGCTCACCAAGCCCGAGATGCTCTGCGTCCTCATGGCCATGCTCATCGCTACCCCCATGATGACCCAGGGCATGTGGCACCGCCTGGTCGGACTGCTAGCCTCGCCTCCCAAGTCCGGTTCCTTCCAGTTCATTGACGCCTTCAACGACAAACTCTGGCCGCATGGCCCCAACCTCGTTACTGACGGTCTCAGTGAGAAGAACAAGGACCAGATTCAGGTCTCCGGCAAGGTCGCCTGGCAGGAAGTCGAGTACGAGACCGGTCGCAGGGCTGCCCTGCCGGTGCTCACCAACACCCGCCCCGGTGAGATCAGCAGCGTCACTCTCACCGTCCCTCTCCAGCGCGACGGCAAGCCCTATCTTGCCCCCGGTGAGCCCTACTTGATCAGTTTCCTGGCCAAGCCCGAGAATCTCGCCCCCGAATCGTTCTTCTTCTGCCGCCTGCACAACGACGACCAGCCTAGCTTCTCCGAGGTCATCAACTCCAAGGAGAAGTCCAAGGTTACCTTCCTGCACCAGCAGGGCTTTCTGCGTATGGGCGTCTACGCCATTGTCGTCGGCGCCGAGGCCAAAGAGTCGGTGCGTATGGAGATGGGCCTGTCCGGGCCGGGAACGCTCAGCCTCTATGACCCCAAGCTCTTCTCCGTCGCGGCCATGGAGCAGATCTACACCGGTCGCCGCTTGATCAAACAGAGCGAGTTCGACCAGCTACCCCCGGCCGCTCGCGCCGGTCTCGTCCCTCGCCCCGACAACATGATCAGCCCGGCCGGTCTGTGGTTTCTCATTACCGGCTACATCCCCCTCCGCCCCTGGCTCACCCCCGCCCTGGCCTGGTCGGCCCTGGTCTTCCTCCTGCTTATGGCCACCCTTGCCTTGGGCGTCATCATGCGCAAGCAATGGGCCGAGAACGAGCGCTATCCCTTCCCGCTCTTCCAGATCCCCTATGCGCTGCTGGGCCACGAGGACGAAAACCCGCGTTCAGCCTTCGCCGCCGTCTGGCGCAACCCCTACCTTTGGGTCGGCTTCGCCCTCTCCCTGGCTTGGTGTCTGATCAAAGGCTGGCACTTCTACAACAACAACATCCCTGCTCTCAACCCCAACATTGACCTCAAGCAGTACATCACCGATCCCCGTTGGGGGGCAATGTGGGAAACCAAGTTCAATTTCAACGCCATCTTCCTCAGCCTCGCCATGTTCATGGAGCTGAATGTCCTGCTCAGTCTGGTCATCGGCTTCTTCATCTACCGCTCGCTCTTCTGGATCGGCGAATTCACCAACCTGAAGACCTTTACCGGCTATCCCTTCCGCTACGAGCAGACCATCGGCGCCTACCTCGCCTACGCCGGCGTCGTTGTCTTCTTTACCCGCAAATACCTCTGGCGGGTGCTCAAGCAGGCCTTCGGCCGGGAGCAGGATACCTCCGGCCGAGTCGAAACCTTCTCCTACCGGGCTGCTGTCATCCTCTTGCTCGCCTGTTTCCTGGGCGCAGCGCTCTGGGCCGCCTGGCTGGGGGTCTCCCGCTGGGTCATTCTGCTGTACTTCGCCTTCCTGGTGCTTATCGGCTTCGTCGCCGCCAAGTTCCGCGCCGAAGCGGGTTTCATCTTCGGCTACTTCACTCCTTACAACGCCATGCTCCTGTTAACCCTGCTGGGCGGCATGACTGTGTTCGGCGCCAGCGGGATGATGGTCTGCCTGATTGCCTCCGGCTTCATCACCGTCACCGTCTTCTTCTTCATTCCCGGCGCCCAACTGGAGCTGATGGAGTTCGGCCGTCGCTATCGCATGGTCCCACGTCATGTCCTGTATGCCTGTATCATTGGCATCCTCGGGGGCCTGTTCATCGGCGGCTGGGTCTTTCTGAGCAATTCCTATGCCTGGGGCGGCGACAACATCAAGACCCAGTGGTCCTACGACCAGAACTGGTTCTTCGGCTCGTACCGCTCCCAGCTCTCCGCCGCCACCAGCAACTACTTGCGGGCCAGTGAAGGCATCCAGACACCCAGCGCCATGGATCCCTCCACCTGGGGCTACATCTTCGGCGGCGTGCTCACCATCATCGTCGCAGTGCTCCGCCAGCTCTACGCCGGCTTCTGGCTTCATCCTATCGGCATCATCCTGGGATCATCATATTACTCCGAAGGCATCTGGGGCAGTGCCCTGGTCGCGTGGATCATCCGCAGCATTGTCTTGCGCCTGGGCGGAGCGGCCACCGTCAAAAATAAGCTCCTGCCCTTCTTCGTCGGTTTCTTCCTGGCGGCGATTCTCAGCGTCCTGATCTGGGACGTGTACGCCTGGCACCTACAAAGCATGGGCATTGACCGCTACTACAGCGCCACCCCGTAGAGATCGGGGGTCAGGGGCGGTATGGAGTACAGGCTCCCTACCGCGCCCGGCCTGAGAACACAGGCACAGAACAGCATCGGCCTCTCGCCGCTGTTGCGTGATGACATGAAAGAACGAGGTTCCGGCCTAATCGGGCAGATCGTAACAGCCCTGGTGCTGATCGTCCTCTCCTTTGTGGCGATCGCCATCTTCCTGCGAGTCTTCGCACCCAAGCCCTATGAGCCTCCTGTCGAGCCCTTCCGCAGCTACGACGCCGCTCCCATGCAGCAGGCCCTGGCTCCGGAGACCCTGCGCCCAGCTCTGGACACCATCCTCGCCCTCGGCTCGCGACACCTCGGCCAGCCCGGCTTCTATCGCACCGAGGAGTACCTCCGCGCCCAGTACCAGGCTTTGGGGCTCAAACTCTACGAACAGGAAATTGACACCCCTACCCCGCGCACGGTCCGCGCCCAGGTTCTCTCCTCGGGAGTGCCTCTGCCCCTCCCCATCTATCCCTTCATGCCCAATCATATGCAGCCCATGGTCACCCCCGAGAACGGGCTGACCGGTGAACTGGTGCTGCTCAACGACGAGGTCATCCGCACCCGCCCCAGCTTCCTGGGCGCCATCGGCCTGCTCGACAACTCAGCCAAGGCACCGGAGGGCTTCGGCTACGACTGGGTCAAGTACGCTCAGCTCGGCCTCGCCGCCCTGATCCTGACCCACCCGGAGGGGCTGGACAAGGTCGTCTGGCCTACTACCCTGGGCATGGCCTCCGTCAATCCGGTCAACTACGTCCGCCTGGCCGCCGGGCCCGAGATCCTCAAGTACGTGGGACAGAGAATCACTTTGGACGTGCGCACCGAGTTCGCCCGCATAGCCAGCCGCACGCTGGTCGCGCACCTGCCGGCGGCGCAACCCGCCAAAGAGGCCGTCGTGGTCTGCTCGACTTACGACGCCCCCAGCATCCTCCCCGACCTGGCACCCGGCTATGCCCAGGCCCTCTCCACGGCCGCCACCTTGAACATGGCTCGGGCCTTCCGCGCCTACCAGCCGCAACTGCGACGCGACGTCATCTTCGTCAACCTCGGCGCCGGCATGGTCGCCCAGGACGCGCTCAATGAACTGCTCTTCGCCATCGGTACCGCCACCAATCGGGAGGCCCGTCGCCCCATTATCGCCGACTGGAAGCAGGAACACGACACCCGCCTGCGGCAGGTACAGGAGATTCAGGGCTGCTTCGCGGAGCCCGACTTCGCCAAGACCGCCGCCGCCACGCAGCACCGCATGGCGGCCCTGCCTTCCCCTACCCGCGCTTTCTTCGAGGACCAGGTCCGCTACGTCCTCAGTACGCTGGTCTTTGATCTCTCCGAGGACACCCTCCAGGCCAAACTCGCCTTCGAGCGCGAAGGCGGTCGAGACTTGACCCTCCCCTCCTATGCTGCCTACCAGCAGATCAAGCAGCGGTACGACGCCGCCTTCTCCTCCGCCGGCTACCCGCTGAGCAAGCTCCTCACCACGAAAGCCGATTTCGTACAGGAATACCGCGTCCGCGACCTGCTGCAGAGTCGCTTTGCTGAACTCGCCGCCTATCACCAAACCCAGTCCCGCCGCCTGCAGCAAGCCCTGGACCTGCACGACCTGTTCAAGCCCTACCAGCACCTGCTCATCATCTGCCCGCAACTCGTCCCCGCCCCTGATCGTAAGCTGCCGGAAACCATCTCCTTCTCCATGGGCGAGAGGCCCAAGTACGGCGAGCCCGCCCAGGCCTTCAAGAATCTGCTCAACGATGCCATCGCCCGCCTCAACCTCGGCTCGCAGGTGACCGTCGACTTCGCCGGCAAAGACCAGGGCAACAAGGCCAAGGTCACCACCAACAACATCCTGCTCGACGCCGCCTTGTGGTCAGCCTACTCCTATCCCGCCTTCAGCGTGATCAACGGCAAGGGCGCCTACGCCGAGTGGGCCGACCCCGTCGAGCATCCTCACTCGCGCGATCTGGAAAGCCTCCGGTACTCCCTCGCCGTGCTCGGCGAGGCTACCCTGTCCGCCGCCCTGGGCAATGGCCGCTTCCCCAATCTCATCACCTCCGGCTGGACGGTAACCCGCTACAATGGACACGTCTACGTCTCCGGCGTCGGCGAGTCCATCATTCCCAAGTACCCGCTGAAGAACGCCCTTATCGCCCATAAGCAAGGCGTCTGGCCGCCTACCCCCTGGGTGCAAGGGGCGGGCTGGTACCAGCAGCGCATGTTCCTGACCGACCCCTACGGGGAGTATGACCATCGGGGCTCCGCCGGGATGATGCCGCTCAATGCCTACGAGTACGCCCCGGAGTGCGCCGCCTACGGCCGCGACGGTCTTATCGCCTACGTGAAAGACGAGGGGCTCTCCGCCCAATCCGTCTACAAGTCCATGAAGCTGGCGCTCTACCAGAACATGCCGGTCAACCTGGTCGCCTTCCGCGCCGCGCCCATCACTCTACTCGACACCGTCAACCCGCAAAGCTTCAAGCCTTTCAGTGCCGTCACCCTCATCAATCAGAAGACACTGGCCCCCTTCCCCAGTCTGAACGTGAACACCGACGCCGGCCTGTGCACCACCTTCGTCAAGCCCGACGAGCGCTTCTACGTTACGCTCAAGGCCGGCTCAGTGCAGAACGAACTGGTCCAGGTCATCCGCGCTTTTGTCCTCGGCGTGGGCCTGCAGGAGGCGCTGGCTACACCTCAGGTAGCCCCCCTGGGTAAAGAGATTGAAGGCCCCGGCTACCTCGCGGCCGATACCCCACTGCTGCTCAGCGTGCCCCTGGAAATCAGCAAGTCCATGATCTTCGTCAACGGCCGCCGCCTGGCTCTCGCCAACAAGTATGGTATGGCCGACGAGCGCACCCAGAGCTTCCAGCAAAAGTCCGTCGACCTCGCCCGGCAGGCCGGTGATCCGCATACCGCTCACCACGCCGCCGTCCTGGAGGCCCGCGACGCCGCCACCTATGCCATGCTCAATCATCCGGTGCTCCGGCAGACCATCGCCGAAGCTGTCGTCGGCATCTTGTGGTATCTCGCTCTCCTCGTTCCCTTCGTCTTCTTCTTCGAGAAGCTGGTCTTCGGCTTCACCGATATCCGCCGCCAGCTCATCGCCAATCTCTTCATCTTCCTGGCTGTCTTCGGCCTGCTGCGCCTGCTGCACCCGGCCTTTATGATGTTGCGCTCCTCTACCATGATCCTGCTGGGCTTCCTCATCTTCCTCTTCTCCGCCGGCATCACCCTACTCTTTTGGGGCAAGTTCCAGCAAAACCTGGAGCAGATCAAGCAGGCCCGGGGTAAAGTCACTGCCGCCGAAATCAACCGCATGGGCGTCATCGGCACCGCCTTTATGCTCGGCCTCAACAACATGCACCGCCGCAAGCTGCGCACTGGCTTCACCTGTGCCACGCTGGTCCTGCTCACCTTTGTCATGATCTGTTTCACCTCCATCCACAGTGACCTGGTGGATCAGGCGACCGCCGTCGGCAAGGCCCTCTACACCGGCCTGCTGGTGAAGAACGAGAAGTTCCAGCCCCTCACCGACTCGGAGCTCTTTGCCCTCCAAACCAAGTACGGAGAGAAATACGCCGTCTGCCCCCGCGTCATGTACGTGGGCACCGAAGAGTGGCCCTCCAACGAGCGCAACAACCCCAAGCTCGAACTGCTCTACGAAGCCCCGGCTGTCCCGGCCCGTTCCGCCAACGCCGAAAGCCTGCTGCTCTTCTCTTCCCGCGAACCTCTGGCCGCGCACCTCAAACTACTAACGCCCAACTGCTGGTTTACCCCCGAGCAGGAACGCGCCAAGACCGGAGACCTGCCCTTGATCATCTCCGACGCCATGGCCGATAAGCTCGGCCTCAATGCCCACGCCGTCGAGCAGGGCCCGGTCCCCGTCACGCTCAACGGCCAAAAGTGCTTCATCCAGGGCATCTTCGAGGCCGCCTCCCTCAATGAACTGACCGACCTGGACGGCAAGTCCGTGCTGCCCTTTGACATCACCGCTTTTGCCATAGTCAACCGCGGTGGCGGTTACGTCATCGCCGAGGACACTGACCCCCGTATTGACGCGGCCAAGATCATTCTGGCCCCCACCCGCGGCCTGAGCGTGCCTGTGGACACCTCCACCAAGATCATCCACTCGGTGGCGGTTACCCTCCCACCGGATACCCCCTACAAAGTCGCCAAGGCCGTCGTAGACGACTACCTCGAGCAGAGCGGCAAAGCCACCTACTACGGCCTGGACAACTACGCCTTCCTGGGCAAGCGTGCCCGTCAGGCCACGCTGCTCGGTTCCATTGACATGCTCATCCCCCTGGTCATCGCCGCCCTCACCGTCCTCAACACCATGAAGGGCTCCGTCTACGAGCGCCGCGATGAGATCTTTGTCTACAACGCTGTCGGCATCGCCCCGCGCTACATCTTCTTCATGTTCTTCGCTGAGGCGTTCGTCTACGCCGTGGTCGGCTCGGTGCTGGGCTACGTGCTCAGCCAGGGCACCGGCACCATTCTCACCCTGACCGGCCACACCGGCGGCCTCAACATGACCTTCACTTCGGCGACCACCATCTATGCCTCCCTGGCCATCGCCGCCTCGGTCTTCCTGTCTACCTACTACCCGGCGCGTTCCGCCATGCAGATCGCCGCGCCGGCCGAGGACGCCGGCTGGGAACTCCCCGAGCCGGAGGGCGACACCGTCAGCTTCGATCTGCCCTTCACCTTTGGCTACCAGGACCGCATTGCCATCCTCTCCTTCTTCCACCGCTATCTGGTGGACCACGGCGAGGGCAGTTCCGGCGCCTTCTTCGCCGGGCCACCCCGCCTGGGCGTCTGCGAGTGGTGCGACCCGCTCGCCGCCGACGGCTACATCCCCATGCTCTCCGCCTCCATCTGGCTCAAACCCTTTGACCTGGGCGTCTCGCAGGAACTGATCATCAGCCTCCCCACTGACCCGGAAACCCGTGAGTTTATCGCCAACGTGCGCATGATTCGCCTCTCCGGCACCCTGGAAAACTGGAAACGCGCCAACCACGCCTTTGTCGCTCTGCTCCGCCGCCACTTCCTCTACTGGCGCGCCGTGGGCCCCGTCGAGCGCGCCGCCATGTTCGCCGAGGCCCGCGAACTGCTGGAGACCAGCCTCCGCGCGGCGGCGCCGGAGACTAAGGAGGGTGAGCATGTCTAGAGCCCCCCTCGACGCCGACCTGGAACGTTACCGTACCCTACTGGAAACCCCCAGCGAGTTCCGCGAGGGCTTCAACTGGACCACCATCGCCGGCATCATCTTCTGCGGGCTGGTCATGCTCCCCGGCTCCATCTACCTGGGCCTGATGACCGGCGGTAGCATGGGCGCCGCCGCCGTGTGGGTCACGGTCATCCTCTTCAGCGAGATCTCCCGCCGCGCGCTCAAGACCATGTCCAAGCAGGAGCTAGTCGTCCTGCTGCACGCTGCCGGGATCATGATCGCCGGCACCGCCATGTTTCCCGGGGGGCCCTTCGGCCAGTTCGTCTACCGCGCCTATCTGGTCGGCAGCGAGGCTGCCCGTGACGCCGGCATGAGCGAAGGCTTCCCCAGTTGGTGGGTGCCCAAACCCGGCAGCCCCGCCCTGCTCGAACGCAACCTCTTCCATCCCGACTGGCGCGTGCCCATCGGCATCGCTCTCTTCGTCATGGTTATGGGTGTCATCAGCCGCTACACCTTCGGCTACATCCTCTTCCGCCTTACCTCCGACATCGAGCGCCTGCCCTTCCCGCTGGCCCCCATCAGCGCCCAGGGGGCCATGGCCCTGGCCGAAACCGACGAAGTGCAGAGCACCGATCAGGCCTCCGGTATCTCCGCCTCCCTGGCCGCCTGGGGCAAGGGCGCCCAGACCAAGCGCGGCAGCGAGCGCTGGCGTCTCTTCTCCCTCGGCGTCACCATCGGTCTCGCCTTCGGCTTCATTCAGGTCGGTGTCCCAGCCCTCACCGGTCTCTTCCTGGCTAAGCCTGTCTTCCTCATCCCTCAGCCCTTCATTGACACCACCACCCTCACCGAGAGCTTCCTGCCCGCCACCCCCACCGGCCTGGCCTTCGATCTCGGCATCGTCTTCCTGGGCTTTGTTGTCCCCTTCTGGGTCGTGGTCGGGACCTTCAGCGCGGTAGTCCTGACACTTATCGCCAATCCCGTGCTGCATCATTTCGGCGTGCTCTCTCACTGGCAGTCCGGGATGAACACCATCAATACCACCTTCGCCAATAGCCTGGACTTCTGGCTCAGCTTCGGCATCGGCACCGGTCTGGGCATCGCTGCCGTCAGCATCTACTCCACTATTCGCGACATTCGCCAGCGGCTGCGCGAAGGCGCCTCCCGCCGTGAGTCCGGCGCCCCCCCGGGTGATAGCCTCTGGGCCACCCCCCGCAAGGGCCGCGGTGACTACCCGCTCTACTACGCCCTGCTCATCTACGCTGCTGCCGCCCTGGGCATCATCTTCCTCTCCCATCATCTGGTCCCCCAGATCCCCATCTTCTTCCTGTTCATCTTCAGCTTCCTGTACAATCCCTTCATCTCCTACGTCAACGCCCGCCTGCTGGGCTTGGCCGGGCAGCAGGTGGACATCCCCTTCGTCCGCGAGACCTCTTTCATTCTCTCCGGCGCTAAGGGCGTGGACATCTGGCTCGCCCCCATCCCGCTGGAGAACTACGGCGGCATGGCCCAGTCCTTCCGCGTCAACGAGCTGGTCGGCGTGAGCTTCTGGTCGCTGGTCAAAGCCGAAATGGTGGCCCTGCCCACTCTGTTCATCCTCAGCCTGCTCTTCTGGTCCTTTATCTGGCGCTCCGAGGCCATCCCATCGGCCATGTTCCCCGCCGCCCAGGTCAACTGGGAACTGGCCGCCAAGAACAACGTCCTGCTCTATTCCTCCACCTTTATCCCGCCCGGTGAGGACCCCGCCACCCGCAGCATCCTGGACAGCCAGTTCATGCGCGCCATCCATCCGCAGTTCATCGGCGCCGGGTTCGTCGTGGTCATTCTCGCCTTTAGCATCATGACCATCTTCCATCTCCCGGTCCTGTTGGTCTACGGCTTCGTGCGGGGATGTGGCATCCTCCCCCATTTCGTGGCGGTGGAGATTATCGGCGCGTTGCTGGGGCGGTACTACTACCAGAGAAAATACGGCAGCACGGCCTTTCTGCGCATGGCCCCTACCATCCTGGCCGGCTACTTCACCGGCGTGGGCCTGGTGAGTATGGCCACCATCGGAATGAACCTGATCAAAGCCTCGGTGAGCAGCCTGCCATTCTAACCGCCCTCACCGGAACCTTTCCTCCGATAGGGGCGCCACTTCAGTGCCGCCCGAGGGTGGTTGCCGGAGTGGTCTCATCGGATGCGGCGGGCGCTAAACGCTTCCGCCTAGCTTCGGGTGCGACAACATGGAAACCATCAAAGATCAAGTCCGACTCCCCTTCGCCGTCGCCTTTGAAGTGGTCATGCAAGGCATCCGCATCCGCTTCGGCCGCTCCCTGGTCACCGCTACCGGTGTAGTCCTCGGCATCGCCTTCCTGATGTCTATCCTTAGCGGTCAGGCCATCAAGCAGGGAGTCAGCAAAGAGGCTGACCTGCGTATCGAAGTAAAACGCATGATGAGCTTCCTCGTCGCCGAAATGGGGCCGCCTAAGAATCGTACCGTCGGCGTCGTGCAGACCGGACCACTCAACCAAGCGGAGCAGCGCCTCTTGCTCACCCTCGTCGCCCAGGGCGTGCAGAAGATCAACCGCGCCGGCAGCGCCTCCGACGCCCAGGGCACCTGGCCGCGACTGGGCAAGGTCAGTGCCGAGGTCCAGCCCGATCAGGTCGGTGCAGAAGCCTCAGCGATCCTCATCATGGGCCCGGAGCAGCCCCCGGCCTTGGACTGGCCTGCACTCGTGGCCGGCAGCAACCAGGCGGTGGTTGCCTCGACCCGCAACCTGCAAACCGCTGAAGTCGCTTCCGGCGTTCCCCTGGTCAGCCTCGCCCGCGAGCTGCGCCAGGACGAGATCGAGCAGCAAGAACGCGAGAAACAGCAAGCTGCCTTCCGTAATCTGTGGATGACCATCATCTCCCTGATCGTGACCTTCATCTGCATCAGCAACTCCCTGCTGATGTCCGTCACCGAACGCTTCAAGGAGATTGGCACCATGAAGTGCCTCGGCGCGCTCTCCTCCTTTGTGCGCCAGTTGTTCCTGATCGAGTCCAGTCTGATCGGAGCGGTCGGCGCCCTGGTGGGCTGCTTCGTCGGGCTCGCCTTTGCCATCGTCGGTTACGGCGTAACCTTTGGCTTCCCGCTGGTGTTCTCGTCGCTGCACTTGGGCACGATCCTGTTCTACTTCGTGCCCTGTCTGGTGGCCGGTGTGCTCTTGTCAGTGATCGCCGCTCTCTACCCGGCCTCCTTCGCTGCCCGCATGGTCCCCGGCCTGGCGCTGAGGACAAATATCTAGCTCTGCCTCCGCGTGGGGCAGGCATCCGGCCTGCCTCCCCAACTGACTACCGTCCGCCCGTGGGGACACAACCCATGCCCATAGACACCGACAAACTGGAAGCCCTCTTCACCGCGCCCACCGCGGAAGAAGCCACCTGCATTATCCGCGCCGTCGAGGTGGAAAAGTCCTACCGCGCCGGCACCCAGGAGGTTCGGGCCCTCCAAGGCGCTTCCGTGGACATCTACAAGGGCGAGTACCTGTCCATCATGGGCCCTTCGGGCTCGGGCAAGACGACGCTGTTCAACATGATCGGCGGCCTGGGCAAGCCGACTAGCGGCAAGGTCTACATTGACCAGGTAGACATCGCCCAACTGGACTACAATGAGCTGGCCTGGCTCCGCTGTCGCAAAGTCGGCTACATCTTCCAGAGCTACCACCTCATCCAGGTCATGACCTGCCTGGAGAACGTGACTCTGCCCATGAGCTTCGCCGGCCTGGACGCCGAGGAGGCCCGCGACAAGGGCATCGCCCTGCTTGAGCTGGTGGGCCTGGGCGAGCGCGTCCTGCACAAGCCCGGCGAGCTCTCCGGCGGCCAACAGCAGCGCTGCGCCATCGCCCGGGCCCTGGCCAACAGCCCGGAGATCATCCTGGCGGACGAGCCCACCGCCAATCTCGACTCCCGCACCGGCGAGGAGATCATTGACCTCCTGGCCCGGCTCAAAGCCGAACTCAACGTGACTATCGTCTCCGCTACCCACGACCTGAAAATGCTGAAGAAGTCCGACCGCATCCTCTGGATCGAGGACGGCCGCATCGTCCGCATGGCCCATCCCAGCGAGATCGACTTCTCCCTGGGCGACTTCGACTAGCTGCGGTTTCCGGTCCGGTGGCGCCGACCTCCCGCCCCTGCGAAGGCGGGCGTATGGTCGCTCGGACCGGCTCCCGCGAAAGTCGGCCAGGGAAGCGACACCCGGCGTCCACACCGCAGATAACAGACATGTCCACCAATCACGACGTCATCATCCGAGCCGAGCAAGTCAGCAAGCGCTACCTCGTCGGCGGCGAGGAGGTCTGGGCGCTTTGGGAGGTTAGCCTCGACATCTACCGGGGCGAATTCCTCTCCATCATGGGGCCCTCCGGCTCCGGCAAGTCCACCTTCTTCAACCAGATCGGCGCCCTGGACCGCCCCACTCAAGGCCGGGTCTTCTTTGAGGGTCAGTCGGTCTTCGACCTCTCTGAGAGCAAGCAGGCCTGGTTTCGCTGCAACAAGATCGGCTACATCTTCCAGACCTTCAACCTTATTCCGGTGATGACCGCCCTGCAGAACGTCACTCTCCCCATGGTCTTTCAGGGCGCGAGCAAGCGCGAAGCCGAGCGCCGCGGCGTGGACATCCTCGACCGCGTGGGCCTCGGCCACCGCCTGCATCACAAGCCCTTCGAGCTCTCCGGCGGTCAGCAGCAACGCGTAGCGGTGGCCCGAGCCCTGGCCAACACCCCCACGGTCATTCTCGCCGACGAGCCCACCGGCAACCTCGACACCAAGACCGGCCGCGAGATCATCGAGCTGCTCCGCGAACTGCAGCAGCACGAAGGTGTCACCATCATCTCCGCCACGCACGACCGCCGCATGATCGGCATGTCCGACCGCGTCGTCTGGATCCGCGACGGCAAGCTGGAACGCGTCCAGGAGCAGGCAGAGCAATAGTCGGAGAACATGGGACAGGTACATCTGCCGCGGCGAAAGATGCACCTGTCCCATTTTTCAGCGACACCGCCAGGAGGTCCCCACATGTCCACTCCTCTCCCTCGCGTCACCGTCGGCACTCGCCAGGGTCGCCCCGTCCTGCTCTGGAACGGTGAGCCCTACTTCTACACCTCCTACTTCATCCGCCATGTCACCGATAAAGAACCCGGCCAGGGCCCCCGCCCCGTCCAAGATCGCGAGGACTACGTCCGCCGCCTGGCTGATCTCTTGCTGCTCGTCGGGCAGCGCGGCATCCACGGCTACGAGGTCCCGGTGACCATCGGCTGGCGCGCTCCCGGCGAGTGGGACCCCGTGAACACCGCCGGCCTCTACGGCGAGCCCGCCCACGACCAGTTCCGCGCCCTCCTTCAGGCCGACCCCGCCGCCCGCATCATGGTCAACTTCCTCATCCACGCGCCCCAGAAATGGCTGGAAGCCTTCCCCGAAGAGCGCGAGTGGGATGACCAGGGCGGCCACCATGAGGTCTCCATCGGCTCGGATCGCTACCTGGAGGAGCTGCTCGTCCACGTCCCCGCCTTCGTCCGCTACGTCGAGGAGAACCCCCAGTGGGCGCCCCACGTGCTCTCCTACTTCTTCTCCTACGGGCACGAGGGCTTCACCTGGGCCAGCATGTCCAACGCCGTGGGCGACTTCTCCCCCACCATGCACCGTTGCCTCCGCGCCTGGTTGCGGGAGAGGTACAACGGCGACCAGGCCGCGCTGCGCGAGGCCTGGCAGGCCCCCGAGATCACCTTCGAGACCGCCGCGGTGCCCTCTCGCGAGCAGCAGTTGCAGGCCGACCTGGGCTGGTTTCGCGACCCCACCGGCTCCCGCCAGGTGCAGGACTACCTCGAGTGCCGCGTGGACCGCTTCGTCGAGGTGCACTACCGGATCGCCGCCGCTATCCGCGAAGCCTGCCAGGACCGCGTCCCGATCTACTGCTTCGGCGCTTATCTGCAGGTCACCGGCTGGCCGGGTTCCTACTGGTCCGACGACCGGGGCCTATCGCCCCAGGAGTTCAACCCCCACGCCATGAGCGTACAGACCGGCTGGCGCCGCATCCTTGAGTGTCCCGATATTGACGGCTGGGAGTCGCCTTACGACTACTACTACCGCCAGATGGGCGGCGTCTGCCTCAATCAGTCCGTGGAACAGTCTATGCTCCTGCGCGGCAAGCTCTTTCAGGTCAACGAGGACACCCGCACCTTCCTGGCGGCCGAGGCGGGAGATGTCTACGGTACCGTCTCGACTCGCGAGGAGACCACCGCCGTCCACCGGCGCAACTTCGGTGCCATCGCCTCGCACTGGAGCGGCTGCAACTGGATGGAGCAGATCAACAACTGGCTCCAGGATGACGAGATCCTGGACACCCTCGCCAGCTTCGACCGCCTGCTGCAGAAGTCCCTGGACTGGCCGGAAACGCCGGTGGACCCCATCGGCGTATTCGTGGACGAGGTCTCCATCCGCTACGAGAAGCCTCTGGTGGACCTCGACTGGGACCTAATCTACAAGCAGCGCGTCTTCGGCCTCTCCCACTGCGGCGTGCCCTTCCGCTTCCACCTGGTGGACGACTTGCTGCTGGAGAACATGCCCGAGTACAAGTGCTACATGTTCCTCAATTTGTTCTACGTGGACGAGGCGCGGGAGCGGCTGATCCGGGAGAAGGTGCAGCGCGACGGCAAGACCGCGCTGTGGATGGTCGCCCCTGGCTTCTGTCACGCCACGGAGGGGCTATCGCTGAAGTCTATGCGGCGGCTCACCGGAATCGGCTTCGCCAAGTATGACATGGACTTCGAGCAGTGGGTAACGATCAGCGACTACACGCACCCGATCACGGCGGGTCTGCCGCACGACCTGGCCTACGGCAGCGACGCGCGGGTAGGGCCGGTCTTCTACGTGGACGATCCCGAGGCGCGGGTCCTGGGCCGGCGCCTGCTGCACCAGGGCCGCCACGAGCCGGCGATAGTGCTCAAGGAGTTCCCCGACTACCGCTCCCTGTATTCCAGCGTGCCCCTGCTGCCGGCGTCACTGCTGCGCAACATCGCGCGCTATGCCGGCTGCCACGTCTACACCGAGGAGAACGATGTAGTCATGGCCGGACGAGGGCTGATCACCTACCACACGGTCGCCCCCGGCCCGCGCCTCTTGCGCTTGCCGGAGCCGGCGACGGTTTGGGACCTGTTCAGCGGGGAGTGTCTGGGGCAGGACGTGAGCCAGGTGGAACTGGCCTTTGCCGCGCCCGGCACGAAGGTTCTAACGACGCTGGAGGAATCTCTCTGGCGCCTGTAGGGCACAGGCTCCGTACCGCGCCGCTCGGGTAGGGGCGGCGACTTGTCGCCGCCCGGTGGTGGTTGCCGCGGTGGCCCTGTAGGGCGCGGGCTTGTACCGCGCCGCTCGGGTAGGGGCGGCAACTTGTCGCCCCCCGGAGGTGGTCTTTGTGGTGGCCCCCCTGTAGTGGCCCGCGCGGGACGGCCCCATCTCAACCCGGCCTCTTCTGGTACCGGTGACCAGGCAAGAGGGATGAAGACAGGGGCCTCACCACCCTCACTCCCCTCTCCTCGCCTCCCTCTCCACCTGCCGCTTCCTGGCCTCGTCGGCTACTTGCCGGGCCGCCTCCTCGTCGTACGCCTCCCAGAAGGGGCACCTTCCCTCCGCGCACTCCTCCAGTTCTACCAACCTCTCCACCGTCACTTCGCAACTGGCGTAGTGCATCTCCACGTTCTGCCGCCCCCCGAACACGCTGATCTCGACGCCCAGGTTCATGCGCGCGCAGGCGTGCTCGGCGATGATTGCGGGAATCGGGCACTGCGCGCAGGTGGGGGGAATGACCTCACTCAGCGTATACCGCGACTCCTGAATGGCCAGGGCGCAGAAGGTCCTGCCGCGCACGATATAGCGATACAAACACGGCGAAGCCTGAGCCGACAAGGGGGATACCTCCACGACCGAGAGGACGAAAGCGTGTCAGACACCATCTCCGTCACGAAAACGCTGTCTGACACTTGCTGACGTTCAGAACACCGTGCTGTATTCCAACCGGCCCTGCGTGGAGCCGGCCGGGGTCGTGCCGTTCTCCGGCGGCGTGGTCCGCTGCAGGGACACGATAAGTCTACCGTTGTCCGCCCAGCGTCGGCTGTAAGACAGGTCCAGCACACTACCTGCCACCGCCGTGTTCGGGTCGGGCTTGGGCACGAAGTCGCCCATGGCATAGCCCAAAGCCAGCTTCCCGCCCCGCTCCTCGGCTCCGCCGGCCAGCTGTATGGAGTAGTAGTCTACGGTCGTCTCCGCGTTCACCGGCTCCCGGAAGTTGTACACCCGGTACCCCAGCTTCACGTCCACCGTGCCCACCCTCCGCTGCAGCGCTGCGTCGTAGCGGTCTCCCGGCAGCACGACCTTACCCGTCCGGTCCAGCGGATTCTGCGCGAAGCCCAACTGCACGTTGCCGCCCAGCGCCTGCATCCCCACCTGGTAGTTGCGCTCCGGCGCCGGTCGGCCCTCCTGGTCCCCATAGTCCATCCTGACGCTCATCCCACTGGCCGCTCCGTGGCTCAAAGTCACCTTGACCAGCGGATCGTTGTACGGGGTCATCTTATTCGCGTCGTACCCGGAAAGCTGCGCCAGTACGCCTACCCCCCGCGTGGAGTCGCCGACCTTAAGTTGCAGGTCCGGCCCCTCCGTCGCGCCCGCCCCCGGCTGGTCCCACTCGGCATAGCCCACCAGCAGGCCCACCCCGCTGGGGCTGTCCTGCTCCCGCTTGATCTGAACCGACCGCACCACCGTCGCGCAGGGCTGATCGTTCTGGTCCCGCGTGTCCATCCGCGTCTGCAGGCTCAGGTACTTGCCCAACTGCAGGGAGCCCAGTACCTGCTCGGTACGCACGTCCGCCCCCGGATCGGTGGTATCGTCCTGCATCCGCGCCGCCATGGTCAGCCTGTCCGTGGGCTGCGCCGCCACCGTAAGCGTGGTCTGGTTGCTGTCCGTGCCGGGCTCCTGGGTGATCTGCACCCGCCCCGCGGAGATGGTCGCCTTGGGCGTAAACAGCTCAAAGCGCGGCGTGACCAGCGCCAGCATCTGCCGCTCCTGGTAGCTCTCTCCGCTCCGCGTCCGCGAAAAGTCCCGCGTCAGCCCCAGCCGCTGGTGATTGACCTGCGCCCCCAGGTCCGTCACCAGCCGCGCCTGGAATCCGCCCGGCGTCTCCGTGGTGATGTACTGCTGCTTGAAGTCCCCGCTAGTGCCGAAGCCCTTCCACGGTGCGCTCAGCGCGCTGGCCACCACTGTGGTGGACGGCCCGCCCGTGGACAGGCGTTGGTACGACTGCGTGAAGGCGGCTCCCGGCAGCCAGCTCGCCGGCAGCGGTGTGCTGAACTGACCCACCAGGCTCCGGCTGACCACCCCGTTGTTCAGGTCGTCCTTGTGGTGAATCTCCAGCAGTCCCTGCCTGCTCACGAAGCCCAGTGGCAGCACGAAGTTGTCTACCGACAGCTCTCGGTCCACCCCGGTCGCCGTCTGGCGCATCCGCTGCGTGTCAAACCGTCCCCGCTGCCCAAAGAAAGCCGGAAAGTCCACCACCATCGACTGGTCCCGCAGCCGCAGCGCGCCCGGCGTCGAGGGTCTGATGGTGTGCAGATTCCCGGTGAAGTTGATCCTACCCGGCAGCGGCGTGGTCAGGGAGGCCAGGTCCTCCGCCACCCGCGCCGTGTCCACGTAGCTTACCGTCCGCGCCCCGGCCAGGTTGGCCTTGCCGCCGAACAGATACAGGGGCGCCGCCAGCTTCCAGTTGGTGGAGCCGCTGCGCTGCTCGCCCTTCACCGCGTCCGTGCGGCTGAAGCCCACCGACCCCGCGCCTCCAGAGAAGGGCAGGCCCAGCAGGGCGTCCCATGACTGACTGCTCTCGCGCAGCGCCGTGCTCCGGGTTGGCCCTAAGTGCAGCCGCTCCGAGGCCGGCAGAGCCTCCGTGGTGGACCACGTCTGCCCGAAGTTCGCTGCCAGGCTGTACCCCTGGCCCCAACCTGTGGTCAGCCCCAGCTTCTGACTGCCCGCGTTAGTCAGGTTGTTGCCCGTGACCTGCGTCAGCCAGGAGCGCTCCATGGTGAGCGTGCCCGTGCTCTGTCCGGCCCCAAATCCCTGCGAGAACCCCAGCCGCCGCTTCTCGCCGCTGCCCAACAGCCGCTGGGCCAGGTCCCGGCTGCTGCTAACCTCCCGCGACGCGCTGAACTGGCTCCGCTCGCCCAGCGCCAGGGTCAACGCGTCGGTCACACTCTGGTCCAGGGCACTCCCCCAGGCCACGCCTGCGCGGGGCGCCAACGCCCTGCGCGTGGTCCGCGACAGGGTCAAACCCGGCTGTAACTGCAGCGACAGGTCAGCCGCGCCCAGGTCCGCCGCGCTGGACAGCGCCCAAGCCCCTTGGGCGGCCTGGATGGACTCCAGCGGCCTCAGGCTCTCCGCAAAGGGCGTAGCCAACCCAACAGCCCGGCTCAGGCTGAACGACTCCGTTTCGGAGTCACCCCAAAGGCCGGACGGCAACATACACCCGCCCACGAGCAGCAGGACCCCAATTGTCGCTGCGCGTATCCTGGACATGAGAAACCGGGAACTACTCTCCGCTATTGTACCACACTTCGCCCCTTCTGACGCTTCCCCCTCCAGCAAAGTTGCGGCTTTTTGCCGTTTTTTTTCCAGGGAGACCCCTGACGATCGCTCTGCAGACCCGCTCTAAGACGGAGGCTTTAGACCCGAGGGCGGTCCCGTTCCCCGCTGCTCAAAGACCAACACCTCCTGCGCATGCTCCAGGCAGAAGCGGGCCAGCGGGTCCTCCGGCGCCACCAGCACGAATTCAGCCAGGTCGCCTGGCAGGTCCAGGTCCAGCGCCAGGGCCGGCAGGCGCAACGCGGTCACGGACAGGCCTGTGCCCTCGGCCTGCGTGAAGTGCGTCTCGAAGCTGCCCTGGTCCAGCGCACTGCCAAAGGCGAAGGGGAAACGCTCCGGCTCGTCCACCATCATCACATTTGTTCCCCGCTCCCGCCGATCCGGCACCAGCACGACCTGGTAGCCCTCCCGCCAGGCCGCCACCACTCGCTCTAGGTCTCCGACGTTGATCAGGGGCAGGTCAGTGGACACGATCAGCAGCGCATGGTCGCCCCCCAGCACCGCCGAGTGCGCCGCCTCGGTTACATCACCCCGCATCCCCCCGGATCCGCCCGGTATCAACTCCGCCCCAAACTCCGCCGCCAGCTCTGCCGTGCTCACCGGACCGTCCAGCAGCAGCCCATCGCAATCGCTCACTTGGGCGCAAGCCTCCAGGGCCCGCCGGAGCAGCGCCAGGGTCAGGGTGAGGCGGTCCTCGGCGTCCAGCACCGCGGACAGTCGCGTCTTGGCGCGCTCCAGCGTCTTCTGGGGCAGCAGAATCTTGAACCGGGTGCGTGTCATGGTTCAGCCGACACGAGCAAGTGTGACCTCAGCCCGCCCCGGGCACCCCGCGATAGACTCCTCCGACCGTACTCCGCCCCCACCCGCCCGGATCGCCACTCACTACCTATTATTTGTCCACCAACCCCGCATATTCCTGCCCCACTCTGGCGATGGAAGGGCACGAGCCAACTGCCGCCGGCTGGCGGCCGCCTTGCGCCTCGGCCTCAAACCGGCCTCCGGTCGGGTAGCTTTCCACGTCGGACGGGCGGGTCCGGCCTCTCAACCCCAGCGTTGGCTACGGGCGGCAAGCTGGCCCTGCCCACTCTCTGACCTCCGTGTTCCCAGCCCCGGGACCCGACTCGGCGCCGTTCCCCGTATCAGCCGGCACCCATGGGAAGGTTTCCCCCCTGTCCCCGTAGAACTTGGAGACGCGCCGCGGGTTCAGTTCCACACCTGGTTCCCAACCGGGAGCCGGGCTCCCTCGTCTCACTCCCGGCGCCGGGGGGCCAGTCGCCTCCCTGAAAGGATATTCGGCATGAACCGACTCTGGCTTCCCTTTCTCCTGGCCGTCGGGCTGCTCACTGTGGCCCCTGCCTTCTCTGCGTCCGGTCTTTCTCCCTTCTTTGACCCCCAGACCATGCTCTCCACCGACCGGGTGCAACGTGGCATGACCGGCACGCTCAAGACCGTCTACCAGGGAACCACCATCGTCGAGAACCGCGTCGAGATCCTCGGCGTGGTCCAGAGGTTCAACCTCGGCGAGGACATCATCCTGGGTAAAATGCTCGACGGCCCCGTGGTGGAAAAGAAGATCGGCGTCATTGCCGGCATGAGCGGCAGCCCGGTCTACGTGCAGGGCAAGCTCATCGGCGCCCTGGCCTTCTCCTGGCCCTTCATGACCGAGCCTATCTTCGGGATCACCTCCATCAACTCCATGCTCAAGGCCTGGGACCGGGCGGCCGGAGCCGAGCAGCAGGCCCCGACTCAGGCCCGCATCGACTATGGCGTACAACTGGCCGGACGCACCGTCACCCGCGCCGAGGTCTCCTGGACGCCCACCGCTCCCTTCCTCGACGAACGCACCATCGCCCTGCAACCGGCCGTGCCCCTACTCTCATGCAGCGGCTTCTCCGGCGAAGCATTAAAGGGCCTGGGCCAGTTCTTCCAGCCCTGGGGGCTCACCCCTCTGGCCGGACCCGGGGCGGTCCGCGATCCGGTAGACGTCCGCTTGGAGCCCGGCGCCGCTGTCGGCGTCCAGTTGGTCTCTGGCGATTTCGACATCAGCGGCGTCGGCACCGTCACCTACGTGCACGACGGGCGCGTATTGGCCTTCGGCCACCAACTGCTCAAGCTGGGCGGAGTAGACTTCCCCCTGACCACCGCCTGGATCCACGGCATTCTCCCCACCTTGGATCACTCCACCAAGATGGGCTCGGCCATGAAGCCCGTCGGCGCCCTGCGCCAGGACACGCCCTGGGCCATCGGCGGACAGCTCGGCGCCCAATCTCCCTCCGTTCCGGTGCAGGTACGGGTCACTAACGCCGACTCCGGCCTACGGCAGGTCTACAACTTCCAGGTAGTCCAGCACGACAGCCTTACCCCTATGCTGCTGGTGATGGGCGTCGTCTCGGCCTTGGACGCCGCTTACAGCCCCGGCGCCTGCGGCACCCTGACCACGGACTTCGTCATGGAGGGAACCAAGGGCGCTCGCGCCGCTCGTGCCAACACCGCTTATTTCGAGGGGCCGCCCGTCAATGAAATCGCCCGCAGCCTGCTGGAAGCCGCCGCGCTCTTCCGTTACAACCTGTGGGATCCCCAGAGCGTCAAGTCACTGCGCCTGGAGGCGACGCTGACCAACCGCGATCAGACCGCCCTCATCGAGCGCATCTACAGCGAGCAAGCCATCGCCAAGGCTGGCGAGCCCCTGGCCGTACACGTGGTTATCCGCCCCTGGGGAGGCCGGCCCGTGGATGAGCGCCTCGTTCTGCCCCTGCCCGCCGACCTGCCCGCCACCAATCTGCAGATAGGCGCAGCCGGTGGGGCCCTGGCCGCCAGCCTCCGCTCTCATCTCGGCGTACTCACCCCCGACTACGACAATCTGCAGGATATGCTCCAAGAGTTCGCCCGCGCCGAGGACAACACGCAACTAGTGGTCCTGGCCGCCGGTACGCAGCAGGGCATGGCGGTTGGCGCCACCCGGCTGCCCCGCCTGCCTCAGTCCGTGCAGGACTTGCTCGGCGCTGCCGTTCCGCTGTACCTCAGTCAGGGGTACGAGGAAATTGGGGTAAGCAAGTCCGAGCCCTGGGTCCTGTTTGGCGGCGCCCTGCTTACCGTTCCCGTGGAAAGCCGGACCGGAGAGCGCCCCTCCTCGCACCCCGGAGGAGAGGACGGCTCCCCCCCCGACGCGGGGGAGGACTCCGAGGCGCCGCCCCCTGCCCCGCCTGCGCCCGTCAAGGACCTGGTCTGGCCGGCCAAGCCGCTGGGTCGCACGGAATTCGCTCTGCCCGAGTACCCCCCTGCCTCCCTGGCCTGGGCCGCCCGCGGCCTGCGCGCCGACATTGCCGCCCAGGTCCGAACCCGCCGCCGCACGGACGGACCGGAGCCTCCCACCAGCGCCGGCGTCAAAGAGACGAAACCCGGCGAGGCCTCTCCGGAAACGAAGAAGACCACCAGAGGCAGGCCAAAGCCTGAAGCAAAGAAGGAGACCTCTCCCAAGGAGGGCGAAGCCAAGAAGACCGAAGAGGGCGTCGGACTGGTCCTGCGCCAGCCCAGCAGCTTCATCCATGCGACGGCCGACGACTTCAAGGAAGGCCTCACCCGCAGCACCGGTCTGGCCGACGAAGGAGGAGTGCTGCTGGTGCCTACCTGGCAGCGCCTCGCCGCCCTCTCGGATCGCATCCTCTTTGCGGCCACCTGCGCTCCCGACGGCACCTTATACTTCAGCGCTGACGGAGGCCGTGTCTACCGACTCCAGGGCGACAAGCTGGAGCTCTTTTGCGAGACCGGCGAGTTCGCCGTGACCGCCCTGGCCGTGCGCAACGACGCCTCCCTCCTGGCCGGCTGCAGCCCCAGCGGCAAAATCCTGCGCCTCTCGCCGCAGGGCCAGGCCACCCCGGTGGCCCAGATCCCTGCCCTCTACCTGTGGGCCTTCCTTCCTGCCCCAGACGGCAGCGTCTACGTCGGCACCGGGCCTCGCGCCGTACTCTATCGGCTGACCGCCGACGAAGTCTGCACGCCGCTAACCACGCTTCCTGCCGGCCATATCCTCGCCCTGGCCTGGCGCGGCGAGGAACTCATCGCCGCCACCGCCCAGGAGGGGCAGATCTATGTAGTGAGCAAAGGCGGCGCCGCCCGAGCAGTCTTCGGCTCCACCGGCGACGACCTCACCTCCCTGGCCGTGGATCCTGCCGGCAATATCTATACCGGCTCCGTTCCCAGCGGCCAGGTCACCCGCATCTCCCCCTCCGACGAAGTCAAGACGGTGTATGACGACTCGGATACCCCCGTCTACTCCCTGCTCGCCACCGCCGACGGCGTCTACGCCGGTACCGCCTCCGACGGGCAGATTTTCCTCATCCGCGACGCCGACCGCACCTCCTCGGTCCTGCTCGACAGCCCCGCCGACTTCATCTCGCGGCTGCTGGCCACGCCCGACGGCCGCGTTTACGCGTTGGGTAACGGCCCGGGAGGGGTGTTGTCCTCCTCTCTCACCGCCGCCCGCGAGGGGACCTACCTCTCCCCCACTCTGGATGCCTCCCGCCTGGCTACCTGGGGCAGGCTCGCCTGGGAAGCCCAGGCGCCCGAGGGGGCCGTTGTCGTCCAGTGCCGCAGCGGCAATACCGACGACCCCGAAGACGGCACCTGGAGCGCCTGGACTCCGCCGCTGAGCAACAACAGCCGCGTAAACCTGCCCCCCGCGCGCTATGCGCAGTACCGCCTGCGCCTCCAAGCCCCGGCCGACCAGCCCGTCCTGGTCCGCCGGGTGAGTCTCTCCTACCTCGCAGCCAACCAGCCGCCGACGATCGAGGTCAGCGACCCGGCCGCGGCCGCTGCCGTGCACGGCCAGGTCAAGATCTCTTGGAGCGCCAGCGACCCAGACGACGACGCCCTGCTCACTACGCTCTTCTACCGCCCCGCGGGTGGCGACTGGCAGCAGCTAGGCGACCCCACCAAAGACGAGAGCTACGACTGGCAGACCGACTCGCTGTCCCCCGGCCGCTACGACCTGCGCCTGGTAGTCAGCGATGCGCGCAGCAACCCGACCGATGCTTTGCAGACCGAGACCTTTGTCCGCGGCCTACTGGTAGACAACGAGGCGCCAGCCCTGCTGGCCGAGCTGACCCCGGCCCCGCCGCCCGCGCAGGACGCCGGGGGCACTGTCCCCGCCCAGCGCAGCGACATCACCGGCGCCGCCCTGGACGAACACAGCGGCATTGTCTCCATCGCCTGGAAGAACGCCGCCGACGATAAGGGCAGCGACGCGAAGTGGACCGCGGCCCGCCTGGTCGGCCCGCTCTTCGGCGCGCCTCTGGTCTCTTTCGCGATTCCCCACGCCCAGATTCCGGCGGGGATCGAGAGGATCATCGTCCGCGCTATTGACGCCGCCGGCAACTACAGCGACGTCGAGGTGGACCTGACCACCGGCGAGGTCACCCCGGAGGAGCACTCTGCGCCCGCCGCTCCCCCAGCACCGGCCCAGGGGTAGCGCAAGCTTCCGGCTCACCTCCGATGAGGGAGGCATCTTGTTGCCGCCCGGCGGTAGCCGCCGCGGTGGCCTTTCGCCTGCAGGGGCCGACCGAGCCGTCCGCGGCGAGTCCGGCCCCCGTTCTAGGGCACGAGCTTCGGTCGCGTCTAGAAGGGTTCCTTCTGCGCGGCGCGGCCCCGAGGCTGGCTTCCGGTGGAGGACTGCCGGGAACCCGCCCAGATTCCGGCCATCAGCCCCTCCCGTTCCGGGGAGGGTGCCTGGTTCGCCGGGCCAGGCGAGGTATAGGCCTCCCGGCCCGCTTCGGGCCCTGGGAACCTGAGAAACCGAGTACCGCTGTTCAGCACTTATCCATCATCCATCGCTCATCACTTCCCCAAGGAGACCCCTCACCATGTCCGCTTTCACCGACCTGCTCTCCCGCCTCCGTTCCGCCCAGGCCGGTCTCAACCGTCCCCTGGACCGCCTCACCGAAGAACTCCAGTTCGCCGCGCAACTGCTGCAGGCCCATCCTGACCGCGCGGAGGAGTGGCAGCCCCTCCTGGAGCAGGCCGCGGCGCTGGTGACCGGGGGCCTCTCCTCCGGCGGCGACCCTGCCGCTCTGGTCGCCCAGGCTGAAAGCCTCCTCGCACCAGTGGGCGCCGTGGCGAAGCAATACACCATCTTCTGCGCTGGGCACGCCCACATTGATATGAACTGGATGTGGACCTGGCCGGAGACCGTCTCGGTCACCTACGACACCTTCACCACCATGGACCGGCTCATGGACGAGTTCCCCGACTTCCACTTCTCCCAGAGCCAGGCCTCGGTCTACGCGGCGATGCAGCGGTACGCCCCCGAGGTCTTCGCCATGATTCGCCGCCGCGTGTCGGAAGGGCGCTGGGAGATCACCGCCAGCCAGTGGGTGGAGGGCGACAAGAACCTGGCCTCCGGCGAGATCCTCTGCCGCCATCTGCTCTACACCCGCCGCTGGCTGCGGGAGAACCTGGGCTTGCCCTACGACGCGGTGAAGATAGACTGGTCTTGCGATACCTTCGGCCACGCCTGGACGGTGCCGGCCATCCTCGCCCGCGGTGGCGTGACGCGCTACTATCATCACCGCGCCAGTGGCCCGCGCCTGCAGGCGGCCCGCGCCGGGGAGGCTGCTCGCCTCTTCTGGTGGCAGGGCCCCGACGGCTCCCGCGTGCTGGCCTATGACGATTCGCCCTTTGGGTACAACTGCGAAATCACCCCCCGCATGGTGGATGCACTCCTCCCCTTCTGCCGCCTGACCGGCCTGCGCGAGATGCTCTGGATCTACGGCGTGGGCGATCACGGCGGCGGCCCCACCCGCGTGCACCTGCGCGCCGCCCAGGAGATGCAGACCTGGCCGCTATGGCCGACTATCCGCCTGACCACCACCGACGACTTCTTTTCCACCGTGGAGAGCCGGCCCGCGGCGGCTGACTTGCCGGTGCACGAGGGCGAGTTGAACTTCGTCTTCGAGGGCTGCTACAGCTCCCAGAGTAAGATCAAGTTTGCCAACCGCCGCAGCGAGAACGCGCTGGTGGACGCCGAGGCCCTGGCGCTCCTGGGCCGCGCGCTGACCGGTATGGACTACCCCCGCCCGGCGCTGAACGAGTCCTGGGAGCGAGCGATGTTCCTACAGTTCCACGACATCCTCCCCGGTTCGGGGGTCCACGAGACCTACGAGCACGCCCAGGGACTCTTCCAGGAGACCCTGGCCCAAACCGGTATGATCACGACGCGGGCCCTGCGGGCCATTGCCGAGAGCGTGGATACGTCGGCTCTCGGTACGACGGGCGTCTCGCCCGCCGATCTGGGCCTCGGCGCCGGAGCGGGGGAAGGCGCCATGTGGGGCGGCCTGTCAACGCTCGGCGCAGGTGGGGCCGGCGGCGACCTCTTCCTGGTCTTCAACCCGGCTCCCTTCCGCCGCGATGAGGTCATCAGAGTCAAGGTCTGGAACCGGGACCTCCCGGAGGACCTGGTGGCCCGCGACCCAGCGGGCAGGCTCAGCCCCGCCCAGGTCCTCGAGCACGGCCACTATTGGGGCCATCGCTTTACCACCATCGCCTTCGTCGCCCAGGACCTGCCGGCGCTAGGCTACCGGGCCTATTTGGTGGAGCCCACGACCTCCTCCGACATCCCCCTCCCGCTTCGGGAGGGGGACAGCGGCTCCGCAGGAGCCGCAGGGGGTGGGCCTGGCCCCGCCTACTTCCGCGAAGTCGGTCGCCCCCTCTACGCCCTCGGCTACGTCCAGGCCCAGTACCTCTCCCCCGTCGCTATCGGCAACGACCTGATTGAGCTAGTCATCTCCGGCGAGGCGGGCGGCATCATCAGCCTGGTGGACAAGCAGTCGGGCGTGGAACTGGTGCCGGAGGGCTGCGTGCTGGGCTCGCTGGAGCGCGAGCAGGAGGCTCCCCACGGCATGACCTCCTGGCAGTTGGGGGCGATTGTGGACCGCGAGGAGCCCCTGGCCGGAGCGGTGGTGGAGGCGGTCAGCACCGGCCCCAACCTCGCCGCCGTCCGGCTGACCGGCAAGCACCACGACTCCACCTACGCGCTGACTGTCAGCGTGGAGCGCGGCAGCGCTCGGGTCAACTATGACCTGGAGGTCAACTGGCTGGAGCGCGGCGATCCGGCCACCGGCGTGCCGGTACTGCGGACCACCTTCCCGCTGCGCCTCAGCGAGGGGCGGGCCTTCTTCGAGATCCCCTGCGGCTGGATCGAGCGCGAGGCGGACGGCGAGGAGGCCCCCGCTCTCAACTGGGTGGAACTGAACGGCGTCAGCCGGGACAACCCGGATCTGCGCCTCGGCGCGCGTCTCTTCAACGACTGCAAGTACGGCCACCGGCTAGCGGCGGACGAGATGCGCCTGACGTTGCTGCGCTCCAGTTACGACCCGGACCCGCTGCCCGAGCTGGGCCGCCATCGGATACGCTACGCTTTCCTGGCCCACGTCGGCGACTTCTGCCCCGGCGCGGCCATCCGCGGTGGGTACGTCTTCAATCACCCCTGCCTGGTGACCGCCACCACTGCACACGGGGGCAGCCTGCCGCCGGAGAACTCCCTGGTGGAGGTGCTAACGCACAACGCCATCCTCTCCGGCCTCAAGCAGGCGGAGGACTCCGAGGCCCTCATCCTCCGCCTTTACGAGACCGCGGGCCGGGAGACCGAGGCGGAGGTCCGCCTTTCCCCGGCGCTGGTCCCGCCCGACTCTCCGGCAGTCGAGACCGACCTGCTGGAGCAGCCTCTGGCGGAGTCGTCGGCAAGCATGGAGGGCGAGGTGCTCAAGGTGACGCTGCCGGCGCGAGGGATGGTGACGGTGAGGGTGGGAGTGTAGAATTGGCGCCAGACTGGGATGGACAACGCCACGGGAGTCCTCAAGACAATACCAACTTCCCAGACCGAGTACGAGGAAATCGAGTTCTGGGATACGCACGATCCGGACGGCTACTTTGAGGCCGAGCCGCTGGAGGACGTGATCGTGGTCGTCAAGCCGCAGTCGATGAAGAGGTAGCGGACGTAGTGTTCACCTCGCGGCGCGAGCCTGCACCTCATGCAGGTCTACCCAGGGCCTCCACATACACCCCCACCGTCTCCTCCACCACCTTGTCCACCCCGTAGTGCCGCCCTACCCCCTCCGCTCCCGCCTCGCCCAGGCGGTCGGCCTCCTCCGGGTTGTCGTGGAGACGGGCCAGGGCGGCGGCGAGGGACGCGGCGTCGTTCGGGCTGAAGAGCAGGCCGCCGCCGGTCAGTTCCAGCATCTCCGGGAAGACCCCGCTCTGGGGGACCACCACCGGCACCCCTGCCGCCATCGCCTCCATCGCCGCCAGGCCCCGCGCCTCGGCGAAGCGGCTGGGTAGGGCGAAGGCGCTCAGGCTCTGCAGGAAGCGGATCTTCTCCTCCAGCGTTACCTCCCCCAGGTACTCCACGCGATCACTCAGGCCCGCCGCCTTGATCCCCTGCTTGACCTGCCGCCAGTAGGGCCGATTCAGCACCTTCCCGGCGATCCGCAGGCGCGCCTCGCGGCCCTGGGCTACCAGGTGCGAGAGCGCCTCCACGGCGAGGTCCACGCCCTTCCCGCCGGTGATCCCCGAGAGGTACCCGACGGTGAACGGCTCGCGCGGGCGCGGGCGGGAGCGGCGGAAGGGCGCCGCGTCCAGGCCGGTGCGGATGACGCGGATGCGCTCGGCGGGTACGGCCAGGTACTCGGCCATCTTCTGCGCGTGCGCCGCATAGGGGGCGATGAACAGGTCCACGGCGCGGGCGTGCTCTTGCATCAGGCGCTGCGCCTCGGAGCGGTGCGGCTCCTCCATCTGCCCGACGAAGTCCTCCTCGCCCTGCAGGCCCGCCACCACCGGCACGCCCAGCCGGCGCTTGACTTCGGTGGCGATCGCCCCCAGCATGGTGTTGGTCACCACTACCAGGTCGGGGCGCGGGCCCTGCTCAAGGAAGGCCAGCAGGCGCTGCAGTTCGGCCTTCTGGCGCCCCCGGGCTCCCGCCAGCACGGAGACGGTCATGGCCCCCAGTTCGGCGGGCTTGTTGCTGACGGCGAAGCTAGTGGCGAGATTGAGCAGGCCGGGGCTGTCCAGGACGCCGCGCAACGCGGCGGGGGCCATCCCGCAGGCGGGACATTTCTGCTGCAGGTACATGTTGATGCCGCCCAGCAGGATGCGCGTGGTAGGCACAGGCAGGGCGGTTTCCAGCTTGAGCGGAGTGTACAGGGGGATGACCTGCACGTCGTGGCCGCGCGCGAGCAGGCCGCGAATGAGGACGGCGTCACGGGCGCAGGCTCCGCAGTACATCCCGGCGGCCCCGGCGGTGAGGTAGGTCAGGCGCATGGGGGAATGATAAACGATAAACGACAAATGATAAATGGGGAGGGAACCGGAAAGCGGGCAGGGAATTGGGCAGAACAGCAGGCGGCCGGGCCGACCTCACCCGGGGGCGGCCCTCTCCTCATTCATCACTCGTCGTCTATCATTTCAGTTACCATGACCGGCATTGTCTTCGACATCAAGCGCTTTGCCATTCACGATGGGCCCGGGATCCGCACCACAGTCTTTCTTAAGGGCTGTCCCCTGCGCTGCTACTGGTGCCATAACCCCGAATCCCAGGCGCCCCGGCCGGTGCTGATGCAATACCCGCGCAACTGCATCGGCTGCAAAGCCTGCCTGGCGGCCTGCCCGAACGGCGCGCTGAGCGAGGGCGAGACGCAGATCGTCGTTGACCGCAGCCGCTGCCAGGGCTGCGGAGCCTGCGCCGAGGTCTGCTACGCCCAGGCGCTGGTGCTGTTGGGTAAGGAGATGCCCGTAGAGCAGGTCCTGGCCGAGGTAGTCAAGGACCGGGCCTTCTACGAGACCTCCGGCGGGGGGATGACCCTGTCCGGCGGGGAGCCGATGTACCAGCCGGCTTTCGCCACGGCGCTGCTGCAGGCGGCCCAAGCCGAGGGCCTGCACACGGCGCTGGATACCTGCGGCTACGCGCGCTGGGAGCTCTACGAGCAGGCCCTGCCCTACGTGGACCTGGTGCTGTTTGACCTCAAGCATACCGAGCCGACGGCGCACCAGGTGGGCGCGGGCGTGGACAACGCGCTGATCCTGGAGAATCTGCGGCGGCTGAATGCAAGCGGGGTGGAGATCCTGGTGCGCGTCCCCACCATCCCGGGCTTCAACGCTGGGCCGGAGCAGATTGCAGCTATGGCGCGGCTGCTGGCCGGACTGCCGCGTCCGGTCCCCATGGAGTTGCTTCCCTACCATCGTCTGGGGGAGGGGAAGTACGCCTCGCTGGGGCAGCTTCCGCCCGAGCAGCAGTCCACGCCCCCCGCGTCGGACCTGCTGGAGGCGCTGGTCGAGGTGGCGAGAAACCTCGGCGTCGAGTGCAAGCTAGAGAAGTAGCGCGCCACAGGGACGCACTCCCCCTGACCCCTTCACCGGCAGGCAACCGGACCGAGATGGGAGGAAGGTGTCAGGTTGTCAAGGTGCACGCGGCGGCGATAAGTAGGGACCGCCGTGGGACCTCTTTCCCCAGCCCCCTCCTGCACTTCGCAGGGGCAATCCCTGGCCAGAGCCGCTGCGGGGGGCACGGCCGGGAACGGGAGTAGCTGCCGGAGGCCGTAGTCGGGCCGCGGTGGCGCTAGTTTCCCCAGAGGGGGGAGGCGCGGGGAGTTCCCCTCTGCACGCCCCCTCGAACGCCGGGAAAGATGTTCCTCTATTAATACTAGCAAGCTGAAAGGGCAAAACGCACGCCCTGGAGGCCAGAATTCTCAAGAAAACTGCACCAGCGGGGGGAAAAGGGCAGGAAGGATAGGCAGGTTTGTGCTAAGTGAGGAGGGGGAGATC
>FWPV01004344.1_pt1 | contig 30480 bp, 32 predicted proteins | sample 2228371 | NCBI WGS metagenome assembly FWPV01 (sample SAMEA103939776, study PRJEB20133) | metagenome | reverse complement strand
GTCTGGCCGCCGCCCAGGCGCGCACCGAAGAGCGGCTTGGCCGGCTGGAGGAAGTGGTAGAACGTCTGGCCGCCGCCCAGGCGCGCACCGAGAAACGGGTCGAGGAGCTGGCCGCCGCCCAGGCGCGCACCGAGCAAACCATCGGGCGGATGCAGGACCGGTTGGGGAGGCTTGTCGGACGCCAGCTAGAACAGGACTACCGAGACAAGGCCTATGCCTATTTGGGCCATCTCTTGCGCCGGGTGCGGGTCGTCTCTGTGCAGGAGATTGAGGATCGGTTGCAAGCCCATCTTCCGGAGGATCAGCTCTTCGACCTGATCCTTCTGGACGTGCTGGTGAGCGGGTGGCCGCGGCAACAGCCGGATGCAGAAGTGTGGCTGGCAGTAGAGGTCTCGGCAGTGATAGACCCGTACGACGTGGAACGAGCCAAACGGCGAGCGGCGGCACTGCGCCGCGCCGGCTACCGGGCCATCCCGGCTGTAGCCGGGGAGCAGGTCACTGTCGAAGCTGAACAGGCAGCGCGCGCCGACCATGTCCTGTTGCTCCAAGATGGGCGGGTGCAGTTCTGGGAAGAAGCCCTGGCCGACGCCTTGATCGCCGTGACCTGATCGTCGGCCTTGACACAGAAGCAAAATGAATGTGATAGATGATCTGGTCAAGGCCAACGTGCGGCAGGAAACCGTCCTGACCGTCGGGGCCTTTGATGGGGTGCATCGCGGGCATCAGGCGCTGATCGGGGCGATAGTAGCCCGCAGCAGGGATACCAACCGGCTGGCAACGGTCGTCACCTTTCATCCCCACCCGGTGGCCGTGCTGGCCCCTGACCGCGCCCCAACCAGCCTGACCACGCCGGGCGAGAAGGCAGCCCTGTTGGAGGCCCTGGGCGTGGACCTGATGGTGTTGCTGCCCTTCAACCATCAGATGGCAGCCACCCCGGCCCGCGACTTTATGCAGTTGCTGAGCCGGCATCTGCGGCTACGGGAACTATGGGTCGGACCCGACTTTGCCCTGGGTCGAAACCGCGAGGGCAATGTGCCCCGTCTGCGGGAACTGGGGCAGGAGCTGGGCTACGAGGTGCGGGTGATTCAGCCGGTGACCGGCAGCGGCGAGGTGATCTCCAGCAGCCGAATCCGGGCGCTGGTGCGAGAAGGCGCCGTGGAAGAGGCAGCGCGTTTGCTGGGGCGCTACCCCAGTCTGTCGGGCCAGGTGGTAAGCGGTGCGCGGCGGGGCCATCGCCTGGGCTTTCCCACGGCCAACCTGGAGGTCCGGACAGAACGGGCAGTGCCGGCCAATGGAGTCTATGCCATATTTGCCCGGCTGGGCGAGGAACGATACCCAGGAGTGGCCAACATCGGCGTGCGGCCCAGTTTCGACGGCGGACACCGAACCATCGAGGCCCACCTGTTTGATTTTGATCAGGATATCTACGGCTGCGACCTGGTGATCGAGTTTGTGGCCCGGCTGCGGGATGAGCGCCGCTTCGAGGAGATTGACGAATTGATAGCACAGATCGGGCAGGACAAAGAGGCTGCCCAGCGCATTCTGAACAAGCAGCCGCCAACGCACGGCAAGGGCGACGCGGCCTGCCGGTATCGCTACCGCGAGCTGGAGCACACAGCCGACCGCGCCTTACAGGTGTGGGCTGTGGGGCTGCCAGAGCTGTTTGCCGGCGCGGCAAAAGGAATGTACAGCCTCATGGCCGACCTGGAGGGCCTGGTGGCAACCGAGTGGCGGGAGGTCCGCCTGGAGGCCTGGGATCGGGAGACGCTGCTGGTGGCCTGGCTCAACGAGCTGCTCTTTTTCACCGAGATGGAGGGGCTGCTGTTTGTGGAGGTCCGCATCGAATCGCTGAGCGACACAGCTCTGGTGGCGCAGGCGGGCGGCATCCACGCCCCGGCGACCAAAGCACACATCAAAGCGGCCACCTTCCACAACCTGGAGATTGTCCAGGATGGGACAGAGTGGTCCACTGTCATCACGTTTGACGTTTGACGTTTGACGCTTGACGCTTGACGTTTGACGCTTGACGCTTGACGTTTGACGCTTGACGTTTGACGCTTGACGCTTGACGTTTAACGCTTGACGCTTGACGTTTAACGCTTGACGTTTAACGCTTGACACTCAGGTTTAGCCGAAAGGAAAGGTTGAACCCTGGAAAGGACAGCAGGATGATCAAGAAATCAGATTTGGTGCGCATCAGCGAGTATGTGTGGGAAGTGCCCAAGAGCTTTCGATCGGACATGAAGGTGCCGGCGCGGATCTATGCCAACGAAGAGCTGTTGGAGCTGGCCTTCCGCGACAAGACGCTGGAACAGTTGGTCAACACAGCAGCCATGCCGGGCGTGGTCAAGCGGGTGATGGTCATGCCCGACGCCCACCAGGGCTACGGGCCGCCCATCGGCGGCGTGGTGCCGACCCGCTACCCTGACGGTGTCATCTCGCCGGGAGCGGTCGGGTATGATATCAATTGCGGCGTGCGGCTGATGGCCTCGCACCTGGCTGTGGAGGAGGTAAAAGGCGCGATCAACGACCTGATCTCGGCCCTGTACCGCAACATCCCCAGCGGCGTGGGCGAGGGAGGGGGCACGCGCAAAGTATCGGGCCGCGAGATGGATGAGGTGTTGCTCAAGGGAGCGGCCTGGGCGGTCAAGGAGGGATACGGCCAGCCGGAAGACCTGGAGCGGTTGGAGGAGGGGGGTTCGATGCCGGGCGCCGATCCTTCGGCGATCAGCGCCAGGGCCAAGCAGCGTGGCGGCGGACAGGTGGGCAGCCTCGGTTCGGGCAACCACTTTATTGAACTTCAAGAGGTGGTAGAAATCTATGACGAGGCAGCAGCCCGCGCTTTTGGCCTGTTCAAGGGGCAACTGGTGTTGCAAATCCATTCCGGGTCGCGGGGTCTGGGGCATCAGGTATGCGACGACTATGTCCGCGACCTGCAGGCGGCGGTGAAAAAGTACAACATCCAACTGCCCGACCGGGAGCTGGTTTGCGCGCCGCTGGATTCACCGGAGGGCAAACGCTACTTTGGGGCGATGGTGGGGGCGGCCAACTTTGCCTGGGCCAACCGGCAGTGCATGGCCCACCTGGCACGGCGCAGCTTCGAGGAGGTGCTGGCCGGCAAGGTCAAAGACTTTGATCTATACACCGTTTACGATGTGGCGCACAACATCGCCAAGATCGAAGAGCACGTGGTGGACGGCAAAAAGATCAAGGTGTGCATCCACCGCAAGGGCGCGACCCGGGCTTTCGGTCCAGGCCACCCGGCAGTTCCGTCCGTCTACCGCGCCGTGGGCCAGCCGGTGTTGGTGCCGGGCGACATGGGCACCGCCTCTTATGTGCTGGTGGGCACCGCCGAAGCGATGGAAGAAACGTTTGGCAGCACCTGTCACGGCGCCGGCCGGACGATGAGCCGTGCCGCGGCCAAGAAAAAGATCCACGGTGGGACGTTGCGCCAGGAACTGGAGGCACAGGGCATCCATGTGCGGGCCGGCAGCATGGCCGGCCTGGCCGAAGAAGCGCCCGAGGCCTACAAGGACATTGATGCCGTGGTCGAGGTGGTACACGGCGCCGGGCTGGCGCGCAAAGTGGCCAGGATGCGGCCGCTGGCGGTAATGAAGGGGTAATGGCCCAATCAGCCAGGGAACCCGTTTCCCCACAGGAAGCGGGTTCCTTTGTTAAAGGCATCTTCTCAACCCGGGACAACCGCTTCCGGGTGACGGTAACGGTAGGTGGACAGAGAATCTGGGCCCATCTGCCCAACTCGGGGCGGCTGGGCGAGCTGCTGGTGCCAGGCCGCCGCGTGCTGCTGACGGAACGGCCGGGCATCGGCCGCAAAACCGGCTACGACCTCAGCCTGGTGGAGGTAGATGGGCGCTGGGTGTCGGTGGATGCCCGGCTGCCCAATGCCCTGGTGCGGGAGGCGCTCCAGGCCGGACGGCTGGCCCCTCTGGCAGGCTACTCAACCGTGCGCAGCGAAGTGCCCTTTGGCCGCAGCCGATTTGACTTTTTGCTGGAAGCGCCAGACAGGCCCCCCTGCCTGCTCGAAGTCAAATCGGTGACACTGCTGGTAGATGGTCTGGCCTGTTTTCCCGATGCAGTCACGGCCCGGGGAAAACGACACGTTGAGGAGCTCGCCGCGGCTGTTGAGGCAGGCTACCGGGGGGTGATGGCCTTTGTCGTGCAGCGGGATGACGCCCAGGGCTTTCGCCCCCATGACGAATCGGACCCGACCTTTGGTCAGGCATTGCGGGCGGCAGCCCGGCGTGGCGTGGAACTCTATGCCTATGGCTGCCACGTCGAACCAGGGCAAATAACGGTGGACAGCGCCTTGCCTGTCTATCTGTAGGGGTCGCGCTCTCTCCGACCTGGAATAGCGTTGGCCGCCGATCTCGGAGCGAATCTGAAAACCACCACAGGCACCAGGGACACTCACCCCTTGGCTTTGCTGGCGGCTATCTGAGCAGCCAACTCCTGGAGCGCTGTGGTAACAGCCTGTAACTGGCCCACCACCTGCTCGACTTCTTGCAGCCACAGCTTGATGGTCGCTTCATCAGGGCAGGGAGCAGGGGCAGGTTGCGTTCGTTGCTGGCACACCTGGGCATTGCGCACGGCAATGGCCACATACTCGGCCAGGCCGGTCAGCCATGCCAGGTCGGCCTCGGCAAAGGCCGGTTCGCCGGCGTGGCGGGCAGCGACCAACACCCCCCACGTCTTGTTCTGCCAGCGCAGGGGAACGGCCATCGGGGGCCCTAAAATCTCGCCGGCAATGTCGGTCAGAACCGGATCGGTCTGCGATCTGGATAGCATCATGGCCTTGCCTGACCTGAGTACCTGCATAGCCAGATCATCGTCTATTGCTTGGTCGAGGATGCGCACGTGGCGGTCATCCGGCCCTCGCGTGGCATATAGCCGCAGGTTTGTCCCCTCTCCATCCGCCAGGAACAGGAAAACATGGTCAGCGCGGGTGACATAGATGGCCGCTTCTACAGCGCGGCTACAAACCCGCCCCATATCCAGGTGGCCCACCAATGCTTTGCCGACGCGGTTCAGGATGTTCATGTCGCGCACCCAGCGTTCCACCTGCCGCGTCAGGGGGATTGTATCCTCCGCTTCGGGTGCAGGTGGCGGCGCCGGTTGGCGGCCGGCCAGGGCTTTTTGGATGGCCTTGAGCATTTCGGCGGCGGTAAAAGGCTTGACCACGTACGCAGCAGCCCCAAGCTTTATAGCCTGTTGAGCCACCTGTTCCGATCCATAAAAGGTCATCAGGATGACCGGGATATTCACCTGACGCTCCCGCAGGGCGGTCAGGATCTCCAGGCCGTCCATCTTGGGCATGTTCAGATCCAGGATCACCAGGTCGGGCTTGTCACTCAGAATGCGCTTGAGCCCCCGCTGGCCGTCCATCGCGGTCATCACCTGGTAGCCATTGGGCTTGAGCACCTGGTTGGCCAGAAAGACAATATGCTCCCGGCGGTCTTCGATGATCAACACGGTTTCTCCGGCCATAGCACCTCCAATTTTTCAGCGAGGTTTCGCCTCAAACCGACAAGGAATAGAACCAAGACGGACACCCCCTTCCAGGCAGCGTTTCTCCAGGCCGTTCTGCCTGTCGGGTTTCAGCCCGCCCTCCCACAGATCAGCGCAATAGCGCCTCCAGTTCATCGAACGCCACCCGCGAAGTCAGGTCCAGGCTGAGGGGGGTGACGGCCACGACGCGATCCACCAGCATGGCGTGAAGGTCAGAGTCGGGCTCCAGTGTGGCGCGATCGATCGCCATCTCATAATCCAGGCGGCGCTTCTCGTTCAGGGCGCGGCGGCCGCTGGGCAGCGCCCGATAGTAGCGTTGCCGCGAGAGCCGCGTTACGCGCCAGGGGGTATCGGGTGTGGCGGTACAGGGCACTTCGACCTTCAGCAGGTCCACATCGGGAGGCATCTGCCGGGCCAGCATCCGGGCGGCAAAGCGGGTGGTAAAGTGGGCTGCCGCTGTAAAATCTACTTCGTCCGAATGGTGATAGTGATACTTTTTGTCGGTTTCCAGGCTCACGGCCAGGGCGGGCACCCCTTCATCAGCCGCCTCCAACGCCGCGCCCACCGTGCCCGAGACGGTGACGCCCGAACCGACATTTTCTCCAAAGTTGATGCCCGAAATGCAGAGCGCAGGCTGGCGGGGTACCAGCTCTACCAGGGCATACAGCACCGCCTGGGCCGGCGAACCGTGGATGGCATACGCCGGCACCCGCCGACCATTGACCTGGTACGCGACTTCGTAGATGGCCCCATCGTTAAAGGTTGGCAGGCTGCGGCCCGCACCCGTCTGCTGCTCGAACGGCGCCGAGACGACTACATCGCCCAGCTCCAGCGCGGCACAGACCGCCGCCCGCAGGCCGGGTGAGTCAATGCCATCATCACACGTCACTAGAATCAAAGGCCGATCGTCAAACGCCACAGGGGCCGTCTCCCTCACCCAGGATCCGGCCCCATTATAGCAGACTTGGGCTATTTATGCACGTTTGCGTTGGCGGAGCGTCACAAGTCAGTAGGACAACTCCTGCGGAGTTGTCCTACTTCCCGAGGGTCGGCTTCTGCACCCTGTATGTCCCCAGGATGTTACGCTCTCGCGTTGGCGTCAGTCAGGCGCGGCTGCAGCTATTTCTGACTTTCCAGCCACCTGCCGACAATGGCATACCGAAAGTCGTGGCCCCCCAGGCAACGGGCTGCACCCCATAACCCGTAAAGGATCGTCAGGCCCCAGATGGCCAGAGGGACGACCATCAGCACCAGTCCGATCCACATGCCGGCAGGCGGCGCGTTCTGGTACGCTTCGGGGCGGGCCATGAGCGGCGGAATAAACATGATCATCCACACCACACCCCAGCAGCACCAGACCAGCATGGTCAAGAGAAAGGTCACCGCCTGGTAAACAAGAGCCTGGAGTGCCTGAAACGCGGCATAGGCCGACTTTTCCTTCTCGATCAGCCAGATCACCAGAGCAGCGACAATGCCACCGATGCCGTTGGTAAAGATGCTCAGAAGGATACTCCCGTGCGCCAGGCCGGCCATCACCTTCTCATCTTGCTTGAGCATTACCTGTTCACCCATTTCTTCCTCCTTTCAGGTTCTTCCTCGCGCCCATCTGCTATTGGAATAGTTTAAGGATCGAATCTACGACATACATAGCAAATCCACAGACCAGCGGGCATCCAAAAAAGAGCACCAGAAAGGCAATGATCCAGATGGTCTGGCGTGCCTTGCGCGACAGATGCTTCAGGCTCAAGAAGGCCAAGATGGCGGCTACTATCCCCGCCCAGTCAAGGCCGCCTTCGTCGGGCCGATAGGTTGGGATAGGTTCGGCTGTTTGGGCTGGGGCCATCTCCCTGGTCAGCGACTGCCCGCAGCCCATGCAAAAGCGCGCCTCAACCGGATTTTCGTGCCCGCATTCGGGGCAGAACCGCATACTCATGGCTTTGATCTCCATACTACTGTACGTCTGTCCCGCAAAGCGGTTTCTACTCGTAGCGCAGCGCTTCGATTGGATCGAGCCTGGCCGCCCGGTTGGCCGGCAGCAAGCCGGCTACCAATGCCACCCCGGTGCTCAGGGCGATGACGGCCAGGATCAGCCACAGCGGAAAGGCCGAGATATTAAAGCCCTTGTAATCCTTCAGGAAGGTCAGGTGGGCGATGACATTGATAACCTGACCCGCGATCCAGGCAATGACGACCCCCACCACCCCGCCCCAGAAGCCGATGCTGCCGGCCTCGACGGTGAACAGCCAGCGAATGGTCCCCTTGCTGGCACCGACCGCCTTCATCACGCCGATTTCCCGCGTCCGTTCATAGATGGCCATGATCAGGGTGTTGATAATGCCCAGTGAAGCGACGGCCAGGGCGATCAACCCGAACACACTGAGCACGGCCTGGATGACGCGAAAACCGCTGGCCAGCGAGCTGGCCGATTCCTCGGGCGTTTCGGCCACATAATCCCCCAGCTTTTCAATGGCCTGGGCTACGGCATCCACCTGCTTCGGGTCATCCACATAGACCGACAGGGCATACCCCATATCCTTGTCGGTATAGGCTTCCTCATCCTCGTTAAAGTAGCGGCCTATCTCGATACCCTGGGCCAGTGGCACTGCTACCTCGGTGCTCAGGAGCGACTCCTGGAAAACACCCACGATCTCAAAAACATAGTCCCGCCCCTCCAGTTTCTTGGAACTAAAGAGGTTCATCTGATAGCCCTGGGTTACGTGAATGGTGATCTTTTTGCCCAGAGCTTCTCGCGGGTCATCAATCCCCCACACATTCAGGTAACCATAGGCAACAACCGCCACATCCCGCTCGTCCGGCTGAAAGGCCCGGCCGGCGATCAGTTTGCGCTGGCTGATTTCATAGGGGGGCGAGGCATTGAGCTGGACCTGGTACCGTTTTTCGTCGCCCTCCAATTGCACCCAACTGGCCATGACGATCACAATCGGATCCACCGACACAACATGCTCCACCGCCCGGATGCGCTCTACATCCTTGCCGGTGAACTTTTTGAGGCTGAGAAAGGGGTTCTGTTGCCCTTCCTGAACCTCCTGGGGAGCGCCCAAGCCGCTGGCGCTGAGGAAAATGCCTCCCACGCTCTGGTTCGTTTTGGGTTCCACGCTGATGAGGCCGGGCACGCGGATAGCGGTGAGCTGCCCGGTCACATATTGCTGCAAGCCCACCCCCAGGCTGACCATCAGTGCCACCAGAACCGTCCCGATAACCACGGCAAAGATGGTCAAGGTGGTGCGCAGCTTGCGCTTCCAAAGGTTGGACATGGCAATGCGGATGTAATCTGTGAATCTCATGGATCTAGCTCCTATAGAACGTTAAACCGAAAAATGTGAAGTGTAAACCGCCCATCATCCCATTCCGCCATTGGCATTTTACGCCACAATGCGCCCGTCGCGCAGGGCGATCCGCCGCTCGGCCAGGGCGGCCATCTCTGGATCGTGGGTGACCAGGATCACCGTCAGGCCCCGCTGGCGATGCAATTGGTCCAGCAGTCCAACGATCTCGCGGCCGGCAGCCGTATCCAGGTTGCCGGTCGGTTCATCGGCCAGGATGTAGGCCGGCTCGGTCACCAGGGCGCGGGCGATGGCCACCCGCTGCCGCTCGCCACCAGATAGCTGGGCCGGCTTGTGCCGCAGGCGGTCGGCCAGCCCAACGGCCTCCAGCGCCTGCCTGGCCCTGGCCTTGCGCTCCTTGGGCGGTATCCGGGCAAAGATCAGCGGCAGGGCGACATTTTCCAAGGCGGTGTAGGTGGGCTGCAGGTTAAAGGTTTGGAAGACAAAGCCCACCCGCCGGTTCCGAAAAGCTGCCAGATCCCGGTCACGCGCCTGGCTCAGGTTCTGGCCATCCACCACCACACTGCCGCCGGTTGGCGTGTCCAGCCCGCCGACGATGTGCAGCAGCGTGCTCTTGCCGCTGCCCGACGGCCCAACTACGGCCACGAACTCGCCATCGGCGATGGTCAGAGTGACGTGGTTGAGGGCGTGAATCTCTTCACTGCCCATTTTGTAGGTGCGGGTAACCTCTCTCAGCTCGATCATCGTTATGCCTCCTTGAAAGCGCGAACCAGGTCCTTTAGTCCCGGCCGCTTGCCATACATCAACAAGCTAGTGCGGAATATCTTGGCTCCAGCCCACAGGCTCAGGGCAATGCTGACCACCAACAGCACCAGGCTGAGGATGATCTGCCCGGTCGGCACCTGCCCAAACCCCAACCGGATAAGCATCATCACCGGTGCGGTCAAGGGGATGTAGGTAAAAACCACCGCCAGCGGCATGTTAGGGTTGGTAAAGATAAACCCAAGCACCATCCACGGCAGGGCAGCGGCGAAGGAAAAGATGCCGGCGATCTGCTGGCTTTCGCGTTGCGTGGTGCCCATCGAGCCGGCGACGGCAAACAGAACGGCGTAGAGCAGATAGCCCAACACAAAGTAAACCAGGCCCAACACTACGGTGCTGAGGCTAATATTGATCGCTCCCGTTAGTGCAAACAGGGTCACAGCGGCCATCAGCAACAGCGCACCTGCGCCGAACCAGACGAGCACCTGGATCAAGCCCACCGCCCCCAGCCCCAGGATCTTGCCTGCCAGCAGTTGGGTAGAGTTAATAGATGAAAGCAGAATCTCGATGATCCGCCCCTCCTTTTCCTCGCTCACGCCTTGCAGCAAAAAACCGGAGGTGGTAAAGAGGGTAATCACGAACAGGATGGAAAAGAGATAGGGCACCACAAAGTCGCCGATCCAGCTAAAGGGATTGTCGCTTTTCACCTCTCCCTGTTCATTGATCGTCACCGCCTGGATGGACATCGGCGCGCGAACGCGGTTCTGGACGACCGGGTCCACCCTGCCGACCAGGAGATGCTCTACCAGAAAGCCACGGATCTCATCGTTATCGGCAGCAGCAAAGGTTGAAAAACCACCGCCGGTGCCGTAGAACACGACCTTGCCCGTCTGCAAATAGTCAGCCGGCACCAGAAAGTAGCTATCAATCCGTTTGGCCAACAGGTCGGCCTTGGCTAAAGCCTCGTCGGAGTAGGCGATGAATCGCCCCTGGTACTGGGGTAGAGGGGTGCTGAACAGCCCGCTCTGATCCACATAACCGATACCCTTCTGATTGGGCACAAACTGGGACTCGAAAAAGCGGCCGACCTCGCCGCCAAAAGCCGATCCCACCAGCAGGGCTACCAATCCCAAGGCGGGGATGAGCAACGTCATCAGGATATATCCCGGCCGGCGTAGGTTCACCCACAGCTCCTGACCGGCAACCAGCAGAATCTCTTTCATCGGGTTCCCTCCACCACACTGATAAAGATCTCCTCCAGAGGAGGTGTGGCCACTTCGAAACGATGGATAGCCACGTTCGCCGCCACCAACTGGCGCAGAATGGCCTGAGGTGATGACTCTTGTTCCAGGACAAGTTCGTAGGTGTGGTTGTGCTGTTCCACCCGCTGTACGCCGGCCAGCCCATCCGGCAAGCCATCGCACTCGAGGATCACAGCATGTTCAGCATAGCGGGCCTTGATCTCGGCCAGGGGTCCATAGAGCACCGCCTGGCCGTGATTGATGAGCAGAATGCGCTGGCACAACTCCTCCACCTGATTCATGTCGTGGGTGCTGAGGATGACCGTCTTGCCCCGCGCCTGCTCCTCCAGCAAGATCGTCTTGAGCAGGTCGGTGTTGACCGGGTCCAGCCCCTGGAATGGCTCGTCCATGATCAGCAACTTGGGGTCGTGGATGATGGCGGCCAGGAACTGAGCTTTCTGGGCCATGCCCTTGCTCAGCTCTTTGATCCTGCGCTTGGCGTATTCTTCCAGGCCGGCCCGTTGCAGCAGGGCCGCAGCCCGCCGCGTCGCCTCTTTGCGCGGCATCCCTTTGAGCGCGGCCAGGTAGGACAGGCACTCCAGCAGCCTAAAGTTTTTATACAGGCCGCGCTCTTCCGGCAGATAGCCGACGTGGGCCTTGCTGGCTTCGGTCACCGGCTGGCCCATCAGCCTGACGGTGCCGCTGTCGGGTTTGAGGATGTCCATCAGGATGCGGATGGTGGTTGTCTTGCCCGCGCCGTTGGGGCCAAGCAACCCAAAGATCTCCCCTTCGGCTACGGTAAAGCTGACACCATCCACGGCTCTAACATGGGCATAGTGTTTGACCAGGTTTTCGACTTCAATCATACGAGTGCTCCTAAACTGCAGCGGAGGCTGCAGCCGCAGCTCCCTGCTGGTAAGTGTAGACCAGGTAGTAGACAAAGACTACCAGGTCGGCATCTACAGAGCCGGTGAGGGACAGGTAGGCGCCTTGTTTCAAGAGGCCACGTGGTCGGATCTCGACCAGCCTGTTCCCATCGGCGTCAACCAGAAACCACCCTTGCTTGAGAAGGCCTTCTTGCTTCAAAGTGTATTCCTGCCCATCGAATTGAATGACCATGTCGCTACTAAGCAAGCCGCGCTGATTGGCCGTGCCCCGCACCATGTCCCCCTCGATCAGCTCGTGGCGACTCTTTAGCCAGCCTGGTTTCTTGATCAACAGCTTGCGCCCATCAGCAGCGCGAAACCAGGCCCGATATTTGAAAGCCGGAAAGACAAGCTCCCCCAAGATTTCGCTCTCTGTCTCGAAAAAATGGTGGGTGGTGAAGAAACCGGAGATCCTCACCTCGATTTTGTCGGACGGACAACTGCTGTGTGCCATGTTGTACATTCTCCTTATTGAACCTTTGATTCAGGTGACGATTGGCCGAGCGCGGCCATGCCCATCATGCCCCCCAGATTCATGGTGTCTACCGCGCTGGAAGGGACGATGATCATCGCCCCTTTCTCCTTCAGCCCCTCGAACAGCATGTTCATCGCCCGCAGATGGAGGGCGGTGGGGTTGTCGGCGTAAGCGGCGCTGGCCCGGCGGAAGCTCTCGGCGATCTGCTCCTCGCTTTCACCCAGGATGACGCGCGCCTGGCGCTCCCGCTCGGCCTGGGCCTGGCGGCTCATGGCATCTTCCAAGGCCTCGGGGATAATGATGTCGCGGATTTCCACGCTCTGCACCGAAACCCCCCAGGGCGTAGTCCGGGCGTCAATAATCTTTTGCAGATCGGTGTCCATCTTGGCCCGGCCCACCAGGATGTCGGCCAACTCCATCTGGCCGATGATCTCGCGCAACGCCGTTTGAGCTGCCCAGGCGATGGCCGTGCGATAGTCCTCGACCTCCAGGGCGGCCTTTTCGGCATCCCATACCATCCAGAACAGGACCGCATCCACATCCACCGGCACTGTATCTTTGGTCAACGTCTTTTCGGCGTTAAAGGGGGTGACCATGACGCGGTGGTCAATCCAGCGCGGAATTGTGTCTACAACCGGGATGATCCAGAAGCGACCGGGTCCCTTGAGCCCAATAAATTTGCCAAAGCGCAGGACGACGGCCTTTTCCCATTGATCGGCGATCTTGAGAGCAAACAGGACATAGATCGCCGCCAAGCCGCCGAGGATGATGAACAGGGCTACCCAGCCATCACTAACCTTCAGCACCTCATCCATGACGACGCCAAGGGCGATAGTGATCGCCAGGATGACGAAAAAGGCCATCAGTGATACGCCATTGACAGACTTGGTCTGCCGGTCGGTCCAGCCTGGTGATTGAACACGAAGAGGCTGTTCTCTATGTTGTGCTCTCGTTGCGATTGGTGCCATTTTGACCTCCCCTATCATTTTTCGGCTTGCGCCGTTTCAGCGAGTTGTTCCTGTATGACGTGCTCGATCTCTTGCTGGCTGTAACCCAAGGCCAGGGCGTTGTGGATTATCTGGCCGATCATGCTGCGCAGTTTGTCCATCCGCAGCTTTTGGATCTGCTCCTCGCTCAGCCGCGAGGTGATGAACGTCCCCCGCCCCTGTTGCGTCGAAATGATCCCCTCCTGATCGAGGATGATATAAGCTCGCCCGACCGTGTTGTAGTTAATGCGCAAATCGGCGGCCAGTTGGCGCATCGTCGGCAGTTGTTGGCCGGGCTGAAGCTGCCCATTGACCACCATCTGCTTGATGCGGTCCACCAGTTGCATATAGATCGGCACACCGCTTTCAAAGTCAATCTGAATATCCATACGTCCCAACTGCAAAATTGTTTCAATCCATCTAGGACAATTATATGAATTTGGGACCGGTTGTCAAGTTGGAACCCTGTCAGGAACCTGACGGATAGTTGACTGCCGGCGCGAAAACGGCGGGCACAGCACAAAGCTGTGCCCGCCGGCCTGTTTCTCATCGGTCCAGGCGGTCTCCAGACCGCCTTTCCTCGCCGGCTAGGTTGCTTGGGGCAAAAGATACAAACAATCTTCGAGGAAGCGCAGGCGCACCGTCTGCCCCTCGGCGTGGATCGTCGAATGGCGGGGGTCGTGCTTGGCCAGGGCCAGGAGATGGCCGGCCACCTCAACATCGTACTCGATGACGTTGCCCAGGTAGGTGGCGCGGCGGACAATGCCCTCCACATGGCTTTGGAGCGGATCGATCTCGACCATTTCAGGGCGGATCAAAAGGGTCACCACCGCACCTGGCCCCACGTCGGCCTCTGGCGCGGCGACGGTCAACGTGGTACCCAACGCCTCGATGACCAGTTGCCCGGCGCGTCGGTCGCGGACCGTGCCCTCTACAAAGTTAGCTCGCCCGATGAAATCGGCCACAAAGCGGGTCCGGGGGCGGCGATATATCTCGGTTGGGCTGCCGATCTGCTCGATCCGGCCCTCATTCATGACCACGATCCGATCAGAGAGGGTCATTGCTTCCGTCTGGTCGTGGGTGACATACACGGTGGTGATGCCCAGCCGCCGTTGGATGCGCCGGATCTCGGTGCGCATCTGCTCCCGCAGTTTGGCATCGAGGTTGGATAGCGGCTCATCCATCAGCAAGACCTTGGGCTCCATGACCAGGGCACGGGCCAGGGCTACCCGCTGCTGCTGCCCGCCGGAAAGCTGGTTGGGAGCCCGGTTCTCCAGGCCGGTCAGCTCAACCAGGGCCAAGGCCGAGGCCACCCGGTCGCGGACCTGAGCCTTGGGCAAACGTTGGACGTTCAGGCCATAGGCCGTATTCTCGAACACGTTGAGGTGAGGAAAGATGGCATAGCTCTGAAAGACCATGCTCATGTTGCGCTTGTGGGGGGGTTCCTGGTTGATAACCTGGCCATCGAGGCGGATGGTCCCTTGGGAGGGAAATTCAAAGCCGGCGATGAGCCGGAGCGTGGTCGTCTTGCCGCAGCCCGATGGTCCCAGCAAGGTCACCAGCTCGCCCTTTTCGATCTCGATGTTCACGTGATCCACGGCGATCACTTCGCCGCTGCCACCACGGGCGGGAAAGATTTTGACGACATCTTTGAGCACCAAATACATAGCTCACGCTCCCAGGGAAAGGTCTACCTCGCCACGCCCGCCCAGCAGCTTGTTAACGACCAAATACAACACGCCGATGGCTATCAGTACCAGGACGATGATGGTCGTCGAATAGGCGGCGGCGATGCTGACGCCCCCTTGTTCCCACTCGCTCAGGATGCTGGCCGTGACGATGCGCCACCGGGCGCTGACCAGGAAAATGATGGCCGACAGGCTGGTCATGTGCCGGGTAAAGCTGAAAATGAGGCCGGCCAGCAGGGCCGGCATAATGAGCGGCAGCGTCACCTTGCGGAAGGTGTATTGCGCATCGGCACCCAAGATGTTGGACGCCTCTTCAATGCTTGGATCGATCTGTTGCAAAGCAGCCACACCGGCCCGCACCGAGGCAGGCAGGCTGCGCACGGCAAAGGCGGCAATGATGATATATGGGGTACCCACCAGCACCAACGGCTTGCCCATGAAACAGATCGTCCCCACGAGGCCCAACAACAAAGCCGTCAACCCCAGGCGCAATATCCCCTTTTCCTGTTCTACAGCCAACACCGAGACGAAGGTGTAGAGAATGGCCAACAGAGGGGTGGGGGTCTGAAAAAAGACCTGAATGTGGTCAGAGAACTGGAAGAGAGCGTTGCTCCAGAAGCCACGGGGGATGGCCCGGCTCAGATTGGCAATGGGATGGGCCAGATATACAATCCCATCGGCAGCAAAGAGGTAAAGTCCCAGCCCGATCAGGAGCCAGCCGGCAGTTTTGTGGTGACGCCAGAGCCAGAGAAGCAGGCCCAGGCCAACGTAAATTCCACCTAACGCATACATCATCCCCGCTGCGGTCAACAGATTGTAGAGCCGGCTAAGGCCAAGTCCCAGGGCAGTCCCCACGGCCAACACGATCCACTGTTCCCGCCGGGTGTTCACCGCCGTCCGCGCCAGGAAAAGCGCCAGCAGCGCGAACAGGATGCCCACAACAAAAGTGGGGGGCGTGCTGAAAGCCAGGACAAAGCCGATGCCCAGGATGGTACCGGGCACAGCCCCCCCAAGGTTCGAGATAAAATCCACCGCCTCTTTGCCGCTGAATCGCTTGCGGACCACCAGGAAAGCGATCACCATACCGGTCAGCCCGGCGATGGGGGTGGCAAAGGCGCTCAAAAAGGTGGTGTCCAGGATTGATTCCACACCACGGGTGAGCATCAGTTTCCACCATCCCAGCGTGGGCGTATAGTCCACCCCCCACGCAGCACTGAACGAACCAACAACAATCGCTGCATAGAGCACGATGATCAGGAGGCAAACGAGGTAGGTCGTGATGATGAAAGGCCAGCGGATCCAGGCCTCCTTGACCAGGATCTGGCCGCCGGTGGGTTTGCCCGTCACCGAGACGTAGGAGCGGCGTGTGACGTAGTAGCGTTGCACCAGAAAGACAAGAAATGTCGGGAAAAGCAACACGAAAGACAGGGCTGATGCTTTCTGGTAGTCATATTCTCCGGCCACGGCCAGGAAAATCTGGGCCGAGAGCACCGTGACGTTGCCTGAGATAAAAAGCGGATTGCCCAGATCGGCCAGCGATTCCACAAACAGGAGCAGAAAGGAACCGGCGATGCCGGGGATGAGCAGGGGTAGGGTCACGGTCCGAAAAATGTGAAACTTGCCGGCCCCCAGACTGTGAGCCGCTTCCTCCATGCTGGGGTCAAGGCGCTCCAACATGGCCCGGATGATAAGATAGGCGATCGAAAAGAAGGTGATGACCTGGACGAACACCAGTCCATCCATGCCATAGATGTCGTTCGCTCCGGTGGGAAAGGTCATGCCCAGCAGTTTGCGCGTCACCAGCCCGTTGCGGCCAAAGAGCAGGATAGTGCTCAGGGCGATGGCAAAGGGCGGCGAGACGGTGGGCACCAGGGCCAGCAGGTGGATCAGCCCCTTGAAGGGCACATTGCAGCGAACCAGAGTGTAGGCAAAGAAAAAGCCCAGGATGGTGCCCAGGGTAGCCGTCAGGACCCCCATCTTGAGCGTATCGAGAAACACGCGCCGAGAAAAAGGGCCATAGTAGGAATCGAAGTAGCGGCCAAAATGCTCCAAACTGAGGCGGGTGTACCACGGCCCGCTCCTGTCGGCGTCCAGAAAGCCGTTTGAGACCCCACGGAAAAGTGGGTAAACGACAAAGATAAACAAAAAGAGGCCACAAAACAGCAAGCCGATCATCAGCACCGGATCGCGGGCGATGAGAGCGAACTCGCGGTAGCGGCGGCGCAACGCCCGCCGCCAGCCTCCTTCCTCCCCACCGGCCATAGTCCGCCTGGCGGCAGCCATCCTAGTTCTCCTCTAGCAGGATGGGCAAGGGGGAATCTCCCCCTCGCCCATCCTGACAGAAGCCGGTTATTGCTTCAGGTTGTCCGCAGTTGCGATCTCGTTGGTGAACTTGTCCACAAACTCTTTTTTGTGTTCACCGGCCCACTGGAAGTTGTAATCAATCAGCTTGACCTGAAGCAGCTCAGGGTGCGAGAGCTGCACGCCGCTGACCGTCGGCGCCTGATAGGCGTGGTATTTGGGCCCCAGGGCCTGGGCCTCGGCCGTGAGCGCCCAGTCAAACCACTTTTTCGCCGCGTCCAGGTGCTTGGCGCCCTTGATAATGCCCATGCCGCCGATCTCATAGCCGGTACCTTCTGCAGGGAAGGTCAATTCCAGCGGCAGCTTGTTATCCTCGATCTCGTGGACGATGTCATGGGAAAAGACGATGCCCACCGCCGCCTCCCCCTGGCCGACGAACTTGGCCGGTGCTGCGCCACTCTTGGTGAATTGCAGGACCTGACCGGCGTACTTTTTCAGGTACTCCCAGCCGGCGCTTTCCCCCTTGATCTGAAGGATGGTAGCTAGAGCAGTATAGGACGTGCCGGAAGTAGAAGGGTGAGCTACCAACACCTGGCCGGTGAACTCGGGCTTGAGCAGGTCATCCCAGGAGCGAGGCGGCTGAACGCCGGGATGGGCGGCCAGCCAGTCCTTGTTCGTGCAGAAACCCAGCGTACCGACATAGATGCCAACCCAGTAATTGTCCGGGTCTTTGTACTTGACCGGGTCCAGGAGGTTCTTGTAATTGGGCGAGTTGTAGGCTTCTAGCAAGCCTTCCTGCTTGGCCGCGACAAAGCTGTCGATGGGCCCTCCCCACCAGATGTCAAAGGTGGGGTTGTCCTTTTCGGCCCGCAGGCGGGCCAAGCCCTCTCCGCTGGACATGCGGACATAGTTGACCGTGATGCCATACTTGGCCTCGAACTCCTGCTTCATTCCCTGGCACCATTCTTCCTGCGGGGTGCACAGGACATTGACCTCGGTGCTCTCTTTGGCAGGGCCGCAGCCAGCCAGCCCAACCATCAGGCTCAGCAAAATCAACAGGGATACGAGGGAAAACCTTTTGCGATTCATATCACTTTCCTCCCTTGGAAAATCTATGTGCTGTCAGTCTCTCGACCGGGGAATGGCCGGTCCCCCGCTCGTTAAACGCAGGCGCCTGTCACCTCCTCCCGATATTCTGATTTTCCCTCCTCAGACAAGGTGGGAAAGAGAGCAGATCTATTGCCAACCGCATTGGCCGGCTCACTAATACGCCGGCAGACTGCGTTTGATGACCTCATAGTCCTCCAGAGCCTTGCCTGCCCCCAGGGCCACGCAGGCGATAGGGTTGTCGGCCACGTAGCAGGGCACGCCGGTCTCCTTGGTCAACAGTCGGTCAAAGTTGCGCAGCAGCGCCCCCCCACCGGTCATGACGATGCCCCGGTCAATTACATCGGAGGCCAGCTCAGGCGGCGTCTTTTCCAGCACCGCCTTGACCACACCCACAATAGCTGCCACCGGCTCGGCAATGGCTTCGGTAATCTCGGCCGACGTCACCTGGATGGTCTTGGGCAAGCCTGACACCTGGTCCCGGCCCCGTACCTCCTTGCGCAGATCCTCTTCCAAGGGCAGGGCGCTGCCAATGGCGATCTTGATCTCTTCGGCCGTCTGCTCGCCGATCATCAGGTTGTATTTGCGTTTGATGTAGCCCATGATCGCCTCGTCCACCCGGTTGCCGCCCACCCGCACCGAGGCAAACTCGACAATCCCGTTCATAGAGATCACCGCTGCTTCGCTGGTGCCCCCGCCAATGTCCACCACCAGGTTGCCGGTAGGGGTATGAATGGGCATCCCGGCGCCCAGAGCGGCAGCCAGCGGCTCTGGGATCAGATAGGCCTCCCGTCCACCGGCCTGGATGGCGGCGTCGTGCACAGCCCGACTCTCTACGCTGGTCACTCCCACCGGCACGCTGATGGCGATGAGCGGCTTGAACAGGCGAAGGCGGCCGACCACCTTCTCGATAAAGTAACGCAGCATCGCCTCGGTTACCACATAGTCGGCAATCACTCCATCGCGCAACGGCCGCGCCACCTCGATCGTTTCCGGTGTGCGGCCCAGCATGTCCCGTGCCTCGCTGCCCACAGCTACAATTTTGTTATCATTGACCGCAATGGCCACGACCGATGGCTCTTGCAGGACGATCCCTTTGCCTTTAACCCAGACCAGGACGTTGACTGTGCCCAGGTCTATGCCGATGTTTTTTGTTAGCATCTATCACCTGATTTTAGGGATTTACGATTTACGTTTGACGATTGACGATTGACGTTTGACGTTTGACGTTTGACGTTTGACGTTTGACGTTTGCCGTTCGCCGTTTGCCGTTTGGTCGCGCTCAATCGGCCATCCTATTGGCCGGTGAGGGGCCGCTTGCCCTCCCGCCGGCTTCTGTGCCTGGCCACCTTGAGCCGGACGGTCGAGCGGCGCAGGGCCGCTTCCGCCCGGGCAAAGTCCACATCTTCCCGCCGCTTTTGGGCCATGATCGCCTCGGCTCGCTGCCGGGCCGCCTCGGCCTGGGCGATATCAATCTCCTCGGCTCGCTCTGCCGAATCGGCCAGGATGGTTACGTGGTTGGGTCCCACCTCCATAAAGCCCCCACCGATGGCGATAAACTCATCCTCCTGGCCCGACCGACGGAGGGTCAACTCGCCATAGGTCAGGGCGGTCATCAGGGGGGCGTGGTGGGGCAGGATGCCCAATTGCCCCTCGATGCCAGGGGCGATCACCATATCCACATCGCCCTGAAAGACAACACGCTCGGCAGTTATCACTTCGCAACGCATGTTAGCCAGCCCTCAGCTTCCTGGCTGCCTCCACCGCTTCGTCAATAGTGCCCACCATGCGGAAGGCCTGTTCCGGCAGATCGTCGTGCACCCCCTCCAAAATCTCCTTAAAGCCGCGCACCGTTTCCTGGACCGGCACATAACGGCCCGGCTGGCCGGTGAACTGCTCGGCCACAAACATCGGCTGGCTCAAGAACTGCTGGATTTTGCGGGCGCGCGCCACCACCAGTTTGTCTTCCTCCGACAGTTCATCAATGCCCAAAATGGCAATAATGTCCTGCAGGTCCCGATAACGCTGGAGCACGCGCTGCACCTCACGGGCCACGCGGTAGTGCTCTTCCCCGACGATGCGTGGGTCCAATATGCGCGACGTAGAGGCCAGGGGGTCCACAGCGGGATAGATGCCCATCTCGGCGATCCGCCGCTCCAGGGCGATGGTCGCATCCAGATGGGCAAAGGTGGCCACCGGGGCCGGATCGGTGTAATCGTCCGCCGGGACATAGACCGCCTGCATCGAGGTAATAGAACCGCGCCGGGTGCTGACGATCCGCTCCTGCAGCTCGCCCATGTCGGTACCCAAAGTAGGCTGGTAGCCGACGGCGCTGGGCATCCGCCCCATCAAGGCCGAGACCTCCATGCCGGCCATAACGAAGCGGTAGATATTATCAATGAACAGCAGCACGTCGCGGCCCTCATCGCGGAAATACTCGGCCATGGTCAGCCCGGTGAGGCCCACCCGGAAGCGCACGCCCGGCGGCTCGTTCATCTGGCCAAAGACCATGGCTACGCTGCCGATGACGCCCGACTGTTGCATCTCACGCCACAGGTCGTTGCCCTCGCGGGAACGCTCACCCACCCCGGAAAAGACCGAGAAGCCCTTGTGCACGGTGGCAAAGGTGCGGATTAGCTCCTGGATAATGATCGTCTTGCCCACGCCCGCGCCACCAAAGACACCGGTCTTGCCCCCCCGCGTAAAGGGGGCGATCAGGTCAATCACTTTAAGCCCGGTTTCCAGGAATTCGGGCCGGGTCACCTGGTCCTCAAAAGAAGGGGCCGAGCGGTGGATAGGCCAGTAGGCTTCGGCTTCCACAGGCCCGGCGTTATCAATCGGTTCCCCCAAGACGTTAAAGATGCGCCCTAGCGTGGCCGGGCCGACCGGCACCCGGATCGGCCCCCCGGTGGCCAGGGCTTCCATGCCCCGGCGCAGGCCATCGGTGCTGTCCATGGCGATACAGCGCACCCAGTCATTTCCCAGATGCTGCTGGACTTCGACCACCAGCCGACTGCCATCGCGGGGGATCTCGATGGCATCATAGATGTCGGGCAGCTCCCCGGATGGAAACTCGACATCTACCACAGGCCCCATAACCTGCACGACTCGGCCTTTGATCCGTTCTGACATCAATCCTCCTCAGTCTAGACCTGTGTAACAGCGACTTTCATTCCTCCCCCGGCACGACCAGGCAGGTCAATGTATCGCGCACCCCGGCTGCCGGGCGGATATTGTTCATCACCGTTTTGAGAATCTCATTGGCATTGCTGGCTTCAATGCTGACGATCAGATCGTAGGGGCCGGTGATCATCTCCACCGATTGGACGGCCCTGCTTTTCCGCAGAGAGTTATAGATCACATTGGTCAGCCCCGGTGCTGTTCTGATCAAAACATAAGCTTTTACCGCCATTTCATCGCCCCAACTCCGAATCCCCACTATCCGGCCTGCAGGCTACGCGCCTTGACCAGGGCCTCAGCGCCACCCACAATGTCCAGTATCTCTTTGGTGATCGCCTCCTGGCGGGCACGGTTGTAGGTCAGGGTCAGGTCATCCAGCAGCTCCATAGCGTTGTCGGTGGCGTTGCGCATGGCCACCATACGGGCCGAATGCTCGCTGGCCAGAGATTCCAAGACGGCCTGGTAGACCTGCAGCTCCGTAAAGCGGGGCAACACCGCATCCAGAATAGTGCGCGGATCAGGTTCGTAGATATATTCCGTTGCCATGGATGCTGTTTCTATCTCCCGATGCTCGGAGATAGGGGTTTTCCCCAGGTGCAGCGGATGGATCGGCAACAGTTGCCAGACCGCCGGCCGCTGGACCATAGTGTTGACAAAGTCGGTGTGAGCCAGATAGACGACATCGAATGCGCCGGAGATAAAGGCATCCATGGCTGTGCGGGCAATGGGCGTAATGTCCAGCAACCCGGGTTGGGGCGGAAGATCGGAGAATTCGGCAACGATCTGCTGCCGCAAGCGCCACATGGCGTCGCGCCCACGTTTGCCGACTGTGATCAATTTAACAGAATAGGGCAGCTCTTGGATAAAACGCCACGCCGCCTGGATGATGTTGTGGTTGTAGCTGCCGCACAACCCTTTGTCGGCGGTGATGAGTACCATGCCCACCACGCGGATCTCTTCCCGGTGCTGCAGCAAGGGGTGGAACGTCTCGTCCACCCCACGTTGCGCCGCCAGGTGGGTCAGGATCTCCCACGCCTTTTGGCTGTAGGGGCGGGTGGCCAGCACCTGTTCCTGAGCGCGGCGCATGCGCGAAGCAGCCACCATCTGCATGGCCCGGGTTACCTGGGATATATTTTTGACGCTCCGGATCCGTCGTCGGATAGCTCGCGTGCTGGGCAATTTACAGCTCCTTATAGGCCAGGATGGTCCTGATTACTCACTTTTGGGCTTGGGCGCAAAGACCAAAGCCCACTTTTCACTGGGCAGGCTAATGTCCACACCGACCGGCTTGCCGTTTTGATCCTCGCCGGTCTTGCGCACCACCCGCACCCACCAATAGACTATCGCCGGTTCATGCTCAGGGGGTGGATGAAAAGGTGCCAGGAACGCCCCTTCCGCCAGATATTGCGTGTCTTTGGTGTAGATATAATCGCCATACCATTCCTGGCCGGTTGCCGTCGGAGGGCGCTCCATGTGCAGGTGATAGTATTCATCCTCCGCCAGGGTGCCTACCGAGGCCCACTTGAGCAACACCGTGTCCTTCCAGCCAACCGGTCGGTAGGATGGCGGGTCCAGCAGGACAGGGGCCTGATATTTGAGCGTCTCGGCTCCCGGCGTATTTGTTGGCGCCGGTAGCCGGGGGGTGGGCGTGGGGGTCGGCGGCGGCGGCGTTGCCGTTGGTTTAACGGTCGCCGCAGGGGCCACGGTCGCCGTTGCCGGCATGGCGGTTGCCCGCTCTGTCGGCGTGGGCGAGGCTGCCTTGACCCGCGTCGGTGTAGCGACAATAATCCACGGCGTCTGCGTCGGTAGCACCTGGGGTGTGGGAGTAAAGACGATGATCCAGGGCGTCTGCGTGGGTGGAGGCTGCGTCGGTGTGGGTGTTGCCCCACAGCCCACCATCAGGCCGGCTGCCACACTGAACAGTGCCAGCATTCTGGGAATTTTGCCCATCTTGCCCCCCGTTGCTGTCAGAACCTGCGTTTAATACGCCCCCCGCGCTTTGAAATCTCGGATGGCCTGGTTCAATGCCTCCTGAGTTTCATCGCTCAACCTGGCGCCGGTAGCAACGGTCTGGACCAGGTCGGGATGGCTGTCCTTCACGTAGCGGAGGAACGCAGCTTCAAAGTCGCGCACCTTGCGCAGCTCCACGTCGTCCAGAAAGCCGTTGGTCACCGCGTAAAAGATCATGACCTGATCGGCCAGGGGTACGGGGGCATACTGTTCCTGCTTGAGCACCTCCTGAACCCGCAGGCCCCGTTCTAGTTGGCGGCGCGTGGTCTCGTCCAGGTCCGATCCGAACTGGGCAAAGGCAGCCAGCTCGCGGAAAGAGGCCATATCCAGGCGGAGCTTGCCGGCGACCTGTTTCATGGCCGGCGTTTGGGCTGCGCCCCCCACCCGCGAGACCGACAGACCGGCGTTCACGGCCGGGCGGATGCCGGCGTAGAACAGATCGCTTTCCAGGTAGATCTGCCCATCGGTGATGGAAATCACATTGGTGGGGATATAGGCCGACACGTCACCTGCCTGGGTTTCGATGATGGGCAGGGCGGTTAGCGAGCCGCCGCCATAGTCGGGATGCATCTTGGCCGCCCGTTCCAACAGGCGGGAGTGCAGGTAGAACACATCGCCGGGATAGGCCTCGCGGCCTGGCGGCCGGCGGAGCAGGAGCGACACCTGGCGATACGCCCAGGCATGTTTCGACAGGTCATCGTAGATGATCAGGGCATCCTTCCCCTGCTCCATAAACTCCTCGCCCATGGCGCAGCCAGCGTAGGGAGCGATATATTGCAGCGTAGCCGGTTCGGAAGCCGAGGCAACGACCACAATCGTGTGGTCCATCGCACCATATTGCTCCAATGTGGCGACGACCTGGGCTACCTGGGCCAGCTTCTGGCCGATAGCGACATAGATGCAGATCAGGTTCTTGCCCTTCTGATTGATGATGGTGTCCACGGCCAGGGCGGTTTTGCCGGTTTGCCGGTCGCCGATGATCAGCTCGCGCTGCCCCCGGCCAATCGGCGTCATGGCGTCAATGGCCTTGATGCCGGTCTGCACCGGGGTGTCTACACTTTTGCGGGTCACCACGTTGGGCGCGATCCGCTCGATAGGGCGATACTTGTCGAAGGGGATGGGGCCTTTGCCGTCAATCGGTTCACCCAAGGCGTTGACCACCCGGCCAATGAGGCCGCTGCCTACCGGCACGGAGACAATCCGCCCTGTGCCTCGCACGGTGTCTCCCTCTTCGATGCCGGTATAATCGCCCATAACAATGATGCCTACATTGTCGGCTTCCAGGTTGAAGGCCAGGCCCATGACGCTTTCATCGCGGCCTGGTTTGGGCGGGAATTCCACCAATTCCATGGCCACCACCCGGGCCAACCCATCGGCCCGGGCGATGCCATCGCCCACCTCGATGACTGAACCGACATCCATGGCCTGAAGAGGGGCCTCGAACTCTAGAATCTGCTTTTTGAGGATTGCAGCGATGTCTTGGGCTTGTACAGGCATTCATGCCTCCGTTATGCTGCCAGATGTTCTCGCAGGGCCGCCAGCTTGCCGGCGACACTGCCGTCAATCACCTGGTCGCCGACGCGCAGGTGGATGCCCCCGATCAGGGCGGGGTCCACGTGGAATTGGAACTCCAGGCTGGGACCAAAGCGCTCAACCAGTTTGGCGCGCAAGAGCTCCTGCTCGGCGCCTGTCAGGGGCACGGCGCTGGTTACGCGCGCCACCTGCAATGCCGGACGGCGGCGCACCAACCGGTCGAACTCGACCAGGATGGCATCGAGCTGGTCGAGCTGCCCGGCCTCCAGCAAGGTGCCCAAGAACTTGCGAACCCCATCGCTCAGCCCGCCGGCGGTGGCCCGGTCCAGCAATCGGAGCCTGTCGGCCACCCCGGTCGCAGCATCGGCGACGGCAGCCCGCAGTGCGGCATCCTCCCTCAGCGCTTTCTGGACATCGCCCAGTTGTCGGGTCCAGGTTTCGAGAGCCAGATCATAGATTGCTCGGGCGTAATCCTGGGGTCGGGCTTGCGTGCTCACTGGAGTGCCTCGGTCTTTTCCAGGAATTCGGCGATAAGCTGGCGATGTCGCTGTTCATCCAGCGAAGCGCCAATGACCTTCTCCGACACGGCTATCACCAGGTCGGCAACCTGCTGGCGCAGTTCGGCCATTGCCAGCTCCCGCTCGCGGCCAATCTCTTCTTTCGCCTTCTCAATCAGGGCTCTGGATTCTTCACGGGCCTTGTCCAGGATCTCCTGACGGGCCTTCTCACTCATCTGAGTGGCCTGGGCGATGATCTCTTGCCCTTCTCTCCGGGCTTCGGCCATGCGCCGCTCAAACTCCTGCTCCATCTCGGCTGCCCGTTTGGAAGCCAACTCTGCATCCTCCAGCCCCTTTTTGATGCGCGCCGAGCGTTCGTCCAACATGCGCAAGATCGGTTTGTAGGCTACCAGATAGAGCAGCCCTGCCAACAATGTAAAGTTGACGATCTGGGAAATCAGGTACCCCAGATTGATGCCTAGTGCTTCCAAGCGTCAACCTCCTACGATTTACGATTTACGATTTTCGATTTACGATTTACGATTTCAGGTTGCGTTGGTCCGATAGAAAAATCATAAATCGTAACCAAATCGAAAACCGAAAATCACTGAACGAACTTGATGATGAGCGCCACAACCAGGGCATAGATGCCGATGGCTTCGGTAAAGGCCAGGCTCAGGATCAAGGGCACAAAGATCGAATCCCGTGCTTCTGGATTGCGCCCCAGGGCCTCCATCGCCTTGGAGCCGATCATGCCCAGGCCAAGGGCAGGGCCAATAGCCCCCACAGCAATCGCAATGGCCGATGCCAAGAGCCGCATAGTTTCAGCTTCCATTTGTGTCAGTCCTCCTCAAAGATTTGCATTTTAGCTTTCGATCTGTCAAGCGTCAATGTTCCTCTCCGCCATGTCCGCTTACGCCAATGACAAAGAAAGCGACGGACAACATCATGAACACTAGGGCCTGGACAAACCCCACAAATAGTTCCAGCCCGTAGAAAGGTAGCGAGACAAGGTAGGGGATCAGGAAACTGATCACGCCCAACAATACTTCACCGGCAAAGATATTGCCGAACAGACGGAAAGAAAAAGAGATGATCTTGCCGAACTCGCTGATGGTTTCGATCAAGCCGACAAAGATGTCAATAATGCCCATAAAAAACGCGCCGATACGCCCTATGCAGCCCAGGCCCGGCTTGGTGAAAGCCTGGACCACGCGGCCTACCGCGATAAACTTGCCAAAATAGGGCAAGCCGCGGGCCCAAATTCCAAAGAACTGGGTCAACGCCACCGATACGATGGCCAGGGCAGCGGTGGTATTCATGTCGGTAGCCGCTGAGCGGAACATGGGTGCCAGCTTGTAGCGGTGAGCCTCGGCGCCGCCTTCCTCGTGACCCTGCTCTGCCCTTACCCATAAGCCAATGCTTTTCTCCTCGTTCAACCACTTGACCGGTTGGCCATGCTCACCCTCATGGGCAGGTTCCAATACCCCCCAGCCACCATAGAGGGGGGTCAGGCCCAGCCAGTTGGAAACCAGGAGAAAGACAAAGATGGTCATCACTACCGGAAAAAATCGGCGGGCCCACGTGCGCCCGGCTGCCCCTTCTACCAGGTTATAAAGGGCCTCGATGAACAGCTCCAGGGCGCTTTGCCATCGGCCAGGCACTAGCTTGATCTTGCGGGTGATGAGCCACGAGCCCAGGATCAAGATCGCCATCGTGAGCCAGGTCGCCAACAATGTATTGGTGATCGGAAAGCCAAACAGGCTAAAAACCGGTTCGGCAGGAATCGAGATTTCAGGGATTGTGACTTTGGGGATGTTCAGAAGGGACAAAATCACCAACACGGCAGTCACAATGGCTACCGGCACCAGAACTTGGCGAGATAGAAGCTTTGACACTATTCTGGTTCCTCCTTGTCCTCTGCCTCTCGTTGTTGCACCGTGCCGCCCCCCTTAGCCGAGGAAAACGCTCGCAATGTCATCCGGGCCACCCCTACCGTGGCGGCAAGGATGCCCAGCACTGCTCCTGCCAGGCTGAACAGTGGGGTGGTGTCCAGCTTTTTGTCAAGCCAGATACCGGCCAGCAGAGGGATCAAAAGCGAAAAGAGCAGAGTCCAGCTCAAGCTCAGCGCCAAACTCAAGGCCTCTCCCTTTTTCATTTGCAGCTTCCTCCGCTGCCGCCCATGTGCACACAATTATGGCCAAGGTGACACAACCCACACCCCGTGGTCTATTCTGACGGCCCGGTTGTTGCTCGATTTTACCACAAAACGCCGTACAAAGCAAATTCCGCTGCGGCCAGTCTATGCAGCGATTCACGGCCATACCCCCTTGACAAAACCAACTTTTCAGTGTATAATCTATTATAGTAGGATGAATTCCTGAAATATGGGACTAATACGCGGGCTGAGGGAGATGGCTGTGGCCGATCCAGGTGGACATGGACCCAAAGAAAGCCTTGTAGAAAAGACGACCTCCCAGACCGTCCTGCGCGCCCTTGGCCTGTTGGAGGCCGTGGCCGATGGGATTTACAGTCTGGAGGATCTATCCGCAGCCGCCGGCCTCACCCGCAGCACCACCCACCGCCTGTTGAGCACGCTGACCCGGGCTGGCTACTTGCGCCACGAACCGCGGGCAGGGTATCTGCTAGGCCCCCGCCTTATCGAGCTCGGCTTCAAGGCCCACGGGCAACTCCACCTGCCTTCCCTGGCGCGCCCTCATCTGGCGCGGCTGGCCCAGGTCTCGCAGGAGACGGTCCATCTGGGGGTGCTGGATGGGGCGGATGTTGTCTACCTGGATAAGGTGCAAGGCACGAGAGGGCTGCAGATGGCTTCCTGCATCGGGGGCCGCGCCCCGGCTCAGGCCACCGCTTTGGGCAAGGCGATCCTCTCGGCCCTTCCCGAAACGGAATGGCTGGCCCACCTCATCCCCAACTTGCAGCGCACACCCAACACCGTTACGGACCCGCAACGTTTCCAAGAAGAGCTGGCCCGCGTGGCAGCCCGTGGCTATGCCCTGGACCTGGAAGAGAACGAACCCGGCATCCGCTGCATCGCGGCGCCGATCCGGGATGGAGGGGGGCGGGCTGTGGCCGCCGTGAGCATTTCCAGCGCAGTGATCTATCTGACCGATGAGCGGATGGCTGAGCTGATCCCCTGCGTGGTCGAAACAGCCCAACGGATCTCGCGTGACTTGGGATGGTCGCCGGATCAACGTCGCCGTCGGCCTGAGACACCCACCTTGGGGAATGAAAAGCGAGGTAGCAGTACCAGGGCAGATCTGGCTGCTCATCAACAGGGAGGGGCACATGGCGCGCTTTGACCGGTTGCAAGTCTGGGGGACCATCTTGGAGACCGGTCTCGTGCCGATTTTCTATCACCCGGACGGAGAAGTAGCCTTCCAGGTGGTACAGGCCTGTTGGGCCGGCGGGGCGCGGGCCATCGAGTTCACCAACCGGGGCGACCTGGCGACCAAAATCTTTGAAGATCTGTGCCGGCGGGTTGGCCGCGAGGCCCCGGAGGTTATCTTGGGGGCGGGCACGGTGTTGGATGCGCCGACAGCGGCGCTGTATATCGCCTGTGGGGCCAACTTTATCGTCGGCCCGACGCTCAACGAGGAGGCCGCCCGCCTGTGCAACCGCCGCAAGGTGGCCTACATCCCCGGATGCAGCACCCTCTCCGAAATCTCTGCCGCCGAGGAGCTGGGGGCCGAGATCGTCAAGGTGTTCCCTGCCGATTGTGCAGGAGGGCCTGACTTTGTGCGGGCCGTGCTGGGGCCGTGCCCCTGGTTGCGGCTGATGCCCACTGGCGGCATAGAGCCTACCCCGGAGAGCATCGCTGCCTGGTTTCGAGCCGGCGCAGCCTGCGTTGGGATGGGCTCTAACCTGATCCGCAAAGAATGGGTAGAGTCTGGCGACTGGGAAGCGATCATGGCTCAGGTCCGGCAGGTGCTGGAGTGGATCCGCCAGGCGCGGGAGTCCCGCCGGTAGGAGGAGAAAATGCGCATCACGCTGGTCGGACATATGACGGTGCGGATAGAACTGGACGGTCGGGCCTTCCTGACCGACCCGTGGTTCGGGCCGCGCGGTGGACTGGAGCGCCTGCTGGCGCCCCGCGCCGTGCCCCCGGCGCTCTCCCCCGACGACCTCGGCCCGATAGACGCGCTGCTGGTCTCCCACGACCATCTGGATCATCTGGATGAGGTCTCTCTGGACTTCGCCCGGCGCGCCGGGTGTACGGTCATCGGCTCCGAGAAGGCCGCCCGTCGGGCCCGGCGGGCCGGGGTTCGGGAGGCCGTCGCCCTGAGGCGGGGGGAGTCCGTCGCCATGGGGCCGGTGACCGTCCACGCCGTCTGGGCCGGTCACCCCCTGGCCGCCGACGCGGTGGGATTTGTCCTGGTCGGGAGCCGTACCCTCTTCTTCAGCGGCGACACCCGCCGGACGCCCGCCCTGGTGCAGGACCTGCGAGAGTTCTCCCTGGACGTGGCGCTGGTCCAGGCCGCCTGCGCCCACTACCCACTGATCGGAGACGACGGGATGTCTCTGCCGGAGGTGGCGGTGCTGGCCCGGGAGGTCCATCCCCGCTGGACGGTGCCGGTTCACCTGCACTGTGCGGGGAAGTGGCTGGACCGCGCGACGGGCCTGCGCGTCACGATGGACAACGCCGCACAGGTGGCGACCATTCTCCCGGAATGGGCATCCTCACTCCAGGCCGAGGGGCTGGGGGTGAAAATCCTGAACCCCGGAGAGACCTGGGAAGTGTGAGGGCGGAATATGCGATATGTCAAGCGTCAAGCGTCAAACGTCAAGCGTAAAACGTCAAGCGTCAAACGTCAAGCGTCAAGCGTCAAACGTCAAGCGTCAAACGTCAAGCGTAAAACGTCAAGCGTCAAACGTCAAGCGTCAAGCGTCAAACGTCAAGCGTAAAACGTAATTTTTGAGGAGGG
>FWPV01004343.1_pt1 | contig 30485 bp, 25 predicted proteins | sample 2228371 | NCBI WGS metagenome assembly FWPV01 (sample SAMEA103939776, study PRJEB20133) | metagenome | reverse complement strand
GCATCGAAGACTGACTGGAAACATTGACAATTGCCCCTCCTTTACCCGCCGCAATCATCTTGCGTGCGATCACCTGTGACACCAACAGGACAGCCCGGACATTAACCGCCATAATTTCATCAAATGCCTCCAGGGTGGTGCTCAGAAAAGGCTGCAAGATGGTGATGCCTGCGTTATTCACCAATAAATCAATCTCGCCAGCGCTTTCCGCCGCAAGACGCGCCTGGTCTGGAATAGCCAGATTCGCTCGAATTACCTGACAACCAATAGCGGCTTTCAAGCTATCCAGTTCTTCCTGATGACGACTGATGGCAACTACTTCTGCGCCATATTCTGTCAGGGTTACCGCCACATCCCGTCCGATACCCTTGCCTGCGCCAGTGACGAGCGCACGTTTCCCTGTGAAATCAATCACCATGTTTCTATCCTCCACATTGCATCAGTTATGGCTTAAGGATCACTTTCATTAACCCAGGTTCCCGGTTATACAATCGATCAAACCAACTAGCTCCCTCATATAGCGGTGCAGTGGCGCTGATCAGGGCATCAACGTTTACCTTCCCTCGCGCCAGCATATCCAGGCAAGCCGGGATCTCCCCTGCAGAAGCACATGAACCATACATTGTGATCTCACGGGTTACCACAGCCTGCAATGGAAGCTCCACTTCGGGGCTTAAATTTCCCACCAATGTCACTGTCCCACCTTTACGGACACTACGCACCGCTGTCTTGACCGCCGGAGTGATACCCACCACCTCGAAGGCGTGATCTGCGCCTCGACCCTGAGTCATGTCGAGAATTTTTTGGATTAAGTCCTGATCTGTAGATAAAAATCCAGCATCTGCCCCAAGCTGACAAGCCTGTGTCAACCGGTCCGGATCGAGATCAACCGCAATGATCTGCCCGCAGCCCGCGATTCGCAATGCCTGAATCACCAACAGCCCGATCATTCCGCTTCCGACCACCACCGCCGAGTCGTTCACATCAATGGGGGTAATGCGAATGGCATGAAACGCAATAGAAAGAGGTTCTACCATAGTGGCTTGTTCAAACGTGACCCCTTCGGGCAAGCGATATAAGATATGCTGAGGGACAGCCACAAATTCCGCAAAAGCCCCGTGGCGGCGGTATTCACCGGTAGAAACACCCAATACACGCCTGTTTTCACACAGATTGATTTCACCTCGCCGACAATAGAAGCACACACCACAGTACACCGTGGAGTCGCACGTCACCCTGTCTCCTACCTTCCAACTCGTGACGCGCTCACCCACACGAGCAATCTCCCCGGATGTCTCGTGACCCATAATCAATGGAGGAATACGCCGACCGGAGCTGCCATCGTATCCATGGATATCACTCCCACAAATCCCGGTGGCTTTTACTGCGAGCAAAACTTCTTCAGGTCCAATTTCGGGTTCTGGAAAATCAGTGTACGTCAGAAGTCGGTAATCCTTTAATACCAAAGCTTTCATAGTCTGACACTCCTATGCGTTAGAGGAATATAGCTCAACCTGCCATCATAATCCTCTCGATCTTTCTCCGCCAACAATGGGAATTTCACGGGAGTATGATCTCGCTGAGAACGATAAATTGCTGTAAATACCTCTACGGATTTGCGACCTTCTTCCCCATTTACCATCGGTTCGCGGTCCTCAGAGATTGCGTTGAGCATATCCTTGATCTGGAGATGATGATAATAGCTCATAGTATCATGCGTTCGCGCGAACTGACGATCCTCCTCCTGCCAGCCAGGGAGCATATCTTCCTCTCCTGGAACCGTCCAGATGTCGTTGATGGGGGGATCAACCTCCATGGTGACCCCTGCAACAAATGGAGATCCTCCTTCAGTTTGGGCGCCAACTGATGCGCCATTGGAACCGTGGACATGAATCTTGCCATAAAACCCGGGTTTCTGAGAATTGCTCACCAGGATCTGCCCTAAACCGCCGTTTCTGAAGCGCACAACCGCTATTGCCGTGTCTTCAACCTCAATATATGGGTGGTTAAGGTTATCCCAATAACCGAACAATTCATCAATCTCCCCCATCAACCATTGGAACAGGTCCAGTTGATGTACAGTCTGGTTGACCAATACCCCGCCGCCTTCGCTGCTCCACTTACCTCGCCATGCATCCATCTTATAATATTCCTCAGAGCGCCAGCCCATTACAGTCAGGGTAATCAATACTGGCGAACCAATCTTGCCCTGATCAATCGCCTGGCGCATCCGTACAATGGGCTGATACAGGCGACGTTGGCTAATCACCCCCAGTTTCACCTTATTCTCGCGGCATGCCGATATGCTCCTATCGCATCCTTGCAGATCAGGAGCGAGTGGTTTTTCGGTCAGCACATGCACACCCTGTTCAGCAGCAAGCACAATCGACTCGGCATGAGCAGGATGCGGGGTACAAACCGCAAGCATATCCAGCTCCGCATCGATCAACATAGTTTTCAAATTTGTGTATGGTTTGACGTGGTACTTCTTAGCAAAAGTAGCAGCGCGAGAAGCATCCTGGTCGCACACTGCCACAAACTCTGAAAGTGTTTGAAGCGCCTGGGCATGGGTATCACCCACCTTCCCACAACCGATCAGAGCAGTACGAAGAGATAGTCTTTTTTCATTGTACATGTTGTTAGTCCTGATGAAGTTGATATAAAAATTCGTTTTGATTGTTTTTTATGCCGGGGCTGTCTGTTAGAGGTTAGAGATAGGGTTTTTGATATTTCTAATGAGCTTATCCGTCCCCATTAATTAACCCCAATATCTCGCGTGTGCTGCGCATGAACATCTGGTGGAACATCACTGCCATTTTCTCGGATGGGTAAGGCATATCCTCTTCCAGCCACCACGTCATCAGACCAATCCAGGCGCCAGCCAGACTGTTCACATACACATCCAACGGCACCTGAGGTTTCAAATCCACGTGAGCAAAAGCGGTAAAGTGCAGGATCAATCCCCGGATGGCTTCGCTGAGTATTTTCCTCACGCGCCGCATGGCGGAATATGTCCCCTCGCCGCGCAGCAACACCCGATACACATCGGCGTTGGTGGCAACATGGCGAAAAGCCAGAGCAATCGCCGGGATAAACGCCTCGTCCTTATTTTCCTGATGGTTTAATTCCCAACTGGCAACTGGAATTTGGGAGAGTTCGTTCACCAGGTCATCTACCAGACCCTGGACCATCTGGATTAGCAAGTCTTCTTTATCGTGGTAGTGCAGGTAAAATGTCGTCCGACCCAAATCAGCGCGGTTGGTTATATCCTCGACCGTGACCGCATCATACCCTTTTTCCAGAATCAAAGCCAACAGCGCTTCCTGCAAACTGCGCCGCGTCCGGCTGACCCGCCGATCAATTTTGTCACTCTGGTTGCTGGGCATTAGTCGAGCATCATTAGAATTATGTTAGGAATTGGTACTTTTGGCTGACTTTGGGTTGACGCCGCGGCAATTCATACTATAATCCTGAACATTGTGTCTAGAAATAGATTATCTGTTTATTATAGCATAGCGGATGGTTGATGGTAACCCCCCTGAGTTGGAACAAAACCTCGACTGGTTTGTCGCGCTCCACATCCACTGTTCCCCCAGCGCCGCTCCCGTGTCCGCAGGGTTGTAACGGCGAACCTCTTATCCGCCTCCGTGGTGTGACAAAACGCTATCGAACCGCCGCCGGGGATTTTACGGCTTTAAGTGGTATTGATTTGGATGTCTATCCCGGCGAATTTGTGGGAATTTTTGGCAAATCGGGCGCAGGAAAAACCACGCTGATCAACATGCTCACCGGCGTTGACCACCTCAGCGCGGGCGAAGTCTGGGTAAACAGCACCTCGATTCAAAACCAGGATGAGAATCAACTGGTGCTCTGGCGCGGCAGAAATCTGGGGATCATCTACCAGTCTTTTTATCTGATGCCCACCCTTTCTCTGTTGCACAACGTGATGCTACCGATGGATGTCTGCGGGCTGTACCGTAGAGGCGTGAGCGAGCAACGCGCCATGGATTTGCTGCGCCTGGTTGAGCTTGAGGAGCATGCATTCAAGCTCCCCTCGGCAATTTCAGGCGGTCAGCAACAGCGGGTTGCCATCGCCCGCGCCCTGGCAAATGACCCGCCGATTATCGTGGCAGACGAACCCACCGGACGATTGGATTCGGTCACCGCTGAGACCATTTTTCAAATCTTCATCCAACTGGTGGCGCAAGGCAAGACGATCATCATGGTTACTCATGATCGCAACCTGGCGCACCGGGTCAGCCGCACACTCTACATGACTGATGGGGAAATGGCGGATTCCAGTTCCAATGCTTGAGAACAAGATGCCCCAGGTGAACCCAAACTCCACCAGCCAACTCCATTTATCACCGCCGGATCGTTGCAGTGCGGATGCCCTGATAGAAATGATGGGCATTGTCAAGACATTTAAAACGGCGGAAGGGGAGTTCACCGCCCTCAAAGGCATCACCACCTGTTTCTACCCCGGTGAATTTGTGAGCATCGTCGGTAAATCCGGCAGCGGAAAATCCACCCTGGTGAATATGCTCACCGGCATAGACCATCCCACCGCAGGCAGCGTGCGCGTGGGTGACACTTTTATTCACAACTTGAGCGAGAACGAAATGTCCCGCTGGCGAGGTCGCAATCTGGGCATCATCTTCCAATTCTTTCAATTGATGCCCACCCTGACCCTCCTGGAAAATGTGATGCTGCCCATGGCGCTGTGCGGTAATTGCGGGGCAGCAGATCGCGAACGACGCGCTCTGGAATTGCTACGCCTGGTTGGTCTTGAGGACATGGCAAATAAACTACCGGCAGCCGTCTCCGGCGGGCAACAACAAAGCGCTGCCATCGCTCGCGCCCTGGCAAATGACCCGCCGATATTAATCGCCGATGAACCTACGGGCAATCTGGATTCTCGCTCTGCGGACCAGGTGTTCGACATCTTTGCCGGTCTCGTCGAGCGCGGCATGACCATCTTGATGGTCACCCATGACCCTGGTCTGGCACGGCGCACCCAACGCACCCTTCTGCTTTCCGATGGCGAATTGATCAATCCCTGGGTGGCGCAAGCCTTTCCAGATATCTCGCACACTCAAATGTTATGGCTGACTCACAATCTCGAAACCCTGGCAATCCCCGCCAGGGCTTCCATCCCTCTTGACAGGACTCTACCTGCCGGACTCTGGCTGGTCACAGGCGGTCAACTCCAAATCTTAGCCGGTAACGGTACTGGCACACAGGCTTTGCTAAGTCTGCAACCCGGTGAGTACTTCTCCGCCCTTGGACCTGGATTAAATGGACATGGTCGAATTGCTAACGCTTGAAAAATCAACCCTGGATGGATGGCTACGAGCGAACCCTGATTCCTTCGCCTGCATCGAGGCAGGTAGCCGAATGGATCTCTCAAGCAAGAGAGGCTTGCCCTGATGACCAGACCGCGCACCCAAAAAGTCATCTCAGACCTGTGGGGCAACCGCCAGCGTTCGTTGCTGGTTCTGGCATCCATTGTGGTGGGCTTGTTCGCCATCGGGGTGATCGCCACAATCTACGCCATTGCGCTGAAGGACATGCAGACAAGCTATGCCAGTGTCAACCCAGCCAACCTGACGGTCCGCGCCACTCCATTTCAACGTTGCCTGGTGGAGCATATTGGGAGCCTGCCCGAAGTGCGCCAGGCTGAAGGAGCGCACAACTTCAGCACCCGCCTGGCAACCAGTCCTGGCGAATGGATCGCCATAGACCTCAACGCCCGAAAAGACCCCGGCACAATGGAAATCAACCAGCTACGCCTGATGGAGGGCGTCTGGCCACCAAAAGATCGCGAGATCGTCATTGACCAGTATAAACTGGCGGATACCCACGCCAGGATCGGCGATATGGTCACCCTGGAAACGCCCTCGGGCAAGACTCGCCAGCTAAAGCTGGTGGGTGTTGTCCAGGACTTAACCATCGGGGCTTTTGGGGGAGCAGGCGGTTTCTTCGGTTCATCCGCGCAGGGATATGTCAATCTAAATACCGTTGAATGGCTGGAACAACCGCTCCCAAAATATTACAACACCCTTTATGTGACCTTTAGGGGTGATACCCACGACCAGGCTTATCTCGAATCTGCCTCACAAATAGTGCGCAACGATGTCAAAGAATGCAATGCCGATATCATCAGCACATTCCAGCGCAATTCCACCGATCACCCTAACCTGTACCTGGCACGCGCCATCCTGGCTGTGTTGGTGGTCATTGGTCTGCTGGTATCTTTCCTGAGCGGCTTTCTGATCGCCAACACCCTGCAGGCAATCATGAATCAACAGGTGCAGCAGATTGGCATTATGAAAACGGTTGGCGCTCGGCGCTATCAGATTGCAAGCATCTACCTGCTCCTGAGCCTGCTATTTGGCGTGCTGGCTTATCTGATCGCCTTCCCGCTCTCCTCCATTGTAGCGTTCCAAATCATCAACTTTCTCACCAAGCAGATGAACTACGTTTTTTATGGACCGCGCCTGGTGGCGCCGATCGCCATCTTACTGGCGGTGATTGCCGTGATCATGCCGCAAATCGCTGCCCTGCTACCAGTGCGCCAGGGGACGCGCATCAGCGTACAGGAAGCGCTCAGTGGTTACAGTCAGGGCCACCCGCCAGACCGAAGCTGGTTGGACCACCAGATCAGCCGCCTGCGCAATTTCTCCCTGTTGCTGGTGGTGTCTCTGCGCAACACCTTCCGGCGCAAGGGACGCCTCTTGCTCACCCTCGTCACACTGACCTTGGGTGGCGCAGTGTTCATCGCCACGTTCAACGTGCGCGTCTCTTTGATGGATTATATCGGTCAAATCATCCAGTATTTCCTGGCAGATGTGAACATCACTCTGGACCGTCCGTATTACATTGATGAGATTTCAACCAGGCTCAAGGAGGTGCCGGGTGTGTCCATGGTGGAAGGCTGGATGTTCGCCCGCACTGAACTGATTAACGAAGATGACTCTATCGGGGAAAGCGTGTCCCTGCTGGCGCCGCCTGCCAACAGCCCCCTGATCCAACCGATCCTGGTAGAAGGGCGCTGGATTCAACCCGGCGACCGCAATGCCATTGCGTTGAGCGAGCTATTCAAGGAGAATTTTCCCAATCTGAAGGTCGGCGATACGTTGCGCCTGCGGGTGAATGGCAAAGAGACCAGTTGGGTGGTGGTTGGCTTTTTCCAGCTTGCCGGTAAGGTGAGCGGTTTTTCCGCCTATACCAGCTACGATTATCTCTCTGAGTTGTTGAATCTGCCCGGTAAGGCGGTTGCATTCCGAGTGGTATCTGAAAGACCAGATTTGACCCTTGAAGAACAAGAAGGGCTTGGGAAAGCGATCGAAGCCCGCCTGGCGCAAACCGGCATCCGTGTCGTAGATGTCAGCGCCGGGCAGCGTCTAACCAAAACCGCCAGCGATGGTTTCAATGTCGTGACCGCTTTTCTGCTTTTCCTGGCTCTGCTGACCGCCCTGGTCGGTTCGATTGGTCTCACCGGCACCATGAGTTTAAACGTGATGGAACGCACGCGGGAAATCGGCATCTTGCGCGCCATTGGCGCCACTGATGTGGTCCTGATGCGCATGGTACTGATTGAAGGCGCTCTGATCGGTCTGATGAGCTGGCTGCTCTCCTCCCTGCTGGCACTCCCCATCAGCCAGATTATGTCTAGCAGCATCAGCCTGGCGCTCTTCGGCGGATCAGCAAATTTTGGCTTCACGCCGATTGGGTTCATGATCTGGTTGGGAGTGGTGGTTGTATTATCCGTGATTGCCAGCGTAACGCCTGCCCGCAGCGCCACCAGGCTGACAATCCGTGAGGTCTTAGCTTATGAATAAACTTGAAAGAATGGTTTCAACGATGAAAAACACACCCATTTACTTGATTGTCCTGCTGGCTTTCCTGCTCACAGCCTGCCAGTCTGTCAGCGCTCAGGGAGCCACCGCCACCCCACCGCCAGTTGTCGCAGGCGCTTCGGCGCTCATCGTGGAAGGTAAATTAATCCCTGCTGAGTATGTAGAACTCAGCTTCAACATGCCTGGGGTAATCAGCGAGGTACTGGTAAAAGAAGGGCAACCTGTTCAAAAGGGACAGGTGATCGCCCGCCTGGATCAGGGTCCTCGATTGGCTTCGGCGGTCGCCGCAGCGGAGCTGGAAATGGTCAACGCCCAACAAGCCCTCAAGACCCTGACAGAGACAGCAGAAGTGAATACCACCGCCGCCGCCCAAAAGGTCGCTACTGCCCGCGATGCTGTGCGTTATGCCGAGCGCTATCTGAACAATCTGAACAGCGGCAGCCGAGGGACGGATGTGCAGAAAGCCGCGGCAAATGTCGTCTTGCTGAAAGACAGGCTGGATCAGGCGCGTAAGGATTTCGCTCCTTATCAAAACAAGCCAGAGGACAACCTGACCCGCGCCACATACCAATCGCGACTGGCTGATGCCCAGCGGAAATATGATGATGCTGTCAGATTGCTCAATAACCTGCAAGGCACCCCGAGCGACATTGACCTGGCAATTGCTGAGGCAAATCTCTCCCTAGCCCGGGCGCAACTGACCCTGGCAGAGAGCGAATATGAAGATGTCAAAAACGGACCCGACCCCGATGCGCTCGCGGCAGCTCAGGCGCGCCTGAAGGCTGCTGAGGCTGGACTGACGGCTGCCAGGGCAGCCCTTGCCGATTCCGAACTAGCCGCCCCTTTCACAGGGACGTTGGTGAAGCTCGACCTGAAAGCAGGCGAACAGGCAATCCCTGGCAAACCCGCTGCGATCATCGCCGATCTCTCCCATTGGGTGGTGGAAACCAAAGACCTGAATGAAATGAAAGTCCCCAAGATTCAGGCAGGACAATCAGTTCAGGTCACCCCCGACTCAATCCCTGATCTGACGCTCAGCGGAAAGATCGAGTCAATCAGCCAGATTTACGTGGAGAAATTCGGTGATGTCACCTACACCGCCCGTATCACTCTGGATGAAACCGACGCACGCCTTCGCTGGGGTATGACGATGAAAGTGCGACTCGAGGAATGACTCATCCCTCAGGATTTGATGGGTTGGCTGAATAGAGATGCCCAACAAACATCGTTTACTCCGTCAGGCATCCCTGGCAGCGTTGTTGCTCCTGATCTCGCTTGTCCTGGGAGGCTGGCAGATTGCCCCCTCGCCAGAACCCGTTTTTCCTGAAGCCGTCCAGGTGGCATCCGAGGCGGTTTCATTACAGGTGGAAAGGAAATTGGTGCCAGCGCAATTCGTCTCCCTCTCACTTCCAGAGGGCAGACGAGTGGCAGAGATCTTTGCCTACGAAGGTCAACAGGTCAAAGCAGGCGATCTCCTTCTGGTTCTGGACGGATACGAACAAAGCGCAGCGGAGGTCGCATCCACAGAACTGGAAGTGTTGCTGGCGCGCCAGGCATTAAACACTCTTTACGAGACGAATCCGGTCATCCTGGCAGAGGTTGAACTCTCTATCGCTGAAGCACAGAAAGCACTCACTTTTGCTCAAGACCACTATAAAAGTATCAGCAAACCCAGGTTTCAAGCCCAGATAGAGCAGGCTTACGCCAACCTGAAACTGAGCGAAAGCCGTTTAAAAATCGCCCAAGAAGACCTGGAAAAAGCCCAAAAGAGGTTCAAGAATAAAAAGAGCCTGATCTGGCGGTTTATTAACCAACGCCAGTATAAACTGCGCCTGACCCTCTTAGAGCAAGAAGTTGCAGCACGCCAGAGGCATTATCACGATGCCCAAGAGAAGTATAAAGACCTTCTTGCGCCTCCCGATGAAATCGATCTTTCCCTGGCGCAAACCCAACTTGACCAAATCCTGGCACGCCTTAACCAATTGGGACAACAAAGACACGAACTCTTAACCGGTCCTGATCCTGATGAGCTGGAAGCTGCCCAGGCGCACCTGAACCTGGCGGAAGCCAGGCTGGCAGCCGCCAAAATGGCGTTGCAGGAAGCTCAAATCACCGCCCCGATGAATGGCATCCTGGTGGATTTGAAAACAAAACCGGGAGAATGGCTATCGGGAGGAACGCCGTTTGCCATCATTGCCGATTTGAGCAAGTGGAAAATTGAAGTCAGTAAGATCTCAGAAAAGCAGATCGTCCAAATCGGCGTGGATCAACAAGTCAGGGTCGAATTCAACGCCCTGGCGGATTTGGCACTCTCTGGTTACGTAGAATCGATTGACCTGATCTCCCGCGAAGACGATGGCGATATCTTCTACACAATGGATATCCGCCCCAACCAGAGCGACCCTCGCTTGCGCTGGGGTATGACCACACAGGTCGAATTTTTAGCCCCGGCATCAGATGGATAAGAGGACTAAATCTCAATCTTCCCTGCGCCATCCGGTCTGACGCGAACGGTGTGGCAAGACCCTTCCCCAAATATCGTTTCCATTTTCCGTGTATAAACCGAGAGAATCTCGGTCGGGACAAAAGCCTGGATGGTGCCTGCAAAACCGCCGCCATGCACGCGCCAGGCGCCGCGCCCTTTCAGCAAGGCTTCGCTCGCCGCCAGGGCAATGGTGATTCCCTGGCGGTGGACGGAGTGGGTCGAAAAACAGTTCTGGCAAAACATCCACGAGCTTTCCCCAGATTCGATGATCAGCTCCAAAAAGCGGGTAAAATCCCCCTGCTCCAGAGCAGCCACCTGATCCACCACGCGTTGGTCATCGCGGTAAAAGTGGATCGCTCTCAAAATTGCCCGGTCGCTGACCTTCTGCCTCAAGTAACCCAGCTTTTCAAAGACCTCTCCCTCGGAGAACTGGCGCAGCACCTCCCCGCCCAACGCCCTGGCAACTGATTTCATTTCATGCTCCAGCGCCTCGTACTCAAAGGTTAAATCGGCGTGGTCGCCGCCGGTATCCACAATCACCAGAGAATAACCACTGGCTGAGAAATCAAAATCCACTTTCCTGACAATGGGGATCTTGAAATCCTTGAAATCAATGGTGACAAAACCGCCTACTGCGCTGGTGGTCTGATCCATCAGACCGCAAGGTTTGCCAAAGTATTGATTTTCAGCATACTGGCTGATTTGAGCCAACAGCACCCGGTCAATTCGACCTTGATTGAACAAGTGGTTCAAAATCGTCGCGACAAGCACCTCATACGCAGCCGAGGAACTCAAGCCGGAACCTTTGGGGACCAGGCTGGTTGCCACAGCGTCAAAACCGCCAATCGCCAAACCAAGCTGGTGAAAGCGGGAACATACCCCGCGCACCAATGCAGTCGCGCTATATTTCTCCGACTCCACCATCTCCAGTTCGGACAATTTCACGATGGAATCGGGGTAGCCCTCAGAGCGGATATGGATGTAATCGCTGTCATTCGGGGCAACAACCGCAATAATATCCAGGTCAACCGCGGCTGCCAGAATCCGTCCGGCGTTGTGATCGGTATGGTTGCCCCCAACTTCCGTCCTTCCAGGCGCGCTGAAAATCTCCGCGCTCTGTCTTTCCGGGAATACTCGAGAAAATTGTTGCAACAGATGTTGGTAACGGGTCGTTTGTGAGGCTAATACTTCCGGGGCGCTACCGTACAGGCGAGATAAAACAACCCTGCCCCTCTCCGACACCAGATCATCGCAAATTTGTCGCAGCGCAGGCATAAGATCATCCTCTCATCGGTTTGCTATTTCGATAATCGAGTCAGCCATATAATCGATTGCCTCGTCGGTCAACCGCGGGTGGATGGGCAAGGTCACATGGCGAGTGACAATCTCTTCTGCCACCGGGCATTCGCCCTCTTTGTGACCTTGAGAACGGTACGGGTCGGTCAGGTGGATAAGCATATAGTGAGACCAGGCTTTAATGCCCTTCTCTGTATAAAGCTCCCACATGAAATCAGTTTTATTCAACGGGAAATTCTTCTCAAGCTGGAGCATGTAGATATGGAACACATGCTTCCCCTTTGGATCAATATAGGGAGTGATAATACCTTTCACCTCCGCCAGACGCCGGGATAACCGTTCCGCGAGAGCGATGCGCCTCTGATTGTGCTTATCTAATTTTTTCAATTGTTCGATACCCACAGCAGCCTGAGCATCAGTCATGCGATAGTTGTAACCGATATCATCGAAATATAGCTTCCAATACTCTTTGCCCATTGGATATCGCATCTCATCAATTGGCAGATATTTCGAACTTCCCCCGTATGTTCGGCAGCAAAGGGAACGATAAGAGAGGACACGCTCATAATAATCTCGGTTATTGGTGGTCACCATTCCACCCTCTCCCAGGGTGGACATGTTTTTCTGTTGGTGAAAACTAAACACCCCGATATCACCAAGCGCTCCCGATTTCACCCCAAGATATTCCCCCCCGGGGTTATGGGCACAATCCTCGATAACCACAACCCCATGTCGGTGGGCGATCTCGCAGATTTTATCCATCTCACAGCACTGCCCAAACAGATGAACCGGAACGATCGCCTTAGTCCTTGAGGTAATCAGCGGCTCGAGCTTCGCCGGATCCAGGTTCAAAGTTTTCGGATCGACATCGCAAAAAACAATCCTGGCGCCTAATACAGAAAACGCCATTGCAGTTGCAATCCAGGTCAGTGGGGTGGTAATCACTTCATCCCCTGGCTCAATTCCGGCTGCGATACCCGCCAATGTTAAGCCTGTGGTTGCAGAAGTCACCGTAAGGGCATATTTGGTCCCGCAATAGGCGGCAAACTCGCTCTCAAATTGTTTCACCTTAGTGGCACAGGAAGGAGCCAGATGGCTGAGAACCTCAAGCAAGGCAATTGCCTCTTCATACCCGTATGTTGTGCCGTACGAAATTTCCAGGTCATATTTGATTTTTTGCTTAATCATAAGCGCTTTCCTTTAACTCCATTTTGTCTGTATGGTGCTGGTCGAAACAGCTCTTTGAATCGTCGCTTCCAAATTGGGCAGATGGAATCCCAGCATCTGTTGTGCCATTGAAACATCGAGAATGCCCCGTTTATGGCGCTGTGCTCTGCTGGGGACAAGCCTTGCATGGCTTTGCTCAACAACCAAATCTGATGGAAACCCCATCTGGCGAGCCAACAAGAGGGTGAGCGAAAAACGGTCAATGGATTGGGTGCAACCCAGATGTATCACCCCAGAGAATGACCCACTTGCAAGCTCCAATGCGCATTCAGCCAGGGTTATCACGTCCAACGGGGTGCGCACTTCATCAGAAGGAGCCGCAACACTCATTCCCGCCCTCAGTTTTCCTTCCAAACCCGCTAAAAATGAATTCCCGCCAAATAGCGGAAAACCCAATACTAACGAAATACGGATCACCGCTGCTTCCGGGTAAATGGAGAGAACTATCTTCTCCGCTTCCGCCTTGGTGACACCGTAATAATTTACCGGGTGACGTTCATCCTCTTCCTTGTATGGTCCATTCTCACCATCGAACACTGCGTCGCTGGAGAAGAACAAAAGCCGGATCTTGCGTCTGGAACATACTTCAGCGATGTATCTGGCTCCCAACACATTGATCTGCCAGGCAAGAGAACGTTCTCGCTCGGCGCGATCAATATCCGCCAGAGCTGCCACATTGATGACCACCTTTGGCTGCTCAGCGTTGATGACCTGCTCTATAGACTCCAACCGAGTGATATCCGCATCTCTCCACCCGGTGACATTGGGTTTACCGGGTTGTTTTTGGTCGGCAATAACCGTCTGCCACTCGCGCTGCAAAGCCAGATTTGCCAGGTGAGCGCCAATGAAACCAGCGCCGCCAAAGATAAGCACTGAATTGCTGTCCATCAAGACGCTCTGAGAAGTTACCCTGTCCGTTTAACCACTGGCAGTATCCAATCAATCACGTCTTGGTCATTTTTGGGAGTGGTCACACCATCGAAGAGGTACCAGTCTTCGGTATACTCCACATCATCGCCCGGGTCCAGGTACACCAACGGGCTGAGGGTTTCCAACTCCAACATTTCATGGTTGGTCCAGGATTCAAAGGAGCAGCCCATGTCTGGATAAAAAGCATCGGGTTGATACTCAAACTTCTTGACAAACAGTTGCCCTGCGCGAGCATAAGCCACCCAACCATCCGGTACACTGGCTCCGATTTTGAACGGCTCGCGATTATCAGGGTCCTGGCGTAGCAGGAGGTGCTGTCTGCCCCAAGTCAAACGTGGGTCAGTCAGGTCGGTATAAGCCCACAGAGCCAGAATACTCGTGGGCAAGAGATTCTCAGGATGCGAACCCCGGGGCGGCAAAGGCACAATTGCGGTGCCACCCGGCTCCATCACCGTCAGACACCAGGCTGCCAGTTCCACAGACCACACACCCAGATTGCATAATCTGTGCAAGACCATCACATGAGCAGCATCTTCATCCAAAAATATCTCCATCTCTTTCTGGATGCCGGTTTGCGCTTCAACCGGCTGAATGGCATGCAGACCAGCGTCTCCAATTTTGATTTCCACCGGATAATTATCCGGCGTATAGCTGCGCGGCATCGCTTCCGGGGCATGCCAGAGACGATGCCCACCGTAACTGCGCCATTCATCCCCGCCGGTTTTACCCACCTCGCCCTCAAATTCCTTGAATTGATTGGGTTGTCCAACAAAACCAAAACGGATGATGCGTGGTCCAACATCAGCCGTAACAATCAGATCAACCAGATTGTTGGAAAGGTGGTAGCAATTTTGCCAGCCTCGATATTGAATTTTTTTGGCGTGCATACAGAATCTCCTCACTCAAATCCATCAAAAAATACGCCAGTGCAAACGCCTGGGTCATCTGCTTGAACTATTTCTCTTTCTTAGTTCTATCTTACACCCTGGATAATTTTACATCACCTGTAATAACAAGTCGAGTGTGTAGGGATAGAACTTATGCATTATTCAGGATATTATCCAACCGCTTGCCAGCCTCAAGCATAGCACGTCCGGTATGATAGCAGGCTTTCCAGGGATTGCCCAAGCCGGCATCAATGGGCTCGCCAGTTTCAGACAGTAGAGTCCGCCATTCCCCTAGTTCATGATTGATGAAATACCGATCGCAAAAAGACCATACTTTGTCAAAAGCATCGAGGTAGCGCTCATCTCTGAACAATAGATAAGCGTCCAACAAACCAACCAACGCTTCGGCGTGTTGCCACCACTCCTTATCTCGTACAACAGCCGCCCCATTGTACGGACCGTCCCGGTAAATCCCCCCATTCAGCCAATCGATTCCATACGCCAGGGCGTGATCCACCAGGCGACGGATAACACTCTGATAGGTGGTTCTCGGCTGACCCATTAAATCGCTCGCCTGCAAGAGTAGCCAGGCTAACTCCAGATTATGTCCATATGAAGTCGTATCACTTGCTCCTGTGGCAAGTTCACCTTTGCGCTCTGCGTTCCAGGTGCGGCGGATAGCTATTGGAGGTATGGGATTGAATTCCAGGTCAAATTGGTTGCGCCCACAGCCATGTTCAGGGACGATCATATGCCGTAAAATCACCTCAATCACTTCACCCAACCTGCGGCGGTGGATTTCCAGGTTCGATGCCTGATAGAGCGTGGTAAAGCATTCGAGCAGATGCATATGAATATCCAACGACTTACGATCGCCAGCATGGAACCCCGGATCAGATAAGCGCCAGCCTTCTTCCAGATTCTCGTAGTAACCTCCCCGAGCGACATCCACACAGTAACGCTGGAGCAGTTGAAACGTGCGGTCGGCGTAATCCAAACCCCGCCTGTCGCCGGTCGCCAGATAATATTGAGAGAGGGCATAGATCGCAAAGCTTTGTCCATAGACCACTTTCCCCGAGTCGATCAAGCTGCCATCCCGCCGCACCTTCCAAAACCAGCCCCCGTGTCTGCCATCCCAAAAATGGTTGATGAAGAACTCGACTCCCTGCCGGGCTGCTTCCAGGTAAAATTGCTCATCCGGGAAAACCTGGTGGAAAACCGAGAACCCCCAAATCATGCGGGTTTGGGTGACAATGTATTTGTCTGTTTCTGCCGACAACCACTCCCCTCGCTCGTCGAAATTGGTTAAGTATCCACCATACTCTTGATCCACCCCTCGCTCGCTCCAGAAAGGAACAATGCCTTGCGAGAAATGTTCCCATATATCTTTGCGGGTTTCTGTCAATCGTTCTAGCCTGGCTTTATCCATTGTGCACTCCTATCATCAGGTAGATATGGTGATGTGTAAAACACCCCGAAATTGTAGATGGCATCCAAATCCACCCATTCATGGAAATTGGAGAACAGCAACCGCAGAATGAAGTCATTTCATCCCTCGCTGCGCTAAAAGAGCCAGCGCCATCCCCACCAGAGCATCCAAGCCGGAGGAGTTCCCCCAGCGGGCGAGGTAGGATGCGCACGCATCTGGCGGCGGCTCGCCGGTCATCCAGTGCAAGCAACAGGCGCTCATCAGCCTGCCCTCGGCTGGCGCACTCTATCAGATTGGCTGCCAGGGTTGTGGTTCCTTGGTAGGCAATCTGGATCACGTCTGAATTTAATTTCTCCAGGTCAAGTTCAGGCGCCAGGGTATCCCCCCAGCGGTTCAAAGCCAAAATAAACCCCGTGATCAAGTCATCACCGCTCGGCGTCAGACCTCTCCCCATCCCACACAACACCCGCAAGGCACCGGCAATGCCAGCAGAGTCCCTCTGCTCTAACGCATCGCGGATACCGACCAGAGACTTGAGGGGTATCTGAGCCTGGTCTACCCCTGCCTGCCTGAAACCCAGGAGAGCCGGCAATGCAGACCCAACCTGGCTGGTTTTTTCCATGGCGAACAATTGGATAGCCACCTCAACCAGTCTGGCGCGGCGCTGATCTGGCGCAGAGGCGATCGTAGCAGGTTGGGGAGCCTGCCAGATCCGTCCCGTTCCCATCACAATCCTCGCCTCTAATGTCGGGAAGGAGATGCAATCCGGGTTAACCTTTGCAGTCGCCCCCAATTCCAGGGGCAATGTGTCTCTGGCGTCTTCGCCGATATTCACGGTCAAAGGTCCACGAAAACCCTCGTATGAGAGAAAAATAACCCGTCCCGAGTTTAAGTGCAAAAAGATGCCATACTGAGAGGCACCCATCACCAAAGCATCCTGTTCATGGGTCGCTAATTCTCTGACGTCGCTTCCAATATCATGTGCAGGAATATCCAGTATCATGATCAGACCGGGTAGTAAATCTCACATGAGCCGGGTCAGCCGCGTTGACGGTCTTTTTCAATCAGGTCATAAATCCCGGCGATCTGGTCTGCGGGAAGCGCCAGATTTGCTCCTGGTGCGAATACGATATCCTCGCGAGCGCAATAGTAAAGCGTCATCCAACGCTCAATCCCAAGCCGAAGGCGCTGATGAAGAGCCTGGCGCGATTTTTTTTGGCTCTCGTACCTGGCGATCATCGCTTTTCGTTTCCATAAGTAGAAAGCATAGAATCCGATTAAAAAAACCAGCGCCAGTGGCAACCCTCGGGTCTGGCTGGAGAGGATGCCATACAAAAAGATGGGTGCAACCAGGGAAAAAGTCAGCATCACCATATCCGGGTGCAGAGGTCTGAATGGCGGCTCTTTGCCGGATGACGGAGGCGCCAGCCTGCGACTGAGCGAGCGGAGAGCATCGGGAGGTAGATGGGTTAGCCAGGGTTGGAGCAGAGATGCTTCCTGCTCGTGTCCCGAATGTTCCTCCCCAGACACACGGCGGTTCAATCCTATCCCGACGATATAGATGGTGCTGACTTTCTCGACCAGGTCCGCCTGTCCACAGGTTGGGCAACAAACCTCAGTTTTCATGCAGGCACCTATAATCGAAACGCCCAACTAAAAGCGACAATACCGATGGAGGTAGGAATCCACCAGTAGGGTTGAAAGGTGGTAAAAGCCCCAATTCGGCTATAAGCAAGGACTCCCAGCACAATCAACACCACCCCAATGCCGGCAATCACCCAGTCTCGACGTTTAGAACTCAAGATGGAATAGCGCGGTGCAGATACTGCCGCAGAAGTTCGTCGCTTATTTTTCTTGTCTGTGTTGCTTTCTAACGCTCGGGAAGCTTGCCTGACGCGTTCCCGTTGCAGGATGATCAAACGCAGATAAAAGACCAGCACTGCGATGATGACAACAGCCAGACCCGTATCAATGTTCATCAGACCTCTTGAGGTATCGCTTCTTCGGCATTTTACCTGCAAATCAGGCAACTATACTATACCCTATTAGCAAAAAATCACATAGAGATAATGACATCTACCAGTTGAATTGTATGACAATTTCGCGGATAATAACAAAGTCTCTTAACATTTGAGCATAGAACCTTATCGCTTTGATGGTGTTAAAGAAAGCAGATATAGAAGGGTTGCTTCAACGATCTGGTCAGTAGGCGTCAGCGACAATCCTGGCAAAAAATGACCGCTCCCACACATTCAATAAACCATCAGATCGCTGGCGGACTGAGCCAGATATTTCCACCTGTCCCAAACAATTATCTATCCAGGCAAATCCATCCACTTATCGCCGAAGGAGGTGAATCTATTGCCGTTTAACAAGGAACCAGCCCCCATCCATCGCATCACAATCAAATCAACCCAACAGTAAGGAGAATGAATCAACCATGAGCGAAGTTGCAAAACCCAAAGTGTTCGGTTACATGCCCGCCGATCAGCCGGCATGGGGAGCCATGATCAGCCTTGGGCTTCAACAAGTGCTGACCATGTTCCCCGCCACAGTGTTGGTCGCTATCTTGACCAAATTCGATGTGGGGGTTACCCTGGCGGCAAGCGGCATCGGCACAATCGTCGCTCTGCTGGTCTCGGGGCGGCGCATCCCCCTGTACTATGGCTCGAGCTTCAGCTACATCACCGTAGTTGTCACCACAATGAGCCTCTACGCCAGCGATTGTTTCAACGATCCAGCCACATTCTACTGCCCCGAGGGAGTCAAGATCGTCCAGGTTGGTATTATCGGCACCGCCATTGTAGAAATCCTGGTCGGTTTGCTGATCATGCGCGTCGGCAAGGAATCCCTGGATAAAGTCCTACCCCCCGTGATCACCGGCAGCGTGGCAGTCGTCATCGGTATCGCCCTGGCTGGCGCCGCCCTCAATATGGCAAGCGCGAACTGGACGGTGGCATTGATCACATTGATCGTGACCATCGCCTTTTCTGTGTACTTGCAAGGCAAAGGGCTGATCGGGATGTTACCGATTTTGCTGGGAGCCATCTTTGGTTACATTATCTCCGCCATCTTTTTCCCGGAGATGATGAACTACACCATCATCGCCGAGGCGAAATGGATTCAGGTGCCAAGATTTACCTTCCCGGCTTTCAACAATCCGGCAGCCTGGAGCGCGATAACAGGCATCGCTCTGATCGCTATCGCCACCATCCCAGAAAGCACCGCCCACCTTTACCAGATGAGCCTCTACATTGACCAGCTTGCCAAGGAAATGGGGCGCGCTCCGCTGGAAATCAAGCGCCTGATCGGTCTCAACCTGGTGGCAGACGGCAGCGATGACCTGGTGGTGGGTTTCCTGGGCGGCTGCGCCGGAACCAACTATGGGGAGAACAACAGCCTGATGGCGATCACCCGCTGCTACTCCGTGCCCGTGCTGATGACCGCCGGCGTGATTGCGGTTTTGCTGGGCTTTGTCGGCAAACTGGCAGCGGTGGTCAACACCTTGCCGGTCGCCGTCACCGGCGGTCTCTCAATTTACCTCTTCGGCGTGATTGGTATGCAGGGTATTGCCCTCATCCAATCGGAGAAAGTCAACCTGTTCGAGCCGCGCCAGTTGGCGGTGGGCGCTATCATCCTAATCGCCGGTATCGGTGGCAACCTGGGATTGGAGAACGGATTGTTCCCCTTCCCCATCCCGGTGCTCTTCCCGAATGGCATCCCGGCGATTGTTTTCTCCGCCATTCTGGGTATCCTGGTTAACTTGATCTTCCTGTTCTTACCGCCCAGTCGTTTCGGCGTGGCGGATCGAGAAAATATCAATCTATGATGGCTTGATTTTTTACGGTTGGGATTGGAGTTTGGCAGCGCTATCTCAGGACATTGAAAGCCATTATGACCTCAGGGATAGAGCAATAGACGTCCAAACTCCATTCCAACCCCATTGGTATCAGCGAGGTGTGGAATATGACCCTAAACGCCCACCCAGAACTCCCCGAGTTTGACTACATCCAGCCTGCCACCCTGATGGAAGCCTCCCGGTTCTTAGCCGAACACCCCGGGGAATCTCGCCCTCTGCTCGGAGGGACGGATATCTTCGTTCGCATGCGGGATGGATTCTGGCGCGACAAGTACCTGGTTGATGTCAAGCATCTGGACGGCACTGCGGATTTGCGATTCGACCCCACGCATGGGCTGACCATCGGCGCAGGGGTGAATATGAATCGCCTGATCGCCTCGCCAGAGGTTCAGCAGTATTATATTGCCCTGGCTGAGGCATGCCGGTCGGTGGCTTCGTATCAGTTGCGCACGCGGGCGACGGTGGTTGGCAATATCTGCAACGCCTCCCCTGCCGGAGACACAATCGGTGCCTGCCTGGTCTATGGGGGCGTTCTCAAAATACATGGGGTGGATGGATTTCGCCAGGTAAATATCTCTGATTTCTTCCTGGGACCGGGCAAGACCATCTTGCGCCCCGGCGACATTGTCACCGCCATCCAGCTCCCCCTGCCGCCTGCCGGGAACGCCGGCACTTACATCAAGCTGGGGCGCAACACCTGGAGCGATCTGTCCATCGTCGGCGTGACTGCTCTGGGATACCCCGATCCCAACACTGTTTCCGGCTACACCTTCAAACTTGCTCTGGCATCCGTTGCGCCCATCCCCCTCTTGGTCACTTCGGTTCAGGATTACCTGGCAAACCATCCAATCCAAACCGAGGCGTTTAAACACGCCGCCCGGCTGGCGGAAGAAGCCTGCACGCCGATTGACGATGTGCGCGGCAGCGCTCGTTACCGCAAGGCGATGGTGCGCAAGCTCACTGAGAAAGCCCTGCTCAGGGTCTGGCAGAAAATGATGAGGTAAATTATGGCGACGCATCGAATTTTCCTGACGATTAATGGTGAGTACGAACAGGTAGACGTAGCTTCAAACCTGACCCTGCTGCAAATGCTGCGGGATAAATTCGCCCTCACCGGCACCAAGAACGGTTGCATGGCGGGCGAATGCGGCTCTTGCACCGTGCTGATGAACGGAGAACCGGTCAATAGTTGCATGGTGCTCGCGGTGGAATGCCAGGGTGCGGATATCGTGACTGTAGAAGGTCTGGCGAAAGACGGCGTTCTCGACCCGGTGCAACAAGCCATCATTGACCATAATGGCGTGCAATGCGGCTTCTGCACTCCGGGGATACTTATCTCGGCTCGGGCGTTGATCAACCGCAACCCCGACCCCAGCGAAGACGACATCCGTGAAGCCCTGGTTGGAAATCTCTGCCGCTGCACCGGATATCTGCGAATCGTTGACTCGGTCAAAGATGCAGCCCAGCGACAACGGGCGCTGACCACCTGATTGCGGAGGGTGCCATGACCAGCGAATTACTCGAACAAAAAATACCTCATCCAATCGGGGATAGCGTCCCACGGATAGATGCGCGCGAGAAAGTCATCGGCTCAGCCATCTTCGCCGATGATATCCAGTTCGGTCCGGGATTGTTGTATGCCCGTATCAAACGCAGCAGCGTGCCACATGCCTATATCAAACGCATTGATGTCAGCAAGGCGCGCGCCTTGCCGGGGGTCAAAGCCGTCGTCACCGGCGAGAGCTTCCCCGGTTACATGGGGCTTTACCTGCAGGATCGCCATATCTTCTGTCGCGATCGCGTCCGCTATGTCGGCGATCCGATCGCAGGCGTGGCAGCAATCAGCGAAGCAATTGCCGAGCAAGCCCTGGAATTGATTGAGGTCGAATATGAGCCTCTCCCTGGCGTCTTCGATCCCGAATTCGGCGCCAGCCCCGAAGCGCCGCTGCTCCATCCCGACCTGGGCAAATACGAGGTCGCCAATTTCATCTTCCCCGAACCCGGAACGAATATCGCCAATCACTTCCGCATCCGCAAAGGGGATGTGGAAGCCGCCTGGAAGGACTGCGCCGCCATCGTTGAGCGCACCTACCGCATTCCCCATGTCCAGCATGTCCCCATTGAGCCCCATGTCGCCGTTGCCAGGGTGGACGAAAACGGGAAGGTGACCCTGTGGGCTAGCTCACAATCCCCATTTGCCCAGCGCTATTTGATCGCCAAAGCCCTGGGGATATCCCAATCCGACGTTCAGGTCATCGCCCCTTACGTCGGCGGCGGTTTTGGGAGCAAAGCCGGGGTGAGCATGGAAGCGCTGGCGGTCGCTATCGCCATGAAAACCCCCGGTCGCCCGGTCAAGCTGCGCCTGACCCGTGAAGAGGAGTTTTATACCACCTTTGTGCGCCAGGGATTGGTCGCCCATTTCAAGATGGGCTGCGATAAAGACGGTCGCTTGCTGGCTATGGAGAACAAGTTTTACTGGGATGGCGGGGCATACACCGAATACGGCGTCAATATGACCCGCGCCGGCGGTTACAGCAGCTCCGGACCTTACGATGTGCCCAATGTTAAAACCGATAGCCTGTGCGTCTATACCAACCATCCGGTTGGCGGACCGATGCGCGGTTTCGGTATGCCCGAAATGCACGCCGGTTTGGAGCAGTGTATTGACGAACTGGCGTATCAAATCGGCATGGACCCCGTGCAATTCAGGAAAATCAATTGCATCCAGGGCGGCGATACCCTGGTGACCGGCATGACCATGCACCCCACCGGGCTGTCGGAATGCCTGACAAAAGCGGCAGAAGCTATTGGCTGGGGTAGAAAAGACCCGCCCAGCGCGCCCAATAAACGCCGCGGCAAAGGGGTCGCCCTGATGTGGAAGGCGCCCGCCATGCCCCCCAATGCCGGCTCCAGCGCCAAGGTCGCTATGAACGAGGATGGCACAGTGACCGTCAGCATCGGCGGACAGGATATCGGTCAAGGCTCGTTCACCATCGCCGCCCAAATGGCAGCCGCGGCTTTGGGCGTCCCGTTTGAGTCGGTGCGGGTAGCGGCGCCCTTGAACACCGATTACAGCCCTTACGAATGGCAGACAGTCGCCAGCCGCCTCACCTGGAGCATGGGGAACGCCGTGGTCGCCGCCGCCCGGGATGCGCGCAAACAGATTATTGACATGGTGGCAAAAGCCTGGAATGAAAACCCGGACGACCTGGACATCATTGATGGCAAGGTTATCTCTTATAAATCCGAGGAATCCATCTCCCTGAAGAACATCGCCGTTTATGGCATCCCCCTCCCCAACGACCAGGGCTGGATTGGCGGTCCGGTTATCGGGCGCGGCAATTTCATGCCCACCTACGTCACCGGTCTCGACCCTGAAACCGGTCAGGGACCGCGCGCCGTGGTGCATTACACCACCGGCGCTCAGGCGGTCGAAGTCGAGGTGGATATGGATACCGGCAAAGTGGAGGTCATCCGCGGCGTGGCAGCTTTTGATGTGGGCAAGGCGATCAACCCGGACATGGTCAAAGCCCAAATGGAAGGCGGCTTCATCCAGGGAGTCAGCACTGCCCTGTTCGAAAGCCTGCAGCTCAAAGAAGGCTATCTGCAAAACTCCAGCTTTGTGGATTACCGCATTGCCACCAGCAGCGATGTGCCGCGTGAAGTCAAAGCCATCATCGTCGAGGTGCCCCAGGATGACGGTCCCTGGGGAGCGCGAGGCATCGGCGAGCACGCCATGGTGCCCACCATCCCGGCAATTGCCAATGCCATATATGACGCCATTGGGATTCGCGTCGGCGCGCCGCCGTTCTCCTCCGAAAAGGTCTATCTGGCAATGCAGGAGGCGGGTTTAGTTGATTAGTGAGGGATAATTGTCCCATATAGAGACTTACTCAGCCCAGGGCTTGGTCGTTTATCCGAGCCAAACCATGCCTGAGCCTTGGGCTGACAGGTTTATTATCAACTTAAGGAGACCCTCTTATGAAATTCATTGACCTTACAATCCCCCTGGGAGTTGCCACCCCACCCTGGCCCACCTACGAACCCCTCCAGGTGAAATATTTCAAGCGCCTGGCGCCCAATGGGGCTAACGGGCAGGTGGTGACGCACTCCAATCACCTTGGAACACACCTGGATGGCGAAATCCATTTCCACACCCCAGGAAAGGATATTGCCTCTCTCGACATGGATTATCTGGTGCATGAGGCAGCCGTGGTGGACCTGAGCGATATCTGCGGCGATTACGATGTCTATACCAGCAAAATGGTCGAGGAGCGAGTCGAGGTTCGCGAGGGCGATATCCTCATCATTCATACCGGCTATCATCACTTCGGTTGGGATATGCCCACCGCCAACGAGGTGCGCTATATGGTGATGCACCCCGGTCCGGACCGCGAGTTTGCCGACTGGGCAAAGGCAAAAAAGCTACGCTGGATTGGTGTGGATTGCGGCAGCGCCGACCATCCGATGAATACCATCATCCGCGATTGGATGCCGCGTCAGGCGCGCCAGGCGGAGAAAGTGTTCAAGAAAAAGTTCGGTATAAGTCTGGCTGAATTCTTCGATGACACCAAGTACCAGTTGATGCACCTGGAGATGTTCCCCTACGGCATCGTCCACGCCGAGTGCATCGGCGGAGACATTGATTTGCTGGTTAACCGCCGGGTGACCATCGGCTTCTTCCCCTGGCGCTTTGTGGACGGAGAATCATCCATCGGTCGCTGTGTTGCGGTTGTGGACGATGAGCAGTACGATGAGCTGATGCAGAAAAAGTCCACGCTGCCCAAGACTCGCTTTGGAGATGCCTACAACCCTGAGCATGTCGCCTCGATCAACGCCCTCAGCGCCAAGAATCTGTCGTGAATTGTGGCTTGGCACAGGAATTCCAAGCCAGGAAAAACTAATTTTATGGAGGTTTTGAATGCCAATTGATATGGAGTTAGAAGCGATCTTACGACCGCACCAATACCCAATGCCCCCCTATCCGCCCAAAGTGATCACGCTGGCAAACGGTAAAAAGATGGTGGTGCGCCAGGCGCAACGCGAAGATGTGCCCGCCATCCTGAAGTCCGTCCATCCATGCCTGTTCATCGAGCGGGACTATTATGATATCGTCAGCGCCCGCCTGTACGGAGAACTGCTCGCCTGGTACCGCTACCGGGTAAAAAGCGAGTATGTCATCATCGGGCAGGTTGAAGGCTATCTGGTGGGAGTGGTCAATGGTCGTATGGAGACCGAGAAAGTGGGGATGAGTTACCATACCCTGGCGATCGACCGCGGTTTGCGCATCGGGTCACACCTGTTCGCGGCGAAGATGGAATATCACATAGAGTATTTGAACCAGGATGAGGTGTTGATCGTTGCCGAAAGCCCGATCGGATTCCGGCGTTGGATGATTGAATATCCACTGGAGCCCACCAAGATCCCGCATGAGCTAGGCGGCGGCGATTCCTGGCGCCTCACCCGTGAAACCTACTTCAAAGCCAAGCCGCGCCTGGTGGTGGGCGAGCGTCCCGTACCACCGGAACTGATGGAAGAAGCCATGGCGGAAATCAAATTCGCCGACGATGAGACGATACGCGAGCGGATCGCCGGGCTCAAAGGGAGATGAGACGATGAGAGACGTTGCAGTGATTGGCGTTGGCATGATCCCCTTTGGACGCCGAGATGAGGATACCCTGCTGGATATGCTGGCGTACGCCTCGCTCAAAGCGCTGGATGACGCCGGTCTTGGGGATAAGTCGGTTGATGCGGTTTATGTTGGCAACATGGGCGGGGGAATCCTTCAGCATCAGACCGCCATTGCCAGCTCGCTGGTGGACCGCCTCAGCCTGCTGCCTGCCGCAGCAGAGGTGGTGGAAAACGGACCTGCCTCAGGCGGGTCGGCGGTCAAGAACGGCTTACTGGCAGTGGCTTCTGGTTATTACGATTATGTCCTGGTGGTCGGCGGCGAAAAGATGCGTGAAGTGACCGGCTGGCGCGCCACCGATTTCGTCGCCACCATGACCCATCCTACCGCCGAATATGTCTATGGAGTCACCCTGCCGGGGTTGGCTGGCATGTTCACCCGTCTTTACATGGAGAAGTACGGGGTCACCCGTGAACACCTGATCGCTGTCGCCATCAAGAATCAGGAAATGGGCGGATTGAACCCCTATGCCCACGTCGAGATGAGCCTCAGCCGCGAGGGTATTTACGAAAGCCGGGATGCCATTGTCAACAACCCCACCGTCGCCGACCCATTGCACCTGTATGACGCCTGCCCGGTGAGCGATGGTTCAGCGGCGATCGTGCTTTGCCCTCTGGAGATGGCGAAGAAGCTCAATAAACCGCCGGTGGTCATCGCCGGTTTCGGTCAGGCGACCGATACCCAGACTCTCCAGGAGCGCGAAGACCCCACCGACCTGAAGGCGGTGACTCTGGCAGCCCAAAAGGCGTTCGAGATGGCTAAACTCAAACCGTCCGACATCCATGTGGCTGAATTGCACGACGCCTTCACCATCCTTGAGATTGCCGAAAGCGAGCATGTCGGCTTCTTCAAGAAAGGCGAGGGTGGTAAGGCAGCTCTGGCGGGCAAGACAGCGTTGGGCGGACAGATTCCCATCAACGTTTCGGGTGGGCTGAAAGCGCGCGGACATCCCGTTGGCGCCACCGGCGTGGCTCAGATTGTGGATATCGTCTGGCAACTGCGCCATGAACTCCCCAAGAATCGCCAGGTGAAAAACGCTCAGAACGGTCTGACGGTCAATTTCGGCGGCTTCGGCAACAACGTGCTGGCATTTGTGCTGCGGAGGGTAGAGCAATGAAAAAAGAGATTGGCATTGTCGCCTATAAGTGTAAAAAATGCGGCAAACTCCATTATCCCTTCCACGACCGCTGCCTGGCGTGCAAGAGCCGCGAATTTGACCCGGTCAAACCCGAGGGCAACACCAAATTGCTCACTTTCACCCGCATCTATAACCTGCCCTGGGGGTTCGACCAGCGATATTTGACCATCGGCGTGGTCGAATTCGAAAATGGGGTGCGGGCGATGGGTCAGATTGACGTTGACGAGAGTTACGACCTCAAAATTGGCATGACCCTGAGACCCACCTGGGCGCCGGTGCGGGTTCAGTATGGCGAGGACGTTTACGGCTTGAAACTCGAACCCATGATTTAGACCATTAAGGGACGTCGCCCCATCATCATATATAAACCAGCCAGCCCACCCAAATTGGGATGGGCTGGCTGCCTTACCGGGAATATTACCGCCTGATCAGCGGGAGGAAAAGGCTTTGTGCGTCTGCCGTAATCATCACCCGTACAGGCGCGGATGGTGGGCTGGCATTACCCATCGCATCCACCGCCTCAAGCCGGATTTCCCATTCGCCGGATTGCGGCAGGAACAAATCCAGCGCATTCCTGCGACCAGCGAAGAGGCGATACGCAACACCTGACGCTGCCTGCCTGTAAAGAATTCGATACCCCCACAGATCCGGCTCGCCGTTCTCATCCCATCTGAGGGGAACGCTGTTATGGCTCACGCTCCCTGCTGAGAGATTAACCGGGGTCGCAGGCATGGCGTAAGCAATTGCTCCCTGAGCGGCGACGAAACCTCCATCGGTATCCACCTGGGTCATGCACTCTGCCCCGCCCCCAAAGAGCACGCCGATCACGCCTGCGTCAAACAAATCCCGAGGATGGTTGAAAGCGTAAGCCGCCCGGTTATCCTGGTAATGATCGCAGGTGTTATCCAACCCCATATTCCCCACCGGCACCTGCCATAGAAGCAGGCGCTTGTTCGCCGCCTGGGAGAGGGCGTTCTCCCATAAAATCGCCCGCGTCGGGCGAGGGGTCGTCTGGTCGGTGTCATCCCACCAGGGTCGCAACCCCGATCCGGCGTCACGGTCGCTCCACTCAACCACCAACAAATCCGCCTGAGCGCCGCCCATCGCCTCAATGAAAGCGGCGGTCTTCTGCCCCATCTGGATTGCCTCTTGTGCGGTCACCGACTGGGGATCGGCGTTGGTTGCCCACATGCTCGCCATGGGCGCTGCCAGGGCGTTTGGGGCTGTGTTGTGGATCAGATCCACGATATATCGCCCAAAACCTGCCAGGGTGTTAGCATACCCACTGCGATTAAGCGCCACCGGGTAAGATGAGGGATCGTTCGGCAACACCCCGGGTGGCGGGCTTCCCGAATTGCTCAGTTGTTGCATATAACCGTAGAAATCAGGCTCCAGGTTGAAGATGACCGGCTTCGAACCCTGGGCTTCCTGAACCGCCCTTTGCAGAGAATCCAGATAAGCCCCCACGGTTGCCGCGCTCTGCAACTTTTGGGCGTAACATTCGCCGCCCTCGCCGCAATTCGGCGGGACGCCCAGCATCATATACACCGTCACCACGGGGATGTAACCTTTATCCCATGCCTGATGGACGAAGCGCGAGACAAAACTCCCGCCCCATGACTCCCAGCCATAGGTGATATATTGGTAAACATAATCCCAGGGCACGCCGCTGTTCACCTGCCAGTCTTCTCCTGGGGTTTCGCTCCAGGCGTTGGAACCCCAGCCGATGCGCTGCGGCAAACCATTGGGGATGGTCGCGTCCAGCGACGCAAGAAGGCTGATGACATTGGAAGGACGGCTGGAGACATGTCCGCTTTGATCCTGCGCGGTGAGCAGCAGACGTCGCTCGCCCGCGGTTTCGCCTGTGGATACAACCGCCACTGCGCCGTACACCCCATCGCCTGCCAAGCCGTCATTACTGCGACCGTCATCGCGCAAGGCAACCTGCCCGCCTCCCAGCGGCTCAGCATCTAATGTGACAGAGGCGATATCCCCTATCCCCTGAGGATCAGACAGGCGCGCCTTGACCACCAGCGTGGTCGCGCCATCTGCCGGGATGGAATGGGGGTAAATGCTGAATTCAGATATCTGAGGGCTATTCGGGTCTTCGCTGCTTTGCAAGGCGATATCATCTATGTAGAACGTGGGCTGACTGCCCCCGCTGGCATCCTGCCAGGTGATGCCGGTGACCGCGGCATTCGTCGGGTTCAACTCGCTCAAAGGCACCAACACCTCACTCCAGGCGTTGGCTGGCGGAGGCGGCACGGGTATTGGTGGACCGTTCTCAGCGCTGCCGTTCACATCCAGATTCATGAACACATTCAAATGCTGCCCGCCGGATGAGCCGCCATGCACAAAGAAGCGCAGGTCGGTCATCCCCAGAGTGTTCACGCTGGCATTGTGCAGATATAAGCCCTCCCAGGCGTCGAAAGTCACCGCGATGCTGGCTGTGCCGCTGTGAACCGGCGCGGTTGCTCCCAGGTCCACCTCCGCCCAGGACCAGTTCTCCCAACCTTGGGCAAGATGGTCATCGTAGATGAGTTGTGAGCCTATCGCCTGCCCTTCAAGGTTCCTCAACACGAAAGGATACAACAAGGCAAGGATTAAAATGTGGTTGAATATCCTGGTCATCTTGAACCTGCCTCAATCATGCCAGATCGTCAATATTTTGTTTTTTCCCAACAATACCAGAACAATCACCCTGCGTAAAGATCGCAACCGGACGCCTAACATCTTTGACGATAATCCTTAACCTTTCCCTAAAATCCCTGCCGCAGCCTCAGGTTTTCTTGAAGCCAGAAACCGCACTTGACGGACAAACGCGAGATAATACAGCACACCAGGAGCCAGATATGAACTCTTCCCACAACGTTCGACCCACCCTCAAACTGTTGACCCCAGAACAGATTCAACAGGTGCATACATACGCCATGCGCATTCTTAACCAGACCGGCGTGCGGGTGGACTCCCGCCCCGTTCAGGAGATGCTGGTCAAAGCAGTCGGATCCCCCAGGCTGGAAGGCGACATCCTGCGTCTGCCCCCGGATATCGTGGAATGGGCATTAAACACAGCCCCCCATGTGATTGATATCTACGATCGGCGGGGCGAGCCGGCATTCCATCTCGGAGCAGACCGCCATCGCTATGGGCTGGGGGTAACCTCCCTCTTCTACCAGGACTCGGATGACGACCGCGTGGTACCCTTTGCCCGCAGGCACATGCAGGAAATCGTGCGCCTGGGCGACAAACTACCCCTATATGATGTCATCTCCACCATCGGCATCATTCAGGATGTGCCTGCTGCCGTGTCTGATTTATACGCCAGCCTGGAGATGATCGCCAACACCACCAAGCCGCTGGTCTTGCTCATCTCAGATGAGACCAAATTTCCGGCTGTGCTCGACTTGCTGGAACACCTGCACGGCGATTTAGATGAACGTCCCTTTATCATCCCCTATTTCAACCCGGTGACGCCTCTGGTGATGAACGAGGGCACTTTGGACAAGATGAATATCGCCATCGAGCGCGGCTTGCCAATCATTATCTCCAACTACAGCCTGGCAGGGATGTCCACCCCCATCACCCCCGCCGGGACGCTGACGATCATGCTGGCGGAATTGCTCGCCGGTCTGACCATCAGCCAGGTGATGAAAGAGGGCACACCGGTGATATTGGGCATCCTG